>Ga0183099_1001193_pt1 | contig 15692 bp, 10 predicted proteins | sample Biomet1_FD_127788 | JGI IMG/M metagenome (GOLD analysis project Ga0183099, IMG submission 127788) | Microbial communities from bioreactor (seeded with anoxic lake sediment) at LBNL, California, USA - Biofuel metagenome 1 | ecosystem: Engineered > Bioreactor > Anaerobic > Unclassified ... | reverse complement strand
TCCACTGCATAAAACAGCCTCCTCCAGTTGGAAGCTGTCTGTACCTTTTATAAGTTCTTATGATAAATTCCACAGTAAAGTAAGGGGCGGTAGCCCCGTCTTTTTTATTTGAAGAACAAATCTCTTGTCATTCATATCAAAAAAGAGTATCATAAAAGAAAAGAAAAAAACTGTTTAACGATAGAGGAGAAGGTAACACGTGAAGAAATTCATTCAGATAGTAGGAATCATGTTAGGTTGCGTCAGTATTCTTTATTACTTCATTTGTGGGATAACCATTGGGTTTGGCATATCTATTTTATGGATATGGCTGGTGTTTGGGCTTTTCATGATCATCAGCAATATGTTCCGTATTCATTTGATCAAAAGGAAGTTACCAAACACAATGAACTATATTGTTCGTTGTATTTTTGTCGGGGTTGTACTTGTTTTTCTTGTATTTGAAAGCAATGTTATTTTCACCATGAATAAAACGGCCAAACAGAATCTCGATTATATCATCGTTTTAGGCGCACGTGTGAAGGGGCAAACACCGAGCAAAGCGTTGCAAGGTCGCATTGACACTGCTTTTACTTATTTAATCAAGAATCCGTCTACAAAGGTGATTGCATCCGTGGGCAGGGAACCGATGAGACGATGAGCGAAGGGGAATGCATTGCACAAACATTACGCGAAAAAGGCATTTTGCCTGATCGAATTCTGGTGGAGGGCAATTCCACCACCACCGTACAAAATATAAAAAACAGCTTTCGATTGATTCCGAAAACGAACAAAACAATCGGCATTGTAACAAGCAACTTTCATGTGTTTCGTGCACTGAAAATTGCTTCCGGTACAGTTGGAATTCATGGATATGGAATTTCGTCGTCTTATTCCGGCATATTGCTTCCCCACTATATGGTAAGAGAATTCATCACGTATGTCTTAGATGTTGTTTCGGGCAATATTGATTTGTTTTAATTGCACACAAACTTCATCAGAAGAGGCTTTTTTACTCGACACCGCCCCCTTGTAAAGGAGCATTCCATTTTGTCGTTTTACAGTGAAATGAAGTCTTTAGCAGGGTATTTTCTTGATAATATTACGATGACCGCAAAAGAATAAAATCTGTTACAAAAAGAATACCGTGTGCGCAAAAGCCGTACACGGTATTTTTTCTTTTTACTGCTTTACAGCAGGTAAATTACTCAAATTATTTGTATCGTTTTCATCCGGCAGAGATTTCAAATACTCGTTTCCGTTTCTTGTGGCGACGCCGACTCCTTGAATTCCGCCTTGCTTGGCGAGCATTACCCCTTCTTCTTTGTTCAAGACACGACCATCCGACAATTGATAGCCGTTAATGCGGCCGTTTTCCTTTACCAAAGCGACGATTTGTTTTGCATCTGCATTTGGCTGGGGGACCACTTTCATTGTATTCATCGGTAATTTTGTTAAATTATTATTATCGTTATTGTTGTTGTTGTTATTATTTTCAGGCATAAAATATAGTTCTCCAATCTAATTATTTTGTTGCACTGTTAGTTTTCTCAATAAATAAAAAGATATTCTTGAAGATGTCCCTTTCTGCCGAAAGTAATAATTTACCTTTTGCGTAAATTGAACCGATGGAAAGAGAAAAACTGTTGTATCTGAAACGGTTTTATTATATAATGGTGATGATGAAAGAAAAAGCAAAACTCGACAAATCATTTATGATCAATGTAAAATTTTGTTTTAAAAATAATGGAGCAAAAAAATGAAAATAGTTGTTTTAGACGGATACACACTCAATCCCGGTGATTTAAGTTGGGATGCGTTACAAAAACTTGGGGACGTCACCATTTATGACAAAACATCGGATGATTTGATTATCACCCGATCCCAGGGAGCACAAATCATTCTGACAAACAAAACGCCCCTTACTGATAAAGTTTTTCAACAGTTGCCCGATTTAAACTACATTGGAGTGCTTGCGACTGGATATAATGTTGTTGAAATTGAAAACGCAAAAAAACGGAACATTGTGGTGACCAATATTCCGGCATACAGCACGGAATCTGTAATGCAGATGACCTTTGCGTTGATTCTTGAACTTGAAAATCGGGTACAATTGCACAGTGATGCAGTGCATGACGGCGCATGGACAGAGGCAGACGAATTTAGCTTTTGGAAGGCTCCGCTCACAGAACTTGCCGGAAAAACACTTGGGCTGATCGGATTCGGTCATATCGGACAGGCTGTCGCCCGTGTTGCGGAAGCGTTTGGAATGAAAATTTTGGCATACAGTGCGCATATGGACAAGCAAACAGGGTTAAAAGCCCTCCAATGGGCAGACAAAGAACGATTGTTTCGCGAATCGGACATCATCAGTCTGCACTGTCCGTTGTTTTTGCAAACCCAAGGAATGATCAACAAGAACAGTTTGAATCTGATGAAACAATCGGCACTTTTGATCAATACAGCAAGAGGCGCTTTGGTTGTCGAACAGGATTTGGCAGATGCACTGAACGAAGGCAAGATTGCCGGTGCGGGGCTTGATGTGCTATCCACCGAACCGCCGAATGTCACCAATCCTCTTTTAACAGCGAAAAACTGTTTGATAACGCCGCATATTGCCTGGGCAACCAAAGAGGCAAGAACAAGATTAATGCACACAGCGGTTGAAAATGTCAAGGCGTTTCTTGAAAACCGTGCAGTGAATGTCATCAATCGATAAAAAAATACAAATTGAGTAGAAGATTAACATAATAGGGGAGGTGGTTTGAATGGAACATGAAAAAATAATCAACATCGGGATTGTGGCGCATGTTGATGCCGGAAAAACCACATTGACCGAACAGCTTCTCTATCGTTCGGGCAGTCTGCGCAAAAAGGGAAGTGTTGATGAAGGCACTGCCAAGACCGATTGGCTTTCCATTGAACGCACAAGAGGAATTTCTGTCAAATCCTCATCTGTCCGAATTGAAAAAGAAAACTGTGCAATCAACATCATCGATACCCCCGGACATGTGGATTTTAACGGTGAGGTGGAGCGTTGCCTTTCTATCCTTGATTGTGCGGTTCTTTTGATTTCTGCGGTGGAAGGCATTCAGGCACAGACCGAGCTTTTGTACGAGGCACTTTGCCAAACAAAAATTCCAACGATTCTGCTCCTCAATAAAATTGATCGAGCAGGAAGCAATGTTGCACAATTGATGCAGGCAATTCAATCACAACTCACGCCGTCGATTCTGCCGTTTCAAACGGTGCAACAGGAAGGCGAAAAAAACTGTACCATACAAACAAAAAATAGCAAAGATCCTGCGTTTTTTGAGGAATGCATGTTGGCACTTTCAGAAGTTGACCCCACACTGCTTGAAACATATCTTTCAGGGGTGCCTGTTTCGGGCGAAATGATCGAGGAAAAGTTCAAATCTGCTTTTCATCAGGCAACGATTTTTCCCGTACTTTGCTCGAGTGCTTCCCTTGGAATTGGGGTTGACGAGCTTCTTGCCTTTCTCATAAAATATGCAGAAGGAACAGTCTGTACGAAAAGTGACCCATTGTCTGCTATTGTTTATAAAATTGAGCATGATAAAACAATGGGAAAAATCGCCCATGTCCGAATGTTTGGCGGCACCATTAAAAACAGGGACAGCCTGTATTTGCCCTCTGCGGAGAAAAGCGAAAAGGTCACACAAATCAGGCGGGTTTTTGGGGAGAAGTTCACCGACATCGGCGAGGTGCATGCGGGGGATATTGCGGCATTGTGCGGATTGTCCTCTGTGCAAATCGGGGATGTCATCGGGGAAAGCGGAAAACGAAGCGGCTATCCATTGGCGGTTCCTTTGCTCAAAGTTCAGGTGCTGCCGGATGACAAAAAGGATCAAACAGCTTTGCTTTCGGCACTGCGCGAACTCTGTGAGGAAGACCCACTGCTTGCACTGGAATATCACAGTGACGAACAGGAAATACAAATAAAAATAACAGGACAAATTCAACTTGAAATTATAACGGCACTCTTGTTGGAACGCTATCAAATCGGGGCGCATTTTTCCGATCCGTCGGTCATTTATAAGGAAACACCGCTAAAAATGGGAATTGGATTTGATGCATATACCATGCCAAAGCCATGTTGGGCGGTGGTGCGCCTTCAAATTGAACCGGGGCTTCCGGAAAGTGGGCTTGCATACAGTTCGGTTGTTCCCAACAATGCAATATTTTTTCGGTATCAAAATCACATCAAAACATCGGTACAGGACACCTTGAAACAAGGCTTATACGGATGGGAAGTCACCGACTTGAAAGTGACACTGATCGGCGGAGAACATCACACGGTGCACACGCACCCGATGGACTTTTTCGTTGCAACACCAACCGCTGTGATGGATGGACTTCAAAATGCCGGCACCACACTTCTGGAACCGATTATCACGGTGAGAATTAGTGCACAAAAAGAATTTTTATCAAAAATCATCGGTGATTTGGTGCAGATGAGAGGGGAAGTCGATTCCCCCGTCATACAGGGGGATACCTTCAAGTTGGAAGCGAATTTGCCGGTGGCAACCTCCCTTGATTATCCGGTGAAGCTTGCGATTTTAACCTCGGGCAGAGCACTCATCAGCACTCGTTTTGCGGGGTATCAGGCTTGCCCCTTACATCTGGGAAGCACTGCCAAACGGCGTGGGGTACATCCGCTTGACCGCGCAAAATGGATTCTGACCAAGCGAAATGCCATGCAGGAATAAGGCAGAGAGAAAGTGCAAAGAGAAGAATTGTTTTCGATTAGAAAACTATTTTATAAATGATAGGATGAAGCCATTCATCTTGAACTCACAATCTGTGATGAATATGTGTATAAGGAGAATCAAAAATGCAATCAATCGTTTCCTGTCCCAATTGTCATAACGACCTCTGTATTCAAAGAGTTCCGATTTTATCAACCCTTGACAAAAAAAATGTGGCGCAAATTGTCCCGATCATTCATCGACGGGAATTTAAAAAAGGGGAAAGGCTTCTGACGGAAGGGGATGAAACCGAATCGATTTTCATCATCAACGAAGGAAGTGTCAAGGCATTTAAATATACACCGGACGGACGGGAACAAATTCTTTATCTCTTTTCGGAAGGGGACTTTTTTGGCGAACAAAACTTTTTGGGAAATAAAACAGCCCCCTATCATGTGGAAGCAATGGAGGCCGTGAAAACCTGTATTTTCACGAAATCACAGTTCGATAAGGTGTTAAATCGGTATCCCGTCATTTCTTTGAAAATCATTTCGGAATTGAGCAGAAGAATTTCTCGCATGGAAAACGCCTTTCAAAGCATGGGAATCCGAAATGTGGATGCACGAATTGCGGGGATGTTGTTGGAATACGAAGAAAAATACGGGGAATACCATCTCGGGGAAATCCTCATTCGTTTGCCGCTCAGCAGAGAGGGCATGGCAAATTATTTGGGCATTGCAAGGGAAACGATGAGCCGCAAATTAAGCCAATTTGAAAGCGAGGGGCTTATTCAAACCATCAACAACAAAACGGTAAAAATAACGAATAAAAACGCCCTTCTGTCGTTGGCGGGCTATGTTGTATAAAAATATGAATTGTGGAATCTTTCATTGGTCTTTGTAGAAATTCGGTGTGAAAGAAAAGAAAGAGAATGACACAAAACCGTTGACAATGCAGGTTTGCATCAAACAGATTTGAAAAATAAAAACCAAGAATGAGCCGACTTTTTTTAAGTCGGCTCATTCTGTCAAAGATTAGATGCCTGTCCACTGAATTTGAGCGGAAGCTGGTGCACCCCACGGAGCACCTGAAATGGAACCGATCGGTTGATTGATTACAATAGAATCAATTGTTGCATTGCCGAAAAAGCCCGGATCAATTTCTGTGACTGTGGAAGGAATATAGATGGTGCCTGCGCCTGCTTCTATGACGGGAATGTAATTTTCTGAATAGGGATAAAAAAACGAATAATGATTGTTACATAAAGAAGTGATTCCCTCTGCAAAATATACTTTGTCAAAATACTGACCGACAATTTTTGAACCTCCGCTACTGAAATCCAAAGAATATATCGTTCCGTTGTACCTTGCTTTCGATGGCACAATCAGCAATCGCTTGTCAATGCCGACTTTTGTCATGGGACAACTCCATGGCGATGAAAACGGGTTGAGGTTGAAGGTGCAAGCAAGATCATTCACATCATAATTCCAGCCAAAAATCGAATCATAAAACCCATATTCCGAATGATATTTGATCATCGGGAGAATGTCGTTTCGATAACTCTCCAAAATGATGGCATCCGGATTGATCGCATTGCTTTTTGCAAAACCAATTGTGCGAAGACAAAAAATACCCGCACATTGAAAAGGTGCAAACCGAATTCCGGTAACAATGCCCGACCATGCTGCGTTACCTGTCATATCAAACTCATAGGATGTCCATGGGTTTTCAAAACAGAGCTGCTTTGTGCTTTCTACGCAGTTTGAAGCAGCATATTCGGTGTCCCCATTTGTCTTGAAATACAGCTTTGGTATTTGCCCCGGTGTCGCAACGTCCGGAAAGCAAGCTTGAATGATCACTTTTTGATATATTGATGCGGAAAGATTCAAGGCAACTGCACTTTCAACGGTGGGATTGTTGTTTGGAAGTTCTGTCGGCCAACACCGAATAAAATCGGTATTCGCTTCCGTCAGAAACGAACAACTTCCGAATGTCCAGTTACTGACATCGGTAAAATGAAACAAGAGATCGGTTCCAGCCGGCAAAAGTGGAATCATGTCGATTGCATCGGCATATTGCCGAAAAGGGGTTGCATTTGTGACAAGCCCCGACACCTTGCGATTTATGGCTTGCTTGATTTGCGTTTTTGTTTCGGTTAGAAAATCTTTCTTCTGTAAAATGGTTCCCATTTAAATCACCTCCCCGTTGATTGAATCAAGATATACGCCGTTTTGTTCGTCGATATACTGATGTAATTCGGCTTGCATGGTGCCCACATCGGTGGTTGTCCAATAATCCGTGCCTCTTTGCGGGGTGTAACCGTTTGTGCCGTTTGTCCCTTTTTGTGCAAGGATTTGCCAATATGCTGTGTTGGTCGGAGCAATTCCGGTGCAGGATGTTTTGTTGATATAGCAGGAACCTTCATAAAACACTTTGTTTTGTGGTTGGTATCCTTTGTCCGAAGCATAGGGCTCAAACACCTTGCCCGCATCAATTGCAGATTTGATGTAGGTATCTCCGATTTTAATGTCGCCATATACTGTTCCACCGCCTTTGGAGAGAAAGGCACGTCCACCTGTTCGTCCGTCGGTCGCCCAAATGTGTGAAATGCTCACCAAGGATTGATTGTTATAAGTTGCTGTTTTCATTGGGGATTTGATGACAATTTTAATTTTACAAACATAATCCGTCCAACCCGACGTGTAGTTGGATACCCGCCAGAACATTTTTTGAGTGTTATCCTTTACACTATTCCATAAAGCAAAATTGTTTGAGTTGCTATCGGTGTAAAAGACATCGAACTCTTTCGGAATCCATTTTCCCCATTGAATGCCAAAGCGAGAACATTCTTTGATGGGGTTGTTGTGAATATCTATCACAATTTCAATGAAATTGTTTTCCGAAAACTGCAAAATAACACCATCTTGAAATCCACTGTTGCCACCGTCCACTTTGCAGATATCTTCAATCTGCATGGGTGTATTCACAATAGCATTGCAAGTGATTGAACCGAATAAATGGGCATTCGCAAGGGCATTGTCCTGCATTCCGTTCAGGTTATCGTGAAGGGTGTTGATGTTATCTCCTTTGGAAGTGTAAGCACCGACAAATGGTTCCACTGCGTGATTTACCGCGCTATTTACAATTCTATTGCACTTGCCGTAATCGATGATGACGTTTGCTTCATACTTGTATTTTCCGTCCGGCTCATAATAATTGTTGTAATCCATGGCGGGGTCGGTGGGGTAATTGCATCTTGCGCTGTCACTGTTGGGAGATTCGATGGAATTAAAGGCAGAGTGCTCATCGAAATAGGCAAAGCAATCGCTTCTTTGGGCATCATATAGAAAACCACTGAACTTGTTTCGGGAGCCATTGCAATAGATCGCACCTTTTGTTAGATTTTTTTGCTTATTATCGGTGGAATTATGATCAGGCAAGCTTCTGTTGTGACCGTAAAAGGTATAATCGCCCACCATTGCTTCCGCTCTGATTCCCCAGACCACATAATCCAAAAGGACAGAGGCAACAATGGATGCACCGCTCTTGTTTTCAATTCCGCACCACATATTTTGAAAGAAACAGTTTTGCACCAATGGTTCAAAACATTGATCTCCGTCAAATAACACACCGCAGGTTTGGTCACGATCCGCACCGTTGTAGAAATAATAATTGTTGGCATCTTTGTCTAAAAAAAATGCCTCCGATTACCGTTACATTTTCCATATGCAGATAATATGGTTCATGGTTTCCGCTTCCGTGCACATGGACTGCTCCGGTCAACACAGTGCTTTGTGGTACCAAAATGGTGAGATTTTTCAATACGACATTTTTGCCGATGATGTCGAATGCCGCAACATTGGGCGTTGTCAGCTTGATGGTTGTAACATTGCCGCCGTCAATCACTTCTCCACCCTGCAACACCAGTGGGGAATGAATCACATAGGTTCCGCCCTTTAATTCCAATTTTGTTTGTGTCGTTCTGGAGGCATCGATTGCATCTTGTAAAATCTGGGTATTATCGGTGCTGCCGTCCGGTGTGCCAATCGGTGCCAACGCCTGTTCTATGGTCGTTTGAATTAGGTCGTCCATGTTCTGAAGATTTGTCGCCATGGTTTGCGATTGCAGCTGCAACGCATTGATGTTGGAGGCAAGCTGTGTATGATCAAAGGAACTGAACAAGTTACTGGGGTAGGACAACTGAATTTCTTTATAATCCAAAGCGGTTGTGTCGGGTGCCTTTGTCCAAACATATTTGGAATTCTTTTGCACCGTCACAAGCTCGGTGATGTCGCGCTCCACAGGGGTTGCCAAAGCGTAGTAGAAATAGGATTTGCACTGGCTGATGGCAAGGGAGAAAAAGGAAGTTAAAACATCGGTATCTGCGAGATGACTGTACCAAACAGAAACCGTAATCACAAAACACGATTGTGTGCTGTCCCAATGAAAATTGAACACCATTGGAGCCACATCATTTCTAATCCGCATGGTTTTTTCATAGGTGTAGACGGATGAAAAATCGGAAATAATGTTTGGAATACTGCTGACAGTTGTTTTCAACGGAGCTTGCAAGAACTCACTTTCCGGAAGGGTTGCTTGAAATATTCTTCTGTTTTGTGTAAAATCTCCGAAATCGGTTGGCAACTTATCGGCATCTAAATACACCCAGTTCCAGGTGCTTTTTAGCGAGAACTTTTCGCTGAACTTTTTGACGAATTTCGATTCCGTGATAGAATCCGACGTGATGGAATTTCCGTATAAAAAGGGAATATCAAGCGAGGAGAGAATCGCATTGCTTTCATCCTGTACAGAGAGCGTTCCTTTCGTTGTCGGAACTACCGTTTCCCTGTATTCCGGATGGTTCCAGGGGTTGATGGGAGTGGTGAGCGTTTGTCCCTTCACTGTGAATTTGGCAAGACCGGGTAAAGCATCTGCATTGACGAGATTGAGTGTGGTGTTGCGATATTCCTTTTCTTTTGCTGCAACTTCTACATCCAATAGCAGTGCGTTGTATTGAATAGAAATTTCGGGGTTGAACGCATTACTTGGCACAAATTCAAGATGACCGCCGTACACAACATTTATTTTGTTGTTATAAACGGAACTGTTCAATGTGCTGCCGGCTTTTAAAATTGCGACTGTTTTTTTTGTAATATCGTTGAAAAGATAGGTTCTCACATCGTCCACTGTTGCACAGTTGCTCTGCTTTATGTAAAGAATATCATTGCTCGCATTAACATCTATTACATTATCTACACAAAACTCACCGTCATAATTGATTTGGTCTCGGTTTAATACCGGAGAAAGCCCTTCACTGAAGATGTATTTTCGCCCGATACCGGGTATGATGTCATGGCTCATTTTGCCGTCCCAACCAATGCTTCCGATATCCGCCTTGAACAGGCTGATTGTTGTTGTTGCGTAAGTCAGCAAATCGCCGTTGAACCTGTGGGTCAAATCCCCCTTTACCACGGAATTTGCAGGATATTGAGAAAGTGTTCCGTCCAGAGAAATGGATTCATTGTAAAACAAGTTTGGAATTGTGACACTGTCCACCAATACGCCTTCGGCGTTATAGCTGTGAAGTGTGCCACCGAGATTTTGTAAAGAAGCGGTGTTTCCCGAAAAAGAAAGACCGGTTTTGCCGGAAAGGGCAAACGAAATTTGGCTGTCGGGAAAATCAATCTCCATGGTGGATGTGAATTTTTTGATCTGTTCGCTCTGTGTCTGTCCCAAGTAGACCCTGTCATTGACAACGGTGAAATGAGAATCAAAGTTTGACATGTTTTGTACCGTCACTTTCTTTGCTTTTTTTTGTTTTTCGATGGATGTATTATTTTTTACTCATTTTTGGAGGAAGCGCTTTGCAATCGATTTGTTTTACATCAACGTTTTTTGAACCTGTCATCCTCTTTTTTGTAAAAATGAATTTTGTTGAACGCAACCTGTCGCTCCGGAACGAGCAAGTGTGTTGTTCTGTATTTATCTTACACTATTTTTGGTGCTTCTACATTGCAGGTTTTGTTTTTTGAGATTTTTTAAAAAAAGTATTTTTGACGCAGCTACTTGCAATTCTTCTTTTCTTGTTTATGTTTATGTTTATTTAATGTGCAACTATCATGTAAACTATTAGACGTATGATTTGTTACATCAAGCTGTTGATGTACACTTTCATGACCACGATCAGACGTATGATTTGTTACATCGTTTGGATAAATTTTGCTACCATTTCCCTTGATTTTATAAAAATGATGTGGTGCATGTTACTGAAAATAGCTCTTCTTTTTACCCTTCAATTCACCCCTTTTTTACCTTGTTTTTTCTCTTTTTTTACACCATTTTTGATGGCAGTTGAAATTTTTCTTGTAAGTCTTAAAATAATCCATCAATAAATTTACTTACAAGTTAAAAAAAATACATAAGAATTCAAAGGAAGAACAGGTGAAAAATCGAACAGTTCAGGTTAACTATCGTGAAAAAAAACGGCATCTTTTTTGGACATATTGTCACGCGATTTATCCCTAAAACATATTATGACAACAGGCGGTATTAGCTCAAAATACAAAACATGAGTGAAGTAGCTTGTCAATTCTGTGCGAAAGGGATTTTTATATGAAATACAGTATAATAATCGTAAGTTCAATCACTTACGCAATAAAGGCAAAAAATGAGTTTGCGCACGAAGCTATATATTGTCGAGTTGAAAAAGTAAAAAAAATAAGCAACCAAAAAGGTTGCGGATATGGTGTCGTGGTAAGAAACAATGACCTGGAACGAGGGGCGAATATCATGAGGAGCATCGGCATAAAAATCATTGATATCGTTCCTTATAAAGACGGTGAAAAATGAAAAATGTAATCTATTTTGATCATGCGGCAACAAGCTATCCAAAGCCGCAGTCAGTAATAAATGCGGTATCCCGCGCCTTTACACAGCGGGGCGGAAATCCTGGCAGAAGCGGTCACAAACTGTCGCTCGCTGCCGCCGAAGGCATTTTTGAATGCAGAGAAGCGGTTGCAGATTTGTTTTCGTTTGAACATGCGGAACGTGTGGTTTTTACCCTCAACACCACACATGCATTGAATATGGCGATCAAAGGATTGGTAAAGCCGGACAGCCATGTTCTGACTTCAAATCTTGAGCATAATTCAGTCATCAGACCGTTATACGATTTATTGAAAAATTCTAATAAAAATATCAGATATTCGTCCTTTTCTGCGGCCTGTGACGACGATTCTGTAATCATACAAAACTTTACCGATTCCCTGCGTGAAGATACGAAGCTTGCGGTCATTACGCTTGCTTCCAATATCTGCGGCAAAATTATTCCGATTGCCGAAATAGGAAAGATCTGTCACGAGAAAGGCATTCTACTCATTGCGGACGGTGCACAGGCGTGTGGTGTTTTACCGCTTGACTTTACACAAATGAATGTCGATGTGCTTTGCTTTCCCGGACATAAAGGCTTATACGGACCGCAGGGGACAGGAATCATGCTGCTCGGAGAGGGCATTGAACCGGAAAGCACGATTCAAGGCGGAAACGGCGTGAATTCAAAAGATCCCGAAATGAACGGAGAACTGCCCGAGCGATTAGAGCCGGGAACAGTAAACACAGTTGGCATCTGCGGACTGCGTGCGGGAATTGACGCAATCAAGAAAATTGGAATTGAAGAAATTTATCAGCATTCCTCCGAACTGTGTACCTATTTGACCCAGGAGATGAAAAACATCAAGGGAATAACGCTTTACGGTGATTTTAAAAAGAAAGTTCCCGTCATTCTGTTTAACAAAGAGGAATTTGAACCGGAGGAAACAGCGATGAGACTTGATGAAAAAGGAATTTGTGTGCGCAGTGGTCTTCACTGTGCGCCAATTGCCCATTTGGCATTAAAAAGCGGTCCATCTGGTGCGGTACGTATCTCATTAAGCCATACCAATACAAGACAAGAAGCGGATTATGCTCTGGAGGTTCTTTCAAGTCTTAAAAGATAGATTTATTTTATATTGTTGCATGAAAAAGAGGTTGGCTCAATTGTTTGAGTCGACCTCTTTTCTCTCTCAAATTGTTGCCATCTATTACAGGGTTGTTACTCAAAAATTTTATCAGTATCTATTTTCCCATTCGCAAAGATAAACATCACAGGTGATGGGGTTTTCATTTGCTTGAAGGGTGTAAACTGACATTTGTTTGCCTGCCATGTCGGGTGTCAACGGTAAATAATAAGTATAACCGGTTTCACTCTTTGAAACGATATGTTCCCAGTTGTTGACGGGGAAGGAGGCGGCACGGTCATTACATCCGATGAGCTTTCCATCTAACATTGCAGCTGCATATGCACCCTCATAACCATGCGTTCCTTCGATGGCAATTGCAAGATAATGGTGGTCAGAAAGGGTATCAGGCAAAGAGATGGAAGCGGATTGTGCCTTGACGAACAATCGCTTTTTTGGATGTGATTGCATATTGTTTGCATGAGGATTTGAAAGAAAAATCGGTTCTCCGTTTTTATAAAAACAGATACTGTAAATGCGGTCGAATGGTTCCGCTAAACGGAAATACTGAAATGGTGCATTGATGGCATAGGTAGCAACTTTGCGTTTGCCACTATGTTCTTCAAGATTGTGTACGGTGTACTTGACGACAGGTGTTATGACAGGTTCATCGGAAACAGTTACACTACATAGAGGTGCATCCTTCCAGTCGGAAAGACTTTCGGAAATTTCAGCCATTTCCGTAACGTTCTGCGGTTGTACTTCACGGATTGGGTTGTCAATTTCAAAATAAGTGATCTCCACACGGTCAGCGTCTATCCGTTCACCACAGTCCACACGCAAACATCCGCCATTGATACGGGTTTCATAACATTTTGTATTGCCATCAAAGAAGGTGTCGGGTTTGCCGTCAAACAGGACAGAAGATTCACAACCACGGGCAAGATAGGACACTTGATCAAAGAAAACGTCCCGTGTAGCCTGTATTTCCGGGATTGCCGTGGCTCCGGCACGTTTCAGGGATTGTGCCTCAAGTGAGTCGTTGTCGATACGGAAACAGGTTGCTTCAAACAGACCTTCTGTATTTGTTGGCAATGGGATTTCCTTCATTTTTCCAAGGAAGATCGGTGCCATAAGACTGTGATTAAAAGTGGACGGTTCAGAATTGAAAATCCCGCTTTCCTTCCCAACTGAAGCGATCGGTTTTCCGTTCGCCGAAATCAGCGTGACTGCCATTGGTTGTCCTTCAAAATCGTTCTGCACAAGATAGGCACAGTTGGTTAGCATACGCTCGGTTTTATTAAATTGATTCTGTTCTTCCGCTAAAAATAAGGCAGAACGGAACGGTGCAACTTCTACCGTGACAAGTTCACCGTAAAGATAACTTCCGATAAAAGATTCATATGGAAAATAGGAAGCAAAGCACACTTTTTCACAAGGAGCAAGACTGATTTCTGTATCCAAACGGACAGAAATACGCATTGTTTCCCAAGTATTGTTGCGAAGGGTAATGAGTCGGGTCTTTGCGTTCCCGCGGGAAACCGGACTTTCTCCATAGGAATCCGGCAATACCATTCCATCTGTTAGAATTTCGTTATACTTACGGTGGAGGTTATAAATACGGGCAAGAATCGCCTGTTCCTCATCCCGGAGCAGCCAAGGATTTCCGTAAATTTCAGGTGCCAATATCAAGGAGCGGTTGAATGCTTGCAAAATTAACTCATCTGCAAAGAAGTCTAAACAAGAGGAAAGGCACACACCGTGATCCTCCGTCAAGCGTTTTAAATCAGGCGTCAGACCGCGTTTCAAAGTGCAGGCACGGTGATGCGGTGCTGTGACCGTGTTTCTAATCAAAACATCGATATAGGTCTCAACCCCTTCCCACAGAAAGGTAGTTGCATAAATTTCCGATTCTCCAAGGTCATTGCGGTGATTTAATACGATGAGATCTGGAGAATAGTTGCGGCATTCCTTTAACATATCGGCAAACACCTTACGCTTTTCAGGGCGCAGGGTACGACATACGGTATCAAATTTGAATTCCATGAAATGAAAATCTCGGCAAAGACTGACAAATAGATCTTTTCGGGCGGTTTCTTCCTCCGCTGTATCACCGAATCCATCCGCACCTCCCCAGACACCGAGACGGATGCCGAGTTCCTTTGCCTTTTTTACACAAGGCAGGTATCCGTTCGGATATTGCTGGTGGATTTTTGGACTATCAGGCGTTTCAAACGTACTACTTGCACCATCCAGATTGCCCGCATCCCATGCATATAACTGAATCTGCATGCCGTAAGTATCTTGAAGCCATTTGAAATAGTTGAGATTCAGTATCGTCTGCTTTTCGGTAGCCCCTTCATTGGTATTGTTAATCCAGGTGAAATATTGCGGCACTGACGGTGTTCGTTCATCCGCACCTGACGTTTTCACTGTTTTCTCCATGATATCCATCCTCCATAATTGAACCTTTATTGATTTTATCATATCAAACTTTTTTCAAAAAAAGAATTGTTTTTTCGTACATTTATATGGTATAATCGTACTATAAACAATCTTTTATGTTTTTGTGGAGGCTGTATGAATTTTGTAAATTTCCATCCGTCCTGTGGTATGGTATATGAAATCGGAAAAGAATTGTGTTCTCCCGAAAAAATAGTGATAAAACGCATTCCTGAATATGCGATGCTTCACTATGTATTTGGAGGAAAAGGGTTTGTCAATGGAGAATGTGTCAAGGAAGGAATGGGATTTTTCGTCCCTATGGGACAATATGTGGAATATTTACCTGATGCCGAAAATCCTTGGCAGTATGTTTGGATTGATTTTGGCGCAGAAGTCTATGATATCTCAAAGTATGGGTTGGGAGAGCATATTCGTATTTTTGAAATGGAAAAGGTATCAGATATTGTACAATTAATCGATTTGACCCTTCAGATGATACCCGAAAATCCGGACAAATCCGCTTTATTTGACGGTGCGTTTCATATGGTATTATCCTATCATTCGA
>Ga0183099_1001191_pt1 | contig 15700 bp, 15 predicted proteins | sample Biomet1_FD_127788 | JGI IMG/M metagenome (GOLD analysis project Ga0183099, IMG submission 127788) | Microbial communities from bioreactor (seeded with anoxic lake sediment) at LBNL, California, USA - Biofuel metagenome 1 | ecosystem: Engineered > Bioreactor > Anaerobic > Unclassified ... | reverse complement strand
CATTGAGATCCCAGTGCCAGACATCAGGGTCAGCCTGTAACAAGCGCAATAGCCGCTGCAGGAAATGCGGGTAACAGCGTGACAGCTGGTGCCTGTAAGCTCTCTACATTGAGATCCCAGTGCCAGACATCAGGGTCAGCCTGTAACAAGCGCAATAGCCGCTGCAGGAAATGCGGGTAACAGCGTGACAGCTCTTCCGGCTGTGACACATAACGCCGGTGATCGGGATCAGCAAATGTCGACCAATCAGTGAGATCTGGCATCAATAACAGCAACAACCCACCCGCCCGCACGGCGCCACCAACCGCACCTAAAATCTCTGGCGATAAACCGGAAAAACCATTGACCACCACCAGCGGATATTCCTGCCCCAACCAAGGCATAGTGTGCTGCGATTTTTGCGGCGAACACTCAGCTGGGCCATCACCGAGCCATAATGCATTGCGTTGCCAAAGCGTGGTGGCCTTTCGCTGGCAAACCGCCACGTTCCCCGTCAGCAATAATAAACGCCGCTCGCCACGACAGAGCAAACGCGCGGAACGTTCTGCAAGAGAGTCTTCGAATGGCTGAGGCATGACGATTCCGTGGTGGTTTTTTTAAATTGTATCCTGCCCCGCGACCGGAAATCCCCTACAATAAGCAGCAGTGTAATTAATGAGGATAAATTGTGGCCAAAGTTGCGGTATTTCTGGATCGGGACGGCGTGATTAATCAGGATACGGGTTATGTCGCTGCCGTGGACGATTTTCACTTTATTGATGGTGCGATTGAAGCATTACAGTTGCTGAAGAAAAAAGGCTACTGTCTGGTGGTAGTCACCAATCAGTCTGGCATTGCCCGTGGTTTCTTCACCGAAAAGCAATTTATGCACCTGACCGAATGGATGGACTGGTCGCTGGCTGATCGTGATGTTGACCTCGACGGTATCTATTACTGCCCACATCACCCTACGGAAGGTGAAGCGCCTTACCGTCAGGTTTGTGACTGCCGTAAACCCGCACCAGGTATGTTACTCGACGCCGCTAAAGAGCTGGATATTGATCTGGCGAATTCTTATTTGGTCGGCGATAAAACCGCTGATTTGCAGGCTGCACAAGCTGCTGGCGTGACCCATAAAGTGTTAGTGCGGACAGGTAAAGCCGTCACCGAGGAAGGTATTGCGCTGGCAGATGATGTGCAGGATTCGCTGCTGACGTTTGCGAAATCAGTTCCGGCCTTGATCTAAAAACAGAGCTTTCTGGCGCCGTTTATCACTGCGGCGCAAAAATAAAACAATTAGAAAATCAATGTGGTAATGGAAGGAATAACTTTTCAGACCGCCAGAAATGACTTGAGCCTGCCTAGGCAAGCTCAATCGAATTACACACTATCCCGCTGCTTTCTACAGCTTATGACCGATGTGTCGGTTTTTTATTATGCATGACGCTCTGTGCGTCAGACGAAGCCAATATACTTCGTTTTTCGCAATTTGCAAATAACCACCTCATTTTCGTGACATGGTTCACTATTTATCGCATTTGATACCGTGTCCGGTATCATGGATATTGGCAATATAGACGAGCATTCACCCCATTTAGCCGATATCGATGTGTATTATTCAATCGCAATTGACGAACGGAAACGGAGTGAATAGTCTTGGCGCATTACACCGTGATTTATCCTCTACTCTGATACGGAACTTACTATGAAAAAAATGTTTGTGTTGCTGGTTGGTCTGTTGATTGCCCCCTTCCTGCAGGCGGCACCAGAATTTAAAGAAAATGTGAATTACGAAATTATTCGTCAGACCAACACACCAAAACCAGAAGTAATGGAATTCTTCTCGTATTTTTGTCCACACTGCTATCAATTTGAACCAATCATGGCCGAGCTGAAAAAACAGCTGCCTGCCGATGTCACCTTTAAACGCACGCCAGTTGCCTTCTTGGGTAAAGAGATGGGCCCTGAGCTGCAACGTGCTTATGCGGTGGCTGATCTGCTGAAAGTAGAAGAGAAAGTAACACCGGTGATCTTCAAGCGCATTCAGGCGGAAGGCAATCCACCGCAAAGCCGCGCTGATGTGCGAGCCATGTTTGAACAAGCGGGTGTCGATGGTAAAGACTTTGACGGTGCCGTAGACAGCTTCGCCGTAACCGGCATGGTCGCCCAGTATGATCGTAACACCGGCAGCATGAATATCCGTGCGGTGCCATCTACCGTGGTAAACGGTAAATATCTGGTGAAAACCGAAGGTATCAAGAGCACCGAAGAGTACATTGCGCTGGTGAATTTCCTGCTGCAGAAGAAAGACTAATTCATCTGCTCACCCAAACGGTATTAAGCCCTCATCGACTGAGGGCTTATTTTTTGGCTGCGGTTTATGGCGCGGGGCGAAAGACTAAGCCCGCACCAGATGCACCACCGGATTTTCAGCAAACAGATAACGATCATCGACTAAATCATCATCTACTGTGGTCGCCTGAAACAGCATTTGTTTGGTATTTTCCAGATGCTGCCACATCGCCAGTTTGGCCGCTTTCGGGTCTTTGCGCATCAAGGCTTTGAGGATCTGTTCGTGGTCTTCGCACCAGCTCTCCATCGCCCGATCATCAATATGCTCATGCAATTTGCGCCAATACGGGTTGTTCTCGCGGTGCTGCCAGACTTTTTCCACCAGCGTCACCAGCACAGAATTTTGCGTGGCCTTGGCAACCTGAATATGAAACTGTTTATCCCATTGCGAATCACGCGCGCGATCTTCTTTCTGTGCGGTTTCCTGAATAGCCAGCAAGGCCATGATATCTTGCTTGGTGACCTGCGTGGCCGCAAATTCCGCGATGTTACTTTCTAATAACTGGCGCGCCTGTAACAGCTCGAATGGGCCGGCTGTCAGAAACTCATCATCTTGTTCAGCAACCAACGGCTGATAACGTGGCTCAGTGCCGACGACATGAATGCCCGACCCCTTGCGCACATCAACCATGCCTTCCACTTCCAGCATGATGATCGCTTCGCGCACCACGGTCCGGCTGACCGCCATCGCTTCGGCAATTAAGCGTTCTGCTGGCAGTCGATCACCGATGACATATTGGCCGCTCATGATCTGTTGTTTTAATTCGCTGGCGACTTTTTGATATAACCGACTAACTTCGACCGCTTCCATACCACATCCTATTCAGAGCTCTGAATCCAGTATAACGGAAATGACAAAACCTGTTATACCAATAACAGGTTTTGTCATTTTACATTGCCGCGAAATGATTCAATTCGGCCATATTAAGTGATTTTATACCGTTGCTTGCTCTGCTTTTGAGGTTGGCAGTGTCGGCATTGCTGACTGTTTCAGCATCATGCACACCACGATAGCACCCACAATATCAAACAGCGATAAACAGACGAACAGTGGGTCATAACCAATTTTGCTTGCGACGATACCCACAATAAACGAGAAGATGGTCGCACCCAGATAACCCGCCATACCGGTTAAACCATTCGCGGTGCCGACAGAGTTACGCGGGAACACGTCTGATGACATGGTGATCAGCGAACCAGAGATCGTCTGATGCGCAAAAGTACCCACGCAGAACAGTGCAATCGCGGTATAAGGGCTGGCCACCATGCCAATCGCTGCTGGCGCCAACATACAAATCGCGCCAGTCACCACGACCAATTTACGACTGGTCAGCAAAGAGACGTTGAAATATTTAATCATCAGAGGAGAAAGGTAACCACCTACGATACAACCCAGATCTGCCGCCAGGAATGGGATCCAGGCAAACATGGCGATTGATTTCAGATCCATGTGGCGAACGGTGCTTAAGTAAAGCGGGATCCAGAAGTTAAAGGTCTGCCAGGCAGGTTCGGCCAGAAATTTAGGGATCGCGATCGCCCAGAACTCTCTGCGACGGATGATCTGTTTTACCGATGGTTTAGAGGTATCGTTTTTATGCGATGCTTCCTGACCATCCAGAATGTATTGTTTCTCTTCATCAGTGATCTGCGGATGTTCAGCGGGTGAGCGGAAGAACATTAACCATAACGCGACCCAGAAGAAACCCAGTGCACCAGTCACCACAAATGCAGTTTGCCAGTTGTAATAGCTAATACAGGCAATCACCAGTGGCGGTGCCAGCATACCGCCGATCGATGAACCAATATTAAACCAACCGGTCGCGATCGAGCGCTCTTTAGCGGGAAACCATTCCGTTACTGCTTTCAGCCCCGCTGGAATAACAGCGGCCTCGGCCATCCCCATCAGACCACGGAAAAAAGCCAGTGACTGCCAGCTGCCAGCGAAACCATGCAGCATATTGGTGACCGACCAAGCCACACAGAAAATAGCCAGACCAATTTTGACGCCGATAGAGTCAAGAATATAACCGGCAATGGGCTGCATCACGGTATAACAAGCCTGAAAAGCGGCTACCACGTAGGAATATTGCTCAACCGTAATACTTAACTCTTGTTTCAGTGTCGGCGCGGCGGCAGACAATGATGAACGCGTCAGGTAGTTCAATATCGTACCTAACATCACCACGCCGATGATCCACCATCTTAAACCGACGATTTTCTTCTTCGCCATGTTGCTGCTTGTTTCACCAACCGTATTGGTCGATAGATTCATATCCTTGTCCTCTGATAATTCACCGTTAAGTCATGAGCTAGATGATAAGAACAACATAGTTATCACTACTTCATGCAAAAACATCACTCTGTTATGACAGGATGATAATAATTGGTATAACAACAAAGAACGGTGAGCCTGATCTAAGTTTTAGCAGATCACCCTATAAAATATGCGACAACCATCACAATAAGCCGCCACCACGGCATTCGATGCTAAATTTGTGTGACATGCACGACAAAAAATAACCCTTCTATATAGACAACTTCCAGGTTCCACCCAATAATTGGTATAACATCTTGCGCAATGCGAGACATAATGACTAACTCGTGTGTACGCCCTGTCAGTTCATGTATGGATCACTGCCGCACTATTTGAACCGGAGTAAGCTATGACTGCGTTTTTAACTGAAGATTTTTTACTGGATACTGATTTTTCCCGGCAGCTGTATCACGATTTTGCTGCAGAACAGCCGATTTTTGATTTCCATTGCCATTTGCCGCCGCAATTGATCGCCGAAAATTATCAGTTTAAAAACCTGTATGACATCTGGCTGAAAGGTGATCATTATAAATGGCGCGCCATGCGCTCAAACGGCGCCGATGAGAAATTTTGCACCGGTGATGCGGATGATTACGCTAAATTTCAGGCCTATGCCGCTACCGTGCCACACACCATTGGTAACCCGCTGTATCACTGGACACACCTCGAACTGCGTCGTCCATTTGGCTTAACGAACGTATTGTTATCCCCCACTACCGAAAAACAGGTGTGGGATTTCTGTAACGACAAACTGGCGCAACCGGAATTTTCGGCACGCGGCATCATGCAGCAGATGAACGTGAAAATGGTCGCCACCACTGATGATCCGATTGATGACTTATCTCATCACGCCAAAATTGCCGCCGATACAGCGTTCAATATCGTTGTCACACCAAGCTGGCGCCCGGATAAAGCCTTCAATATTGAAGCGCCAACCTTTGCTGATTACATCACCGCCCTAGAAGCCGCCGCAGATGTTGCCATTGATTCATTTACTGATTTAACACAGGCGCTGACACTGCGTTTAGATCATTTCGCACAACACGGCTGCAAAATTGCTGACCACGCTCTGGATGTGGTGCTCTTCGGTGAAGCCTCTGAGGCTGAACTGACAGCGATGTTGCAAGCGCGTCGCCAAGGTCAAATTCTGTCACCGGATCAGATTGCAGCCTTCAAAACCGCGGTGCTGTTATTCCTCGCCGCCGAATACAAACAACGCGGCTGGGTGCAGCAATATCACATCGGTGCGCTGCGCAATAACAACAGCCGTCGCTTGCAGGAACTTGGCCCAGATACTGGTTTTGACTCGATCAATGATGGTCTGGTTGCTGCGCCATTATCACGTCTGCTCGACGCGCAAGATCGCAATAATCAGTTACCCAAAACCATTTTGTATTGCCTGAACCCGCGCGATAACGAAGTGCTGGCAACGATGCTGGGCAATTTCCAAGGCGACGGTATTCCAGGAAAAATGCAATTCGGCTCCGGCTGGTGGTTTAACGATCAGAAAGATGGCATGGAACGCCAGATGATCCAGCTGGCACAACTCGGTTTGCTGAGCCGTTTTGTTGGCATGCTGACCGACAGCCGCAGCTTCCTCTCTTACACCCGTCACGAATATTTCCGCCGCGTATTGTGTCGCATGCTCGGTCGTTGGGTTGCCGATGGCGAAGCGCCCGCTGACATCAAACTGTTGGGCGAGATGGTGCAGAACATCTGCTTTAACAATGCGAAAAACTACTTCGGCATTGCACTGAAATAATCGTACTCAACAGATAACGGCGTGGGGGCAAGGCTCCCGCGTTGAGGAGACACAAATGCACGCTTTAAACCGCCAGCAATTTTCCGGCAACGTATACCCAGAAAAAATCATCCAATTTGGCGAGGGAAATTTTCTGCGCGCCTTTGTGGACTGGCAGATCGACCTGCTGAATGAACATACCAACCTGAATGCCGGCATTACCATCATTCGCCCGATTGATACGGCCTTTCCACCCAGCTTGAGCACGCAAGACGGTCTCTATACCACCGTCATTCGCGGCCTGAACGAAGCGGGTGAAGCGGTGCGCCATACCCGTCTGATCCGCTCCGTTAATCGCGAACTGAACTGCTACCAGCAGTTTGATGACGTGTTGGCACTGGCGCATAACCCCGACATTCGTTTTGTGTTCTCGAACACTACCGAAGCAGGCATCACCTATGTCGCCGATGACAAGTTAACCGATGCGCCACCGAGCAGCTTTCCTGCCAAACTGACGCGTTTACTGTTTGAACGCTTCCAACATTTTAACGGTGCCGCCGACAAAGGCTGGATCATTCTGCCTTGTGAGCTGATTGACTATAACGGTGATGCGCTGCGTGAATTAGTGCAACGTTATGCGGTCGAGTGGAAATTGCCGCTGGCATTCAGTAACTGGTTGGGTCAGTGCAACACCTTCTGCTCGACACTGGTCGATCGCATCGTGACCGGTTTCCCACGCGATGAACACGCGGCGTTACAAGAAGAGTTCGGTTATCAAGATCAGTTCGTGGATACCGCTGAATACTTCTATCTGTTTGTGATCCAAGGCCCGCAGTGGTTGAGTGAAGCGCTGTGTCTCGATCAGCTGCCAGCCGACAAACAGATGAACATTCGTATCGTGAATGACATCAAACCGTATAAAGAACGCAAAGTGGCCATTTTGAATGGCGCGCACACGGCACTGGTGCCGGTTGCGTTCTTAGCGGGTATCGACACTGTCGGTGAAACACTGCAAGACGCGCAATTAAGCCAGTTTGTGGAAAAAGCAATTTTCGACGAGATCGTGCCGACGTTGGATCTGCCACGCGACGAGCTGGAATCGTTTTCCCGTGATGTACTGGCCCGTTTCCGCAATCCGTTCATCAAACATCAATTGTTGTCGATTGCGCTGAACGGCATGACCAAATACAAAACCCGTATTCTGCCACAACTGCTGACCTATCAAGATCGCACGGGCCGTCTGCCGGTTCGCCTGACCTTTGCTTTGGCAGCACTGCTAGCCTTTTATCAGGGTAAACGTGGCGACGCAACCTACCCGCTGCAAGATGATGCCCACTGGCTGGAACACTTTGCTGCGCTGTGGCCTGCCGTTGATGCCGGCACCCTCACGCTGGCTGATCTGGTGAAGCAAACACTGAGTTTAGAAAGTCACTGGGGTGAAGATTTAACCCGCGTGAAAGGGTTGGTGGAAGCCGTTTGTCTGCATCTGATGCGGATCCGTTCACAAGGCATGCGCGCGGCGCTGACCGTTTGCAGCTGAGGTCTCATCATGCAGGAAGTTATAAAAATACATGCCACCGATAATGTTGCCGTGGCCTTGGCTGACCTTTCCGAAGGTCAGCGTATTGAAATCGATGGTGTATCGATCACGCTGCGTGGATTTATTGCGCGCGGGCATAAACTGGCGCTGCGTGATTTACCCACGCAAGCACAGGTGATCAAATATGGCCTGCCGATTGGTCACGCGCGTGGCGATATTGCGGTTGGTGAGCATGTGCATCATCACAACATTGCCACTAACCTGAACGATCTGGATGAATATCAGTATCAACCGGATTTCGTTGCCTTACCGCAACAACCCGCCGATCGCGAAGTGCAGATCTATCGCCGCAAAAATGGCGAAGTGGGTATTCGTAATGAGTTATGGATTTTACCGACCGTCGGTTGTGTGAATGCGCTGGCCAAACAGATGCAGCAACAGTTGCAGCGCGAATGCGATCTGTCAGCGATCGACGGTATTCATCTTTTCAGCCATCAATATGGCTGTTCCCAGCTAGGCCAAGACCACCAGAACACCCGCACCATACTGCAGAATATGGTCCGTCACCCCAATGCCGGCGGGGTTCTGGTGGTTGGCTTAGGTTGTGAAAACAACCAAATCGCCGCCTTCAAAGAGACCTTAGGTGAATTTGATGCCGAGCGCGTGCGTTTCATGGTCTGTCAGCAACATGATGATGAAGTCGCCACCGGTGTCGAACTACTGCAAGAATTGCTGGCAGTGATGCAGCAAGACTCCCGCACACCAGGTTTGATCAGCGAGCTGAAATTCGGGCTGGAATGTGGCGGTTCTGATGGGTTCTCCGGCATTACCGCCAACCCACTGCTGGGTCAGTTTTCTGATTACGTGATCCAACATGGCGGCACCAGCGTGCTAACCGAAGTGCCGGAGATGTTTGGTGCGGAACGCATTTTGATGTCGCGTTGCCATGATGAAACCACATTCGATAAAACCGTATCGATGGTGAATGACTTCAAACAATATTTCATCGATCACCATCAACCGATCTATGAAAATCCCTCCCCCGGCAACAAAGCCGGCGGCATTTCCACACTGGAAGAGAAATCGCTGGGCTGCACACAAAAAGCCGGACAAAGTCAGGTCATTGATGTGCTGAAATATGGTGATCGGTTAACACACCACGGCTTTAACTTACTCAGCGCACCGGGTAACGATGCCGTTGCCACCAGCGCACTGGCCGCAGCCGGTTGTCACATGGTATTGTTCAGCACAGGGCGTGGTACGCCCTACGGCGGATTCGTTCCAACTGTGAAACTAGCCACCAACAGCGATTTAGCCAAACGCAAACCGCATTGGATTGACTTTAACGCAGGTCGATTGCTGGAAGACCAAACCATGGCGCAGCTACTCAATCAGTTTATTGAGTTGATTGTCGATGTCGCCAATGGCAAAGCCACCTGTAATGAGAAGAACGATTTCCGAGAACTCGCGATCTTCAAAAGTGGCGTAACCTTGTGACCTCACATTTACATGCTTTAGCGGTTTTATTTGCTGCCAACCCACTGGCTCAGTCAGTGGGTTTACTGGCGTTTGTCATTGGCATTTCGGCCTTTGTGCAGCGCAATGACCAGCGTTTGCGCACCTTCCTGACCTTATATTGTATTGTGATCGGCGCGCATTTCTTCCTGCTGGGCGCACACACTGCCGCCTATGCTGCTTGGCTTAGTGGCTTCCGTAGTTTTGTCTCAACCCATACCCGTCATGTTGCGGTGATGTGTTTTTTCCTGCTGATCGTTTGGGTGTTGGGTGTGCCGAACATTACGCAACCCATTCAGTGGCTAACGCTGATCGGCACCACACTCGGTACTTGGGCGCTGTATCGTGAACAGGGCATTCGTATGCGCCTGATCATGCTGATGGGCACCGTGTGTTGGGTGACGCATAATTTTGTGATTGGTTCGATTGGTGGGGCGCTGATTGAAGGCAGTTTTCTGTTTGTAAACAGCCATACCGTTTTCCGCTTATGGCGACAGCGCCCTGCTCACATAACCAACTAATGAAACTTAAATAATCTGGGTCATTTTGCGGCGCCCGCTTAAAATCATTGCGATATACACGGGAGTCGAAGAATGAAAACACCAAAAATTCTAGTCAGTGCCTGTTTGCTGGGTTGCCCGGTGCGTTATGACGGCCAGAGCAAACCGGTCAATCACACCTTATTACAACGCTGGCAAGCCAATGGCTGGCTGGTGCCATTCTGCCCGGAACAAGCCGGTGGCTTACCGACCCCTCGCCCAGCCGCTGAAATTCAGACCGATGGCCGCGTGATGACCGCGTGTGAGCGTGATGTGACCACCGCCTTCGTACGCGGTGCCGAACAGGCACTCACCTTGTGCCAGCAGCAACAAATCAAATACGCGATCTTAAAAGAGAGCAGCCCATCGTGCGGCAGCAGCAATATCTATAACGGTCATTTCAGCGGCCAGAAAATTGCTGGTGAAGGCATCACCACCCGCCTGTTACGCCAACACGATATTCAGGTATTTTCGGAACACAATCTGGATGAACTGTTTGCGCTACTCAGTTAATACCATTCCGTTAACGCTTTTCTGCCAATAGCTGATCTTTACGTTGCCAGACACCGGTCAGCCATTGTTGGAAACCACGTTTAAACGGTTTATCTTTGATGTAATCGCCGCGCTGCACTGCCGTCACCGGGATCTCTTCGATCCAGACTTGCACACGCGTCAGGCGGCCAGTGAGCATATCGTGAAACGGCCGGCCGGTGTTTTCCGGGTAAGCCAGCGTTACGTTAACAATCTTCTCAAACTGCTCACCCAGCACATTCATCGCCATCGCTAACCCCGCCGGTTTCGGGGTCAGCAAATGCGCATACGGTGATTTGGTTTCGGCTTTCTTTGCCGGTGTAAAACGACTGCCTTCGACAAAATTGATCACCGTCGTCGGAATAGTGCGGAACTTGGCACAGGCTTCCCGCGCAGTAGTCACGTCTTTGCCGCGCAACTCCGGGTTTTTCAGCAGCTGTTGACGGCTGTAACGGCGCATAAACGGCATGTCCAAGCCCCAGCACGCCAGCCCGACAAACGGCACATACAGCAGATCGTGTTTTAAGAAAAACTTCGGTGTCGGCAAGCGGTTACGAAAAATATCACCTAAGAGCACGATGTCAGCCCAGCTTTGATGATTACAGATCACCATATGCCAGCCTTTCTTATTTAGATTGGTGGTGTCGTGTACTTCCCACTCCACCTTATTCACCAGTCGCAACATCAGCGCATTGCCACATAACCAGCCGTACATGATGAAATTACAACCACGTGTCAGGTAATGATTGATCACCGCTATCGGGATCAATAACTTCAACAAAGCCTGAATGCCGATCAGAAATGACACCAGCGCGGTGTTCAGGATCACGAAAGCAATACTGAACGGTAACAAAATAAAACCGGGAAGAAATGACAGCATAATTAGTTCTGAATAATGAGGGTTCAACACCACTGACCGCTCATAGTCAGCACGAAGGCGCGCATTATCACCGCAAGATCGGCACAGGTGAAGCAAAAAACAACGACATATTCATTTGAAGCGATGCTATTAATTCGGTGAAATTGTTGTAAGAATGAACAACTCAATTGGTATGGGATAATAAATTATGGAAACCAGTGTTTTTAAACGCGAACACCTCACGGGTGTGCAACAAATCAGTCCGTCACTGTATAACCTGACCATCGGTCTGACCCTGTGCTGGGGCTTTTTCGTTAACTGGCTAATGATGGTCACCATTCCGGTGGAAAGCCTGTATGCCATCGATCATCGGCTGTTTTTTATCGGTTACTTCCTGTGTTGTATGGCCGGCAGTTTTATTCTGAATCGCTCCGAAAACCCGTTGATCAGCTTCTTGGGTTACAACCTGATTGTGGTACCGTTTGGTCTGGTGCTGAATTTAGTGGTCAGCCAATTTGACAGCGCACTGGTGTTGGAAGCAATGCGCGTGACCGGTGAAATCACCTTCGTCATGATGCTGTTAGGCAGTATGTATCCGGCATTTTTTCAGGGCATCGGCCGGGCGCTGTTTTTCGCCTTACTGATCACTTTGGTTGTGCAGTTGGCGGAAGTGTTTATCTTCCACAAATCGCACCCGCTGACGGATTGGGCGGTAGCGCTGATTTTCAGTGGTTACATCGGTTACGACTGGGCGCGCGCCAATGCGATCCCGAAAACGCTGGATAACGCCATCGACAGCGCCGCCGCGTTGTATCTCGATATCATCAACCTGTTCCTGCGTGTCCTGCGTATTCTCAGCCGTCGCTGATCGTCCCCGCCTTTTACCACAGGCTCCTATACTTACAGGAGCCTGTGACTGCCATTTTTGCGGCAGCCTCATTATTTTTCGGAGTCTAGCGTGCAGCAGCGTATTCAAGCCGTTCTGAGTGAACTAAACCGGGTGATTTTAGGCAAGGAAGAGGAGATCCAGCTGGCGGTCTGTTGTCTGTTGGCGAAAGGCCATCTGCTGATTGAAGATCTGCCGGGCATGGGTAAAACCACCCTCGCGCACGCACTGGCCACCGTGATGGGGCTTGATTATCAGCGGGTACAATTTACCTCCGACATGCTGCCTGCCGACTTGCTGGGTGTCTCAGTCTTTGAGCAGCAAAAAGAGTTCGTTTTTCACCCCGGTCCGGTGTTTACCCAGGTGCTGCTGGCCGATGAAATCAACCGCGGTAGCCCACGTACACAAAGCGCCCTGTTGGAAGCGATGGCCGAACGCCAAGTCAGCCTAGATGGTGAAACCCGCGCCCTACCGGAGCCTTTTTTCGTCATTGCCACGCAAAATCCGCAAGATCAAGCCGGCACTTACCCACTGCCAGAGTCGCAGTTAGACCGCTTTCTGATGCGGATCGAGCTAGGTTATCCGGATAAAATCACCGAAAAACGCATGTTGCTGCAAAGCGGCATCATCAACGTCACACCGCTGCTCGATGCCCAACAGTTGCAACTGATGCAACGACAAGCTGAACAGGTCAAAGTGGCCGATGCCGCGCTGGATTATCTACTCAGTCTGGTACAAGAAAGCCGCACCGCTGGCATCACCCCGCACGCGCTGTCCCCCGCGCCAGCAAGGCGTTGTTAAGTGCCGCCCGGGTTTGGGCTTATATGGCTGGGCGCGATTATCTGCTGCCGGATGATATTCAGGCGATTTTTGCCCCCGTGGCCGAACATCGTTTACGCAGCGGTTATAACGGGGCGATTTGCGGCCGTAGCAGCCTGAGTCGTGCCTTATTAGAACGAGTGGATCCGGTGCGATGAAACCGTGGCAGTCGCTGCATCAGGCTTGGCAACAACGCATGACTGCGTGGTTAGACCGTCGCATTCCACCAGCCAGCCAATATCGCCTGAATCGACATAATCTGTTTATTTTCCCCAGCCATACCGGCTGGGTTTACCTATGCCTGACGGTAGCGATTTTCCTGCTCGGTTCCAATTATGAAAATAATCTGGTGTTGGCGCTGGCCTATCTGCTGTTCAGCCTGTTTGTGGTGTCGATGCATTACTGCCACTACAACCTCAGCGGGTTAACGGTGGAAGCGCTGACTGCGCCGACCGGTTATACCGGGCAATCGTTGCGTTTTCTGGTGCAATTACAAACGGAACGCCCGCGTTATGATCTGCAACTGAGCGCCATCGATGGCTTAGGCGAACATTTGCCAATGCTGGAAAATCGAGAGCAACTCGGTGTGACCTTTATTGCCGCACGCCGTGGCTGGTTGCAACCAGGCCGCTTACGCATTGCCAGCCAATGGCCGCTCGGTTTGCTGGAGTGCTGGACACAGCTTGATCTGCAACAAACCGGGCTGGCTTATCCGCGCCCACTGTTATGTGAACTGCAGTTACAGGCCGGAAATACGCCGCAGGCGGAATCCAATGCACCAGCGTCTATCAGTCAAACAGCGGGCATGGATGAAATGCAGGGCGTGCGCCCGTATCGTAGCGGCGAATCATTAAGCCAGATCGCCTGGAAGCAAGTTGCGCAAGGGCGTGGCTTGGTCAGCAAAGAGTTCATGACACCAATCCCGCAGTTATGTTGGCTGGAGCTACACAAAACACCGGGGCTGGATCTGGAAGAACGTCTGTCGAAGCTTTGTTATCAGCTACAAACGCTGGAGCAACAAGGTGCTCATTACGGCTTATTGCTGGGTAGTCAAAGCATTGCGCCCGGCGAAGGTGCGCTGCATCAAACTCATTGTCTGACGGCGTTGGCACTGTATGAAAACCACTGAACATCTCTCAGTAACACTCGGCCAACAGACACTGAACTGGCTGAGCTTAAGTTATCTGCTGATGGTGCTGCCGCTGTATGGTGAATTGCACCCCGCCATTTATGCTTGTGCGCTGCTCACCATCGGCTGGCGTTACGCAATAGCGCGTGAGCAGTTAAAGCCACCCTCGCTGTGGCTGAAAAATAGTCTGGCCTTGTTAGGTATGGTTTTCATCGCTTATGTATGGCGTAGCAGTGGCTTTCTGCCCGCCATGTTTAATTTGCTGGTGCTGGGTTGTACGCTGAAATTTCTCGAATTCTCCAGTCGCCGTCACCTCAGCTTACATGTGTTATCGCTCTATTTTCTGGTGGCGCTGGCGCTGATCTATCATCAGGGGCTGGCGTTTACCATTTATCTGCTGCTGGTGGCCGGCATTAACACCATTGCGTTGCTGTCGATTTATCAAACCAATAACTACCGCGCACAATGGCGTCTGGGGTTACGTCTGCTGTTGCAAAGTTTGCCACTGATGGCAGTGCTGTTTTTACTGATCCCACATTTAGGACCGATGTGGCGAATACCCGATATCAAGAGCGCCACTACCGGTCTCAATGAAGAGGTGACGCCGGGCGATATCGCGCAGCTTTCCCGCTCCAGTGCACTGGCGTTTCGCGCCAGCTTCGACGGGCCATTGCCACCGGAAAACCAGCGTTACTGGCGAGCATTGGTGCATGAGGAATTTGATGGGAAAACCTGGCGCGTGGCGCAATCTTTACGTCAGTGGTATCAACAACAAACGAACCCATTTACTGCTGCCACGCCGTTAAAACAGCTGATACATTGGCAAGGGCCCACCAGCACTTATCGGCTGATTGTCGAACCCAGCAATCAGCATTGGTTATACAGCCTCGATTTGTCGCGGCCAAACAATGATGAAGCGCTGCTCACGCCTGTGATGAGCCTTTATTCGCCGAAATTGTTACAGCAGAAAAAACAGATCCCGTTAAATTATTTCCCGCAAACAACCTTCAGCTCGCAATTAAACCAATACGTGCGCCAGATAAACCTGCAATTACCGCAGGGAAACCCGCAAGTACGTACTCTAGCCGCTGAATTACGCCTGAATAATTCTGATGATCGGAAATTTGCACAAGCCACAATGCGCTATTTTGCCAGCCATGGTTTCAGCTACACGTTAGAACCCCCCACACTGCAAGGCAGCGATCAGATCGATGATTTCATGTTTGGCTCTCGGCGCGGTTTTTGTGCCCACTTTGCTAGCAGTTTTACCTTTCTGATGCGCGCGGCGGGCATTCCGGCCCGTATGGTGACGGGCTATCTGGGCGGGGAATATCATGCCGATGGCAACTATCTCCATACTTGCAACAATGCCTACTATGGCTCCAATCATACCTATAAATACTGTTTCGTAGCAGTACAACCAGCATCAATTTATGCTTTTGCATGCCTACGGCCATTATCACTCCAAACTCTTTTTCCGTTTCGGCCATCATCAT
>Ga0183099_1001189_pt1 | contig 15720 bp, 14 predicted proteins | sample Biomet1_FD_127788 | JGI IMG/M metagenome (GOLD analysis project Ga0183099, IMG submission 127788) | Microbial communities from bioreactor (seeded with anoxic lake sediment) at LBNL, California, USA - Biofuel metagenome 1 | ecosystem: Engineered > Bioreactor > Anaerobic > Unclassified ... | reverse complement strand
TGGCCAGCTTGTCAACGAGATTGTTGTGCTGCGCACGGAGGATAAATCTATTGTGAAATGGGACATGCTTCATAACGGCTGGCCAGCTTGTCAACGAGATTGTTGTGCTGCGCACGGAGGATAAATCTATTGTGAAATGGGACATGCTTCATAACGGCGCAGTTGTTGAGACGTCGAAAGAGCATTTGTCCCTTGTCTCCGCGCAGGACAGGCAGGCGCAGCAGCCGTCTAAGGGGCGGCTGGAGTTGCGCGGCACGACCCTGTTCTATGTTGGGGAACGACGCGGTTGGCGTGTTTCCCCGCTGTATGAACAGCAGAATATTTCCACCTTGCTCAGTCTTAATCACTCCACAACGACGGAATGCCTGCGCTTGCGCGATGTTGATGGCGAGGTGCGCTATTATTCCAGCAAAACAGGTTTGCCCAAGGCGCAATGCTTCGCAGATGATTGGAGTACTGTCCGAATTCAACAGGATGGTTCCGCACATATCCCCGGCTTGTCCCTGCGCATATTCGAGCCGCTCCAGGCCGGGCCAAAAGGCAGTAAACTGAACGTGCGCGCTCTTTCCCGTGGGGTTGCGTATGTGTGGCGGTCGGATTCTGCGCAGACCCAGGATAACGCTGAGGAAAGGATTGAAGGCAAAACCTCAGTGTTGTTGGAACCTGTTGTGGAAAAGGAACAGGATCTCGTCATCCCTCTACGCCAGGGACTTTCTGCCGCTGAGGAAACGCAGCAATTGTCTCTCTCACGCAGGGCGCAGGAGTAGTCACAAGCTTAAAATGGAGTGAAGCGTGGTGAGGGCAGGTATTTACGACCGCATGGGAAACGAGTATCAGCAGAAACATTACTGAAAATCCTCGTTTCGCCACGACGTATATCCGACCGGAGGAAGATCATGGCAAAAGCAACAAAGATCAAGGGCTTGGACACGACAATTCTGAGCCTGGGCATCCCTAAAATCCCCTCTCCTCTTTCCTACTGCCGCTTTGTGGAGCACGACGAGAATTTGGTGCTGAACCTGACGGAGGAGGAATCCGATGTCGAGGGCGCCTTTACCTCCGCCATGAGCTTTGAGAAAGCTGGGCCGAGGGGGAAGATGTATTTCGACTCCTCCAAGGTCAAATGCGCCATTGTTACCTGCGGCGGTTTGTGCCCCGGCATCAACGACGTCATCCGCGCCATTGTAATGGATGCGTACCACCACTATCACGTGGCTTCTGTCATCGGCATCCGCTACGGCCTGCAAGGGTTTATCCCTAAATATGGTCATGATATCATGGAGTTGACGCCGAATAATGTGTCCAACATCCATGAGTTTGGCGGCACAGTGCTCGGCTCCTCGCGCGGGCCGCAGCCGCCAGACGAGATTGTGGATGCGCTGGAGCGTATGAACGTGGGCGTTCTTTTCATGATCGGCGGGGATGGCACCATGAAGGCCGCTGCCAGTATTGTGAAGGAAATTAGGGCTCGCGGCTCGCGTATCGCTGTCATCGGTGTGCCCAAAACCATCGACAACGACATCAATTTCGTTGGGCAGTCCTTTGGGTTCGACACAGCCGTGGAAAAGGCCACGGAGGCCATTGCCTGTGCGCATGTGGAGGCCTTGGGTGCATTTAATGGCATCGGCATGGTCAAGCTTATGGGGCGCGAATCCGGTTTTATCTCGGCCCAGGCAACCCTGGCGCTCAAAGAGGTCAACTTCGTGCTGATCCCGGAAAGTGACTTTGCCATTGAGGGGCCAAACGGATTGCTTCAGCAGCTTGAGTTGCGCTTGAAACAGCGCCGCCATGCAGTCATCGTCGTGGCCGAGGGCGCGGGTCAGCACTTGTGCGAAGTCAGCGGAAAGACGGATATTTCAGGCAATCCAGTGCTTTGCGACATCTGCACCATCCTGCTCGCGCGCATCAAATCCTACTTCCGCGAGAAGGGCATGGAGGCTACCATTAAGTTCATTGATCCCAGCTACATTATTCGCTCCGTGCGGGCCAATGCGCAGGACCGCGTGTATTGCGGCTTCTTGGGTCAGCATGCCGTACATGCCGCCATGGCAGGCAAGACCGGCATGGTGGTAAGCCGCTTGCAGTCGCGCTTCGTGCACGTGCCCTTGGAACTCGTCACCATGAAGCGAAAGCGCCTGAACATCGCCTCCGACTACTGGCGTGCGGTTATCGAGTCCACAGGCCAGGAACTTTCCAACATGGACGGCAGCGACGGGCAAATTTGCCGCGACAAAAAAGACTAGGCTCCCCCCCTCTCCTTCCCTCGCAAAGCAAAGCGGGACGCCCTGGCATATGCCGGAGCGTCCCGCTTGTATTTGGCAGAACGTGCGCTGGGTGCGGTATGCCGCCCTACCCTACCCGCATTTAGTGTAGCCGCACTGCTTGCAGCAGTGGCAGCCTTCCTCAAAGGTCAGCGCCTCGCCACATTCTGGGCAAGATTCCTTGTTCAGAGCGTTGGCATGGGCACTGGCGTGTTTTTCTCCGCCCATATAGCGCTGTTCCAAAACCCAAGAAACAGCGTCTGGGATGGACTGCAGCAGAATCTTCTTCTGGAATTTCGGATGCTCACCACCAATACCTTTCAACTGCTCGACAATGTCGCGCACTTCAACGCCGGAACGCAGCGCCAGGCTCACCAAACGGCCAATGGCCTCTGCCTTGGCGGTAATGGACTTGCCGGACTTGCCGATGGTGGCGAAGACCTCGAACGGCTTGCCATCCTGCTCGTTAATGGTGAGGTACAGCGCCCCCAGACCGGTATCGACCTTTTGGGTAAAGCCGTACACGATGTCCGGCCGTTTTTTGACCACGGTTGTGGGCTTAATCTCCACATCCTTCTTGTCCTGGCCATCGCCTGTGCACAGCACCTGAGAGGCCTTGCAGCCGTCGCGGTAAACGGTAACGCCCTTGCAACCGTACTCGTAAGCTTTCCAGTAGATGTCCCAGATGTCCTCTTGCGTGGCGGAGGAAGGCAGGTTGACGGTTTTGGAAACGGCGTTGTCCGTGTACTTCTGGAAAGCCGCCTGCATCTTAAGGTGCCATATGGGCTCGATATCCATGGCCGTGACGAAAACGCGGCGCACCTCAGCCGGCAACAGCTCCATTTTGGACACGCTGCCGATTTTGGCAACCTCTTCCATCAACTTGGGGCTATACGCCTGGGCCTCTTTCAGCGCGGCCTCAAAGTAAGGGTTCACCTCAACAAGCTTATCGCCGTCCATAACATTGCGCACAAAGGAGAGGGCGAAGAGCGGCTCAATTCCGGAGGAGCAGCCTGCCAGAATGGACAGGGTGCCCGTAGGGGCGATGGTGGTGGTGGTGGCGTTGCGGTAAGGACCTTGCTTCTTTTCGGCAAAGACACTTTCCGCATAGGCTGGGAAGGCGCCACGTTCTTCCGCCAACTCTTTGCTGGCCAGTTTACTTTCATCGTGGATGAAGCCCATGACCTTCTCGGCCAGGGCAACGCCCTCCTGGGAGTTGTACGGGACCTTCAACTGATACAAAAGATCCGCAAAGCCCATGAGGCCAAGCCCGATCTTGCGATTTTTGCGTACAGTTTCAGATATTTGTGGCAGCGGGTACACACTGGCCTCGATGACGTTGTCAAGGAAGCGGGTGCCCTGGTGGATCACCTTTTTCAGGCCATCCCAATCGATATTGCCGGGAAGCGCTTCATCATAGAACAGCGCCAAGTTGATAGAACCGAGGTTGCAGGCCTCGTAGGGCAAAAGAGGCTGCTCGCCGCAGGGGTTGGTGGCTTCCATCTCGCCCTGGGCCGGGGTGGGGTTATCGCGGTTGATGCGATCCAGGAAAACCATGCCCGGATCGCCGGACTCCCAGGCTTTTTGGACCAACAGGGCGTACACATCGCGCGCTTTGATGCGCTCACGCACCTCATTGTTATGTGGGGCAATGAGGTCATACTCTTCGTCCTTGTCCACAGCCTGCATAAAGGCTTCGGTCAACCCAACGGAAAGGTTGAAGTTGTTCAGTTCGCCCTCGCGCTCTTTGGCGCGGATGAAGCGGATGATGTCCGGATGATCCACGCGCAGAATGCCCATGTTGGCGCCGCGCCGTGTGCCGCCCTGCTTGATCTGCTCCGTGGCGGTGTTGAAGATGCGCAGGAAAGAAAGGGGGCCACTGGCCACGCCGCCAGTGCTGCCGACACGTGAATCCGTGGGGCGCAGGCGCGAAAACGAGAAGCCCGTACCGCCGCCGGATTTATGAATCAGTGCGGCATGCTTCACAGCGTCAAAGATTTGTTCAATGCTATCGCCCACCGGCAACACAAAGCAGGCGGCCAACTGGCCCAGCTCAGTGCCGGCGTTCATCAGCGTGGGCGAGTTGGGCAGAAATTTGAAGCTGGTGAGCAGATCATAAAAGTCCTGCGCCAGCGCGGCCACCTTGTGCTTGTCCGCGCCGTACAAAGCCTCCTGCGAGGCAATGGCTGCGGCCACGCGCCAAAACAGCTCAGTCGGCTGCTCGTAGGGCTTTCCATCCGTACCCTTGCGCAAATAGCGGCGGGCGAGAACCACCTTGGCGTTTTCGTTGAGCACCACAGGGGTAATGTTCTTGGGCAGAGGTGGAAGGGCGTTGATTACGGGCGCGGAAGCATTCTTGGTCGCGGTCATGCAGGCATCCTTGGAAGAGAATTTGTTGTGCGTCGTAGATAGTAATAAGTATACCAGACAGATATCAAATTTATACGTACTTTATCAAGATACTCTAGAAAAGGCCATATGTCGGGAAGCAAGGCGGCCCAAGGGTTTGCCCCGAAAAGATAGTGCCGTCAAGGGCTGCGGGGTGGCAAGATTTATGTACATAAAAGCAGCCTAAAGGTGGCCCTTGCCCAGAGCGCCCTGCCGCTGTAAGGTCGAACAATCATGAGCCGTACGCAAACAAAAAAAAACACGCAGCCTGGCCTCCTGACGGTTGGAGCCATCCACCTGAAGGAAGAGTCCGCCCTCCTCGGTTTTGAGCCTCAGAAGGCCCAATGCGCCTCTTTGGCGCGCTATCTGAACCTGCTCATGAAGTGGAGCCGGTCCATGAACTTGGTGGGCAAAACCACCTGGCCGGATATTTTCCGAGATTTGGCGGCGGATAGTCTGCACCTGGATGTGTTTTTGCGCGGCTTGAACCTGCCGGAACGACCACTGACCCTGGACCTGGGCGCTGGAGCGGGTCTGCCGGGCATTCCCCTCCGTGTGCTCTGGAGTGCGGGCGACTATCTGCTGGTGGAACTACGGGAAAAAAGAGCAATTTTTTTGCGGCAAGCTGTTTCCGAATTGGCCCTGGAGCGCGTGCGCGTGTTCCATGGCCGAGCCGAGGAAACCGCCACCGAGCTGGCACGCCTGGGCCTGACAGGCGCGGCGGGTGATACACGCGCCGACCTGCTGGTCAGCCGTGCCTTTTTGCCCTGGCCGAAGTTACTGCCCTTGGCGGCGCAATTGCTGGCTCCAACGGGCCGTCTTGTGGTGCTGGCCAACGAGAAGCCACCCATTAAAGCAGAAGAACTGCCCGGCTTTACGCTTGAAAAAGTGGAAAGCTACCCGGCTGGGTCCGGCGATGGCCGTGTGCGCTACTTCTGGTCGCTCTCACCCTCGCCCGCAGCCCCGGAAATCGCAGACAAATAGCCGCCCTTGAAAATGAGCTTCGTCGCCAGTTCATCCGCTTGGTCAGCCAAATCCATCAGCTGTTCCAGGTAGGCCAAAATGTTTTGCTTCCGTTCCTCGTCGCCGTGCTCAAAGTCGAAGGCCAAGTCGCCGGAAGAAAAATATTCTGCGATTTTGCTAAGGTAGGCTGTGTCGAGCATGTGATCTCCTGATGATCGTGTCGTGCGACGCGATTTAGTCGTGGTGGTACGGCAGCCCCTTGGCGATGCTGGCGGCCCGGTACAGTTGTTCCAGCAGCACCACGCGCGCCAGCTCATGCGGAAGGGTAATGCGACCCAACGAAAAGAGCGCTCCATTGGTCTTGGCCCGTGCGCGGACTTCGTCAGAAAGGCCAAACGCTCCGCCTACGATGAAGCAAGGCAGCCGTGCGCTGTCCAACCAACCGGTGATGCGCTGCGAAAGCTCGCGGCTGGACCACATGTCGCCGCGTTCATCCAAGGCCACAGGCACACAGGCCGGACCGATGCGGTCCAGCGCGGCCAAAAGGTCAGCCCCCTCGCGGCGGCATTTCTCCTGCTGCGGCAGGCTGCTTCCGGCATCCTTGATGAGTATTGTTTCGCACCGGGCAAGGCGCGAAAGCTTGAGGGTGTACAGATCCGAAGCCTCGCGCAGGCTTGCCTCCCGGCACTTGCCCACAAAGAGGCATGTCAGCCCCGCCGCCACGCGCTAGGCCTTGCCCAGGTGAGCCGTCAGCGTACCCTCAACGAAGTCCACGCGCACATAGCCGCCCTGCTCCGCCATGCCGGGGTTCAACACCACGGTTTGCCCCAGCAGCTCCTGCCCGTAGGCCTCGTGGATATGCCCGCAGACGCAGACATCCGGCTGCGCGTGCAGCAAAAAATCACGTACAGCAGAGCTCCCCACATGGACGCCGTTGCCCAGCTCGTCCAGCTTCGTGCCATGAGGCGGTGTGTGGATGACGGCGATGAGCTTGGCACCTGTGCCTTGCTGGGCAAGCAAAGTACGCGCCGCGGCGTGGGTCTCCTCCAGCCAGGTGCGCATCTGCTCCTCGCTGGCTTCGGATGGCGTTCCAAAGGGCGTGGGCGTGCTCCAGCCGACACCCATAGCCACCAGGCCGGGAGTAAGCACAACGGCTTGCCGGTGCAGGTTCATGCCGCGCTGGGTCAGGTGCTCGGTTACGCTGGGCTCATCCATGTTGCCCACCTGTGCCAAAACGCGCGTATTCACCGCAAGGGCGCATTCCAAAACGCGGTCGACCTGAGCCGCACCGCCTTTGTTGGTCATGTCGCCGGAGAGGAGCAATCCCTCTGCCCCACCGACGCCTGGGATGCGTTGAAGGGACGTCGCATTTTCATGAATATCGCCTGCGATGATCCAGTACACAAGGCCCTCCGCGTTGAATTCAGCGGGTTAAACTCCTACCGATACAAGGGGATATTTTCCTCTTTCCAACGAATGAGGCATAGCATACACGTGGTCGCTGCGCAAAGGGCGCGGGGGCGCTCGAGCAATTTCTTCTGTTGCATCGGGGGGGGTATGGATCAGTCGACTTTGGATAAAGATCAGTTACGCAAGGAGTTGGTGGAGCGGCGCAAGGCGCTTTCAGCCGTGGATGTGCAGCGTGCCAGCCTCGCCGTGGCGGAGCGCATTCGCACCTTATCCGAGTGGAAGAACGCCTGGGCGGTATTGCTCTACTGGCCTATCAAAAACGAAATCGACACCCGGCCCTTGCTCGTAGAGCTGTGGGAGCGCGGAGCCGTGGCGCTATTGCCGCGCTGCAACCCGGGCCAGCCGGGATTTATGGACTTGTGCGCATGTACCTGTGAGGAAGACTTGGTGGAAGGGTCGTTCGGCATCATGGAACCAGCTGCAACCTGCCCCACCAGCGAGGAAAGCGGCGACGTTTTTGTGCCGGACCTGGCCCTGGTGCCTGCTGTGGCCTTTGATGCCCACGGCTACCGCCTGGGCTTTGGCGGCGGCTATTACGACCGCCTGCTGGCCCGGCCGGAGATGGACGACACCGTGACCATCGGCCTGTGCCATGACTTTCAGCGTCTGGAAAGCCTGCCCACCAATGCCTGGGACGAACCTGTCCAGGGCGTGTGTACCGAGACTGAGCTGAAATGGTTCCGCCGCTAGAGCTACAGCCCTTTGCGCTGCCGGGGCTGATGCCTGGCGTGCGGGTCCGTTGCGTCTTTACTTCGCGCTTGGGCGGGGTGAGCACAGCCCCTTTTGACGGAGCGAACCTGTCCTTTGATGTGGGCGACGACCACATGAGTGTGGCGCAAAACCGCACCGCCCTGGCCGAGCAAACCGGCTTGGCCTTTTTTGCGGAGCTGAAGCAGGTGCACGGCGATGCTCTGGTGACGGATATTGAGCCCACTGCCCTGCCCCACTTCCGCTGCGGCCCGGCCACCCGGGAGGCGGATGCCCTCTCCACCAGCCAGCCCGGCGTGGGGTTGTGCATCAAAACGGCGGACTGCCAGCCCATTCTGCTGGCGCACAAGGGCGGACGCTTTGTGGCGGCGCTGCATGCGGGCTGGCGCGGCAATGTGCTGAACCTTCCCGGCAGTGCTGTGGCGCGGCTGTGCGCCTACTATGGTGTTGCGCCGGATGAGCTGGTGGCCGTGCGCGGACCCAGCCTTGGGCCGGACCATGCGCAGTTCACCCGCTTCGAGGCCGAGTTCGGCCCGGCCTTTGAGCCCTTTTACCACGCGGCTACGCAAACAGTGGACCTTTGGAGCCTGACGCGCCACCAGTTGGCCCAAGCAGGCTTGAAGGATCGCGACATCCATAGCCTGGACCTGTGCACACTGGCAGGCGTGGCGCGCTTCTTTTCCTACCGTGCGGCCCCTGCTCCGGCGCGCCGCACTGGCAGGCAAATGTCACTCATCTGGTTGGAATAGAGGGCGCAGCTCCCTTCCTCTTAGTCCGCAGGTATGGTAACGGTAAGCCACTATGCCATTACCCGGAGGCCACCCCCATGATCAACGGGATCTATTTTGTCAGTTTCCAGTCCAGCCTTGCAACTGTGGGCGAAGGCTTTGTCGTGTTCGATGATTGCGGCATACATGGCGCGAACGACGGGCATTTTTTTCGTGGCAGGCAAATCAAAGACTGCGGTCAGCTTATGCTGGACTTAGAAATCGTTCACCTCAGCGGCGATAAGTATCCGTCATTTGGCCCTTTGGACCGTGTGCACCTGGATTTGACGGTGACGGAGCGAGCAGCCAATGGCTTCCGCGCGCGCGGTATTGTGCGCGAACAGCCAGCGTATAAGCTGAATGTGCGGGGGAAATTGTTGGGTGAGCTTATGAGTGAGAGCTGCCCGGAGCCGTGTGCAAAAGGTGAGTAACGGCTATTTCTGCCCGGCGTAGCGTTCTATCTGCGCCTTATATTTCAGCACGCCATCGGCTATGCCGCGCGCCAGTGTGCGCAGGTAGTTGTCGTTCTTCAATCTTCCGGCTTCCACCGGGTTGGTGATGTAGCCAATTTCCACCAGCGCCGAGGGCATCTTCGCCCCCATCAGCACATAGAACGGAGCCTCGCGGTTGCCGTGGTCGTTGATGGTGAATTTGCCTTTGCGCAGCGTATCCAAGCTGTTTTGCTGCACACCACGCGCCAGGGCCAGGCTTTCCTTGATCTTCGAATTCAGCATCAGGTCGGTCAAAATCATCTGCAAGTCGCTGATGCTTTTGTCGGAAACGGCATTCTCACGCGCGGCAACGCGGACAGCGTCCGGCGTGCGGGCAAGGTTCAAACTGTAGGTTTCCAAACCACTTATGGAAGTGTCTGTGTGGGCGTTGCAGTGTACGGAAAGGAATAGGTCCACCTTGCGCACGTTGGCCCGGGCCGTGCGCTCCTCCAGGGGCAAAAAGACGTCCGTGGTGCGCGTGTACACCACTTTGAAGCCCTCGGCCTTCAGCACCTTGCCTAAGATAAGCGCCATGCGCAGGTTGACGTCTTTTTCCTGCAGGCCGTTGCCATGCGCGCCGGGGTCCTTACCGCCGTGACCGGCGTCGATCATGATAGTGCGCACTGTCAGGCCCAACTGTTCCACCAAGTCTGTGGCCATGCGCTTGCGGTTGCCCTTGGGCGCACGGATTCCCCCTTTGACGGCACCCTTGTAGGCGGGCGGGTCAGGCTCTTCCGGCATGTCCTCTATGACTGGAGCCGGGCGGGACTTGGCGCTGGTTTTGGCACCCTTGGCCGTGGGTGCGGCGTAAACATCCACCACGAGCCGGAAGGGATTTTCGAGCGCGAAGACCTTGTAATCGTGCATTTCCTCAAAATCCAAAACAATGCGTGCTGTATCCGTGGCGAACTGATTGCAACGCAGGGTGCGCAGAATGCCTCCGGCGATCTTGACCTCGCCGGGAATAGAGCGGGCCACCTGGGTGTGCAGCAGGTCGAGGTAGAGCAGGGCGGGCTTGTTGTCTTTGCTGCTGGCCGCCGGGGCGTTTACCGGGCTCCCGTGGCCGTCGAGCAATTGGTATTTGAAGCGTATGGGCATGTCGACATCGAGCACCACGCGCGTGTAATCGCTGCCGGTTTTATAGCGCACCTGCACCAGAGAGGCACCGCCTTGGCCGCGTGGCTTCTGGTTCAGCACCGGTGGCGGCGGCAGCTCCGACGGGCTGGGAATCCCCATATCGGACTTGCTGTCGCTCCTACTCTCAGGGCGCAGGTCCGGTTGACGCTTCACACCATTTTTTTTTGTTTTTTGGGCTTGCGCGGCGTACATTTTGGCCGTTGAAATGCGACCGTGTTTGGGGTGGTCCTTCAGCATGGCGCGGAAGTCCACCAGGGCACCATCCGGGTCGTCCAGCCCGCGCAAACGTACAAAGCCTCGCGTCAGCAGCGCATCCGGCACCAGGGGGTGCTTAGGAAAATGGTCTAAAAATTGGGTGAACAGATCCTCTGACTTCTGCCAGGAGTCCCGACCGCCATCCTTGCCGCTGCTCAGTTTGCCTATTTCTTCCTCAGCCCGAGCTTGAAAATACAAGGCCTTGGCATCTGTCGCGCCGTCAAGCTTCACCCCATGGGCGGCTTCCAGGTCTGCGGATATTTTTTTAAGGGATTCGCGTGTGGCGGTTTTGCGTCCTAACTGCACCAACAACTGCTGGATCGTTTTATCCACAGATTTGGCTGTAGCGGCAGCGTCCGCTTGGGTCACCTTGGCCGCAGGACGAGGCTTGCTGGAACGGGCGTTGAGCTGGGTGGGCAGAAACAGTGGTCCGAAGAGCAGGGAAAGCACGGCGCACAACAAGAATGCGCCTGCGGATGTTTTCCACGCAGTGCGACCGTTGGCCAGGATAGGGGTATTATGAATAGTAACGCTCTTCATTGCACCCGCATCTTTCCCGAGAATCCACCAAAAGTCCAGGCCGGACGCCAACGCCGTTTCAATCCTTCGTTCGCTCTTGACCCGGCGCTGTCCTACGGCTAACCAGCGGCCATGCGTATTCCAGAACTCCTCCTGCCTGCCGGCGATCCGGAAAGCCTTGCCACTGCCCTGGTCTATGGGGCTGATGCCGTGTACCTCGGGGCCGATGGCCCCAACCTGCGCGCCCGCGCTGCCGGTTTTGCCGGCGATGGACTGGCCCGAGCCGTGCGCGACGCCCACGCAGCCAAGGCCAAAATCTACGTGTGCCTGAACGCCACCCCACGCCAGCACGACCTTTCCCTCGTGGGTCAGGGCATAGAGCAGGCCGCCCTGGCCGGTGCTGACGGCCTCATCGTGGCCGATCCCGGCGTGTTCCGCCTGGCGCGCAGGCTGGCCCCGGCACTGCCCATCCACATCAGCACTCAGGCCAACACCCGGAATATCGAGTCTTGTGCGCTTTGGCGCGACCTGGGCGCAACGCGCGCGAATCTGGCCCGCGAATGTGCCGCCCGCGAGATGCGCGACCTGTGTGCCGCCCGCGATGCCAGCCTGCCCGGTTTTGAGCTGGAAGTGTTTGCCCACGGTGCACAGTGCATGGCCTTTTCCGGCCGCTGCCAGCTTTCCGTACACATGACGGACCGCGCCGTGAACCAGACCGGCCGCACAGCCTGCATGGGCGCGTGCGCCCACCCTTGCCGGTATGAGTATCGGTTGCGGTCCGTTGTGGAGGAACGCAAGCGCGAAGGCACCGACGCATGGGAGGTTGTGGAGCACTGGATAAACGACCAGGGCGCACCCGTGGCGGCAGGCCCTGGAGACGAACCCTGGACACAGTTTTTTGCCCCACAGGATCTCTGCCTCATCTGGCAGGCCCAGTGGCTGGCCCGGTTGGGTGTGGATTCCCTCAAAATTGAGGGCCGTACCCGTAGCTCGGCGTATCTCGCCGTGGTGGGCGATGCTTGGCGCCATGCCCTTGACGGTATTGCCCACGGAACCTTTCAGCCCCGAGCTATTTTGGCGGAGCTGTTCCACGCCGCCTCGCGTCCGCTGACACAAGGGCTTTTCGGTGCCGATCCGCGCCGAATCATCCCCGGTCTGGACATGGCCGCCCCCCGGCCCATGCCACTGGTGCGTTTTTTGGAACCAGCCGATGCGCCTGACACCTGGCATGTGGAAATTAAAGGGACCTTCGACCCCAACCGCGCGGAGGGGCTGACCCTGCTTTTGCCAGGGTTGCGCCGTCCGCAACTGCCGCCCGCCTCCTACCGCCTGGAGCGTGAGGGCATGCGCATGTTTGCCGCGCATCCCGGTATGCGCGCGCTTTGCCGGCTTGATTCGCCCCTGGCTGCTGAGCTGCGGCCTGGCATGTTTGCCCGATAAGAGACCGGCGAAAGGCGAAACAAGGGGGTGAGCTCCGCTCCCCCCGCGGCCCCCCCTCAGCCGGGGGAAATGATTCCCCCCGGTTTTCTTCGCACTCCTAGATGTATGCATGGTTAATATTTTACTTAATAGAAACACATGTCCGGCGGGAGATGGTTTGTTGGGACACCTACGGGACACGCAAACTGGTAGAAACTGGCTGAAAATGTCCTCAAATGGGATATTCTCTTGGCTGACGATCTCTCAAAACCGGAAGCCAAACAAGCCGCCGTCTTCGGTGGCGTCGGTCAACACCGTCTCAAGCACATGGCTCGAGAGATCGAAACCGTTGAGAGTCTCCTTGAACGCATCGTCCTCGTTCATCGTGACAATGTACTGAAAGCCCAACTCTTGCGCGGTTTCTGCGCCAACTTTCAGGGCACTGATGAGCTGGCGGCCATCGACGCCATCGAAGAGATGGCTGTCATGCACGAGGAATCCTGGCCCCACACCCCGGCTGGCGCACAGGCGCATGAGCATCATGTCGAAGCAGAATATTTGCATATTCTTGATGCCCTTGCTGCGCGATCCCTGCATGGGGAATTGGAACGCGGGGCCATTGGATGTATCCTCCACTGTCATACTTCCGGCTGACGCGTAGAGCCGTCGGGAGGTGTCCTCAAATGCCAGAATCGCCGCATCCAATCGCGCTTTCTGCTCGGAGAAATCACGCCGCAAACGCAACGCCAGTTGGTTCCTTTCGATCTCCAACTCGTTCTTGGTGCCCTCAAGCTGTTCGGCGGCCCCGAATCGTTGCCGCAGAGATTCGACCGTCGTTTCAAGGCGGGCAGCTTCTCCTTGCAACTGTGAGAATTGGTCCAATGCCCCGTGACTCCGTAGGAGTGTCATCACGGCAGCACGGCGTTCATCAAGTCCACATTTTGCTTGCTCCCGCTCAAAGACGCGTTGCTTCGTGGCCTCAAGTTCTCCTGCCAAGTAATCTCGTCGGTTACGAACCACTGACTCATGGAAGCTTTGAACTTCGTCATAGCGCTTGATGGCCAGATCCGGCAAAGCGACCCCAGCCTCCGCGTAGATACTCTGAAGATCTGTGAGTGAAGGGGGCGTCTCCGCCTGCATTGCGCGTTCCAGATCAGCGATCGCCGCAGCGTCAATGACGTTGCCGTTAGACAAGTCACTGATCGCTCGAGTGAGCTGATCGGCCTCCGCTTCCAAGTCCGCGTACTGAGGCAGTACGCGGAACGCTTCAACCTGAGACTTCAGGCTTGCCAACTGAGCCTCAGCCACAGCCAGTTGGGTGCGCAAATCAGACGCCTTCCCGACGATGCTCCCAAACGTACCGACGCTTGCCGCCTTTTTGAGCTCTGTCAGCGTCTTCTCGCGGTTGCGCACCGTCTGCCAGTCGCTGGCGATCTTCCAATCCAGACCAAGCAAGAACATGAGGGCGACTTGATAGTCGCCGGCCTGCTGCATGGTCGCCTGCTTCTCAGGTGTGGTGAAGGCTCCACTGACCTGCCGACGTACGAAATATGAAAACAAAGAACGGAATGTCGGAGCACGCCCTTCCGTGTCCGGGATCTGATGCAGCCCGAACATTTTCTCGCCCAGCAGCTCCACCCACTCAGAATTCGTGAGCGTGCCCCTCCCGTTCAGGAAATTGGCGCCTTCAGCATGTATCTTGGATTTCTGTAGTCCCGAACGCGCGACATAGAGCCGTTCGCCGCCGAGGTCGAACTCGATGCCAAAGGACTCGTTGACAAGGGCTTCCGAGCGGAAGAGGGAGTCTTTTCCGGCGTCCGACCCCATCAAAAAATGCACGATCTCAATCACGCTGCTCTTGCCAGCTCGGTTGCGGGTCTGCTTATCGCTGGCCCCCTCCTCCTTCTTTGCCACCAACACGTTTAGGCCGGGATTCAGTGTGAGCGTTTTGAAGGAAGTGAGACTACTAGAAAGTCGGTGGATCATGATGTCCTCCGGGTAACAAGCCCCTCGTGTAGGCCGATTGCACCTACAAGAAACAAGAGGTCAAGCGCCAGCACGAATGCGTCGTAGCGCAGGGGAGACGGTGCCGTCTGGTCTCTGAACGAACGGGACACTTGCTCCCACAAAGCCGACACAGTGGTGGCGGCCGTGAGGTGCCGCAAAATCACCGCCCCTACAGTGAGTAGGGCACGATTCTGAGGGAGATGTTTGGACGGAAGGATCACCGACCTACTCCTCGCGGTTCCTCGAAGATGTCGCAGCGTTCGAAATAGTACGCGATGACAGCGAGTACCGCCATCTGATGGCCCGGAGTTCCAAGGTGATCACCTCCGGCCCAGGATTGCAGTTCGGCAAAAAGCATTTCGGGAGCATGGTCGTCGCGTAGACGCCGATACTCGGTTTTGAAGGCTTCCGCTAGTCGTTCCCCAAGGGCTTCGTCATACCACTGGGAGAGAAAGTCCGCGACCAACGGCGCCTTGGTCATGCCATGCTTGAGTAATTGCGCCGCAGCATCTGACAAAGCGTTTGCCTCAATTTTGCCAGCGGGCACCTCTTTCACTGCTGTTGGTGGCAGAGCAGGCAGCCCCGCAATTCGTTCGAGCACCACCTGCAACTCGCCGAACCCCAAACGGGCCTTGGTCTCCTCGGTAGGGGCAAGCCCGAACCACGATGCCTTGTCGTCATCCGAGAGTGTGCGGAAGACCTGCCGAAGTTCCTCCAATCCCCACGGTTGAAGCCCAATGCCAGGGTTGGTGGCCTCTAAATCCAGCAGAAGCTTCTGAACATGTGGCGGCAGCCCCTCCGTCGCGTTGTGTACGAACACCCAGCAATCAAAATGTTTTTTCCAATATGCCTTGGCGCCCTCGAAGTCCTCAAGGATTTTGGCCTTTGCCTTGACCGCTTCCATCTCACTGGGAGCATACACCTGGAACAGCCGACGTTCTGACTTGAGGAAGCCGTCGTTCTTGCGGTCACCCTGGTTTCCCCACGGGCGGCAGGCCATGAAGTCAGCCTTGTGAGCCAAGCCCATCAACCTTTCGAAGAACGTCTGAAAGGCGTCTCCTTTCGAGCGCAAAAATTCTATCTCGAACTTCTGTTCGTAGTGGGCGTCCGACAGTTTCACGCATCAACCTCCGCCATGGCCATCAGCTCTTCGCCCAACGTGCGGGCCAGAGTGGCCTGCGCTTGGCAAGAGCAATGGATTTCGAGTGCTCTACGCGGAACTACGGTGGCAATCAAGGAAGCAACGCTGCGCTGCTGCCGAAGCTCGGAACCGCACAGGAGGCGCCGTTGCGGCTGGTCGAGCCGGTCAGGTGGCGTGAAGGCGGTTGACAGAGA
>Ga0183099_1001187_pt1 | contig 15730 bp, 13 predicted proteins | sample Biomet1_FD_127788 | JGI IMG/M metagenome (GOLD analysis project Ga0183099, IMG submission 127788) | Microbial communities from bioreactor (seeded with anoxic lake sediment) at LBNL, California, USA - Biofuel metagenome 1 | ecosystem: Engineered > Bioreactor > Anaerobic > Unclassified ... | reverse complement strand
GTGTTACAGAACATATTTTTTCAGTCTTAGAGAAAGCTCTTAGGAAAGTTTACTTGTACATATACATAATATATATATGCGCGCGCGTAAGAGATTAAAAAGAAGTCGATAACTAATCACAAATATTTCATATCTCACAATTATTCTTTTAGAATAGTTACCTTTGCAAAAAATATATTTATGAGATCAAAAGACTTAAAATCGGCACAACCAGCCAAAGTATTAGTAATTGGTGAAGATTCTAATCTACAATGGTCGGATACAGCAACAGGATATGCAATGTTCGCCGACTATTATTTTCGTAGTTTTCCTGAAGACCATGGTGAACGCAGCAGAAATGTAGAAGCGCGTAACCTCTTTAACCATATTATGTATGTTACCCTTAATACATTTAAGTCTGATGAAATTTACATAACTAACTTATGTAATGATTATGTAGAACCGGCTCCCAAAGGTAAAAGAGTACTTATACCAGAAGAAAAGGCAATTAAAGGATTTGAGCACATAAAATGGGTGTTAGAGGAAAATCCAACCATCGAGATTGTTCTGTCCATGTCATTGCAAACCAACTACTGGTTACAGAAATTAGGTCTTTATGGAGGCGATGAGAATTTTCTTCATGGTGCTCAGCCACGCCGCATAGGCTTGGAGTCTATTGAGCCGTACTACCAGCCTGTTGATGGAAAATCACTTAGAACAATCTGCGGAAATGTTTATGATGCTATTAACTATCCAGTAAAGGTTATCCCTATACTTCCGGCAAAAGATTATCCATTAAAAGACAAGAATCTTGAATTGTTCAGTGCTGCTTATGAGAATATCCGATCATCTTTTCGTAAATAATCACTGCATTTCAATCAAAAAAAGCAGAAAAGATCTGCTACCTCCCACTAAAACATACAAGAAGCCCTAATAAAGGGGCTTTCAGGTGGTGGCAGATAAAAAAACATCTGCCACTAGTTATTCATCTGCCACTACCAAGCTTTAACAGTAAGCATATCAAAAGAGATTTTTACTCACCTCAGATATAGGGTTGATTCAACGAACTTATTATCCAGAGAAAACATTTAGTAATTAGACAGAATATTACCTGACTGATTTTTTATTTAGCCGAGACACTTTTTTCGTTTGATGTACATCAAAATAAAGCTTAGATATATATCAAACTAAAAATATCAAAAGGGCTTTACTATGATTAATAGTTTATTATCAGGAATAAGAAGATAGAGATATAAGTATGTGCTATAACTGCAACATACACTGTTTTCTGGTTTCTAGTAGCAGATGAGAATTTTTAGTAGCAGATAATTTTAGATCTGCTACCAACCAAAGTACCCATAGATAAAGGGTTCTATACAATTTAGTGGCAGGTAGCAGATCTTTTTGTGTTTTTTAGAATTAAAACACGTAGTATTTATATTGGTTTAGATGCTTTTCTCTATATTCCAGACAAAAGCACGAAGTCCAAGTTGTTCGGTGGATTTATCCAGACGATGAAGCATTTCCAGAAGTCGGTCAACTCTATCATCTTCTACAACTGCAATAATAGAAGAGCACATGGATGGCCACGCATGACTTCCATAATGAGGATCGCCCGTTTTGCTCCCCCTTCCTCTTACTTCTTCAACATAAGAAAATCCACGGCAACTATTTCTATCAAGAATAGCTATCACGCTATCGTAAAAGGCCTGGTCAAAAGTTATCAATACTGATTTCATATTTCATTATTTTCATTAATCATTATTATTTTCCACAGCATTCAATACAGCTTCGAACTCACGCATTTTCCTACGTCGGCGTTTCACACCAGTTCCGGCAAAGATACAATACAGAACCGGCACAATAACTAAGGTTAATACCGTAGAAATAGTTAGTCCGCCAATTACTGCAATACCCATAGGTTTCCACATTTCTGCTCCTTGTCCTCCACCAATAGCCATTGGAATCATGCCAAGTATAGCTGTTAATGAAGTCATTATTACAGGACGTAAACGAGACTTTCCTCCTTTTACAACAGAATTAATAATACCCAAACCTCGTTCACGGTTTAAGTTTATATAATCCACAAGTACAATACCATTCTTAACCACAATACCAATCAACATAATCATACCAATTGCCGACATCAGATTCAACGTACTGCCAGACATCCACAAAGCCATGAGTACTCCCGACAGAGCAAACGGCAATGCAAACATAATAATAAACGGATAGGTAAGAGACTCAAATTCTGCTGCCATTACAATAAATACCAGAATAATAATAAGTCCACCAAGCGTTAACAAATCGGAGAATGATTCCTGCTGATCTTCGTAAGTACCCGAAACCTGTACTGTTACACCGGAAGGAACATTCAGTTGAGATATTTGCTGACGAGCGGCTGCTACAACCTTATCCATTGAAGCTCCTGAGATTACGGCCTGAACTGTATTAACGCGTTCACGGTCTTTTCGCTCAATTGTAGGAGGGGCGCTTTCTTCAACAACAGTACCCAAATCTTTAATACGTATCCCCTTACCTTGGCTATTATAGACCATTATATTTTCAATAGATTCAATAGACTGTCGATATTCGGGAGCATACATAACCTTGATGTCATATTCATCACCCTCTTCACGATATTTAGATGCTGTTGCACCATTGATTCTATTTCTTGCGTATGTTGCAGCAGTAGAAAGATTCAATCCATTCAATGCCAACTTCTCACGATCAAACTTAATCTGGTATTCAGGTTGATAATCTCCGCGGCTAATTGTAACGTCCACACATCCAGGCACCTTACTCATACGCTCTCTTAAATCCTTGGCAATCTGATCGGTCTGTGTAAAATCGTATCCGTAAACTTCAAGGTCGAGTGTAGCTTGTCCACTACCCATCATGCTCGATCTGCTACCGCCAACGTTTACCGTAAACTTCTTTAATTCAGGAAAGTTACCAAGATCTTTACGCATGTCATCACAGATTTCCACAATTCCACGTTTACGATCAGCCGGATCAGACAAGCGGATATTGAAAGACATAATATGAGTTCCATTATCACTCATAGAAGCCCAGGCATTATCCGAAGAAGCCTGACCTACAGTAAAGTTGATAGCCTGCATCTCAGGATATTTAGCTTTCCATTGGTTTTCTATTTTCAGGGCTATATCTCGCGATAACTCAGTTCGGGTTCCAATAGGCATTTCCATAGTCACACCAATTCGTCCGTTATCCTGGGTAGGCATAAACTCTGTACCTATAAACTTAAATAAGAACATTGACGCAATAAAGAAGACAAAACCTCCCGAAACAACAACAGTTCGATGGCGAACTGCCCAATTTACCAGTTGTGCATAAGATACATCAAGCTGATCTAACCCTCTTTTAATAGGAGAATAGAACTTCTCGAAAACTTTATTATGTTTTGGATTTAGCTGAAGTAACTGAGAACTCATCATTGGAGTTAGCGTCAATGCACAGATCAGAGAGATAGCCATAATTATACAAACCATCCAACCTAACTCACGGAACAAGACACCCGTCATACCCGAAACCAAAGTCAGCGGAAAGAATACTGCAAATAAAGTCAATGTAGAGGCAACAACAGATAACGCCATTTCATTGGTACCATGAACAGCAGCTTGTCTTGGATGACTACCTCTTTCAATATGCGTGGTAACATTTTCCAAAACCACAATGGCATCATCCACCACCAACCCAATTGCAATAGACAAAGAAGACAAAGAAATAATATTCAGAGAACTACCCGTAACCGCCAGATAGATAAACGACGCTACCAAAGACAGCGGTATAGTTATAAGAATTATCACGCAAGATCTCCACCTTCCAAGGAAAATAAACACAACTAATCCCACAAAGATTAATGCATCACGTATTACATCGGCCAAGGATGCAATTGTATTTTTAATATTGTCGGATGTATCTACAATAATATCCAGCTTCACGTCAGATGGAAGTTTTGCTTGCAAAGAAGGCAAAGCAGCACGTACCTTATCTGCAATTTCTACAGAGTTTGCACCCGTTTGCTTCTGGATAACAATCATTGCTCCTTGTACCCCATCATTAAAAGTTTCCTGAGTACGTTCTTCAACAGAATCTTTAATTCTTGCAACATCTTTCAGATAGATATTCTTACCATTGAAGCTACCTACCACAATATTTGCCATTTGCGACGCATCATCAAATTCTCCTTCTACTCTCAAAGAGTAAGTATTACTGCCAATATCGAAATTACCGCCTGGCACATTCTTATTCTCTGCAGCAATGATTGCCGAAATAGTTTCTACACTCAGATGATATGCTTCCAAACGAACCGGATCTATATAGACCTGAATCTGACGTTTAGGTGCACCGGAAACAGAAACTGTTCCTACGCCACCAATTCGGGCAAGCGGATTTGCAACACCTTCATCCAGAATCTTATATAAGGCCGGCATGCTTTCCTTTGCTTTAGCAGAAAGTACGATAATTGGAATCATATCTGTACTAAACTTAAAGATAGTAGGATTTTCGGCACCATCCGGCAAAGCAGACTTAACCAAATCCAGTTTATCACGAACGTCGTTTGTCAGTTCATCGATATTTTTCCCATAATCAAACTCCAACGTAATTACAGAGATATTTTCTCTTGACTTAGAAGTTATATGTTTTAGATTACTTACCGTATTTAAAACATTTTCGAGAGGACGGGAAACATTGTTTTCAATATCCGAAGCACTTGCACCCTGATATGATGTCATTACCATTATGGTATTGGTTTCAATATTGGGGTACAAATCAATGGGCAATTTCTTCAAAGAAAAAAGCCCAAGCACCAGCACTGCCACGAAGCAGAGCGATGTCATTACAGGACGATTTACGGCTCCTTTATATATACTCATATATTCTTTTAATTTTGTTAGTCTGCCTTTCTTTAAAAATCAATATATCTATAAAGATGTATCAAGATAAAAAAGACTGCCCAATTATTATTTTTCAACTACAACAACAGCACCATTATTCAAGCGAGTCTGTCCAGCAATTACAACCTGAGAGTTGTTTGGAACACCAGAAATCAATTCATATTCTGATCCCATCTGACGACCAAGTTCTACTTTATTATATGACACTTTCCCGTTATTATATACATAAACATAGCGGTCGCCGGAACCTGTTTGCTTAACAATAGCACGATCGGGTACCACAACGTGTTCCATAGAACCGAAGTTCATAGTAACGCGGGCAAACATTCCCGGACGTACTTTCTGTCCACCATTAGCAACTGTTATTTCAACAGGGAATGTACGGGTAGTATTGTCAACTGTAGGATAAACAAGACTTACTCTCCCGGTAAACTCTTCATCACCATAAACATCAAGCTTAATCCTTGTTGTCATCCCCTTCTTCACTTTAGTAAAGTAATCCTCGGAGATATTGATCATTATCTTTACAGGAGAAATCTGCTCCACTGTAAGCACTGGTAGTCCGCCCGAATACATATCACCACTATCATAATTACGTGCAGTTACCACTCCGCTTATAGGACTAGTTAAAGAGGTATTTCTCACAAGGTTATTGTATGAAGTCTGAATCATATCAAGATTCATTTTCTTAGCATCCCATTCAGATCTTGAAGCACCGCCAACTTTGTATAGTTCGTCAATTCTTGCAAATTCAAGTTTCTGATTATCTAATTGTGCTTTTACCTGATTCAAACTAGAGGCATCCATCTGCACAAGTTTCTGACCTTTGCGAACCTGATCGCCAACCTCAACAAAAATCTTTTCAATACGTACAGGACTTGAAGGAGCTATATTATTTTTAATATCAGACTCTACTGTTGCTGTAAACTCTTGTATTTGTTCTACATTCTCAGCTTTCACGAAAGCCAGTTTAACTTTCGGTTTTTCTTCCTTTACTTGGGTGTTAGAAGCTTTTTCTCCTTTCCCGCAAGAGCAAAGTAGCATCAGGGTAGTTAAAGTGAATAGCTGAATTTTACCAGATCTTTTCATATTTCTAAGTTTATTTAAATTCGTTTCGTGTTTTATTTATTTAGTTCTTCATTTTTTGGAGTAGTATTGACTATTCGATCTTTGCCCAAAACCATTTCAAGATCGGCCTTTGCCGATAGGTAATCGAAAATAGCTTGAGTATATGCCAATTTAGACTGAGTAAGAGCCAATTCTGAATCATTTAGTTCCAGAACTGTACCTTTACCAACTTCATATCTTTTCTTAGCTATAACACAACCTTTCTCAGCCTGCTTTACACTCTCCTTATTAGATCCCACTTGTTCTATGGATTTCTGTATATTATCCATGTAATTTTTTACTTGGAGATCAATGTTTCGGCGCAAATTCTGTGTATTCAAGGTTAATTGCTCCATTTGAAGCTTTGTTTGCTTTACTTTGTAAGAGCGACCACCACCATTATAAATTGGAACGGAGAAAGTAAAACCAATAGTGCTATAAGGATTCCACTTATAATCTCCGAATTTAAAGTTATTTGCCATAGAGACATAAGAGAACTGAGACGACAATGACACAGAAGGAAGATAAGCACTTTTATTAAGTTGCAATTGTTTATCGAGCATCTCCGCCTGTAATTTCATTTGTTTTAATTGCGTGTTATTTTGCACCATTGCTGTATCTACATTCAATGCTTCAGCATACATATTATTTTCATAATCCGAAAGATTTCCAACAATATCTATCTCCTGATTGGTATCCAGTCCCATTAACACCTTCAATTGAAGTTTTGTGAGATTAACAGCATTCTCTGCCGAAATCATACTTGGTTTTAGATTTCTTACCTGAACCTCTGCACGTATTTTATCATATTCGGATACAACGCCCTGCTTAAATTTATTATTCACAACCTCATAATTAGCTTCCGATTGTGCATAAGCCTTTTTAAGTACCTCATAAGAATCCTGAGCCAGTAATAACTGATAGTAAGCTTTGGTTACTTCATTAACAAGATTAAGATTGGAAGAGCGGGCACTTTCCACAGCCAGCTCTACGTCTTTTGCCGACAGGTCAATTGATTTCATCAATGTTGGTGCAAAAAGAGGCAATGAAAGATTTACTCCAGCATTGTAGTTATTAGTTTGTCCAACCTTTAATGTTTGTCCCATTATAGCAAAAGTCTGCTTCTTAATTGTATATGTAAACCCGCCACCTACATTTATATTAGGGAACAACCCAGCTATAACTTCTTTCTTTGCGTACTTCTTTTTTTCTATTTCCTTATTTGCGACCTTTATTGTGGGATTTTCGCTTTGTGCAATTTCCAAGGCTTTTTCCAGGTTAAAAGTTAACTTTTCCTGTGCCTGTGCACCACTGTACAATAGCAAAGCAATAATTACGCATACAAACTTTTTAGAAAAAAAATGTTTTCTTTTATTCATATCTCCGTTGTTTAAATCTGTCCAGACTGATTTATATTTTGTTTTCTATATTCACTAATAAATTCTTCTAATATTTGCTGTCCTCTGTTTGTTGATATTCCACGCAAGAACGTAAACATGATTAACTCATAAACTTCAACTAATGAATACGATTTAAGCATATCACTATTTATAAGAAACTCCACTTGCTTATGTAAAAGGAAATAAACTATTTCAAAGTCAATATCATCTCTGAAAAGTCCTTGTTCTGTACCATTTTTAAAGAAATCAATCGCTTTGGTTTTGTTCTTGTCTAGTTTATTTCTAAGGAGTTCTTTTACTTTTGGATATTTACTTAGATCTTCAAAAAATCTTCTATTTATTTTATAAAATATCTCAATGTATGTTTTATATAATATAAGAATAACCTGAAGCGCATTATCTGTTTCTGATAAAACTTTAATTTCAAATTTTTCTTTCTCTTCAATTTGTAACTGTACACATGCCAATAGCAATGTTTCTTTATCTTCAAACACCTCGTACAAAGTACGTTTTGAAATTCCGAGATCAGAAGCAATATGATCCATTGTTACACTTTTTATCCCATTCATTGTAAAAGATTTCAGTGCTGCAGCAATTATTCGTTCTCTGAGTTCAGGCTTTATATCATTCAGTTTATTTTCAGTTCCGCACATCCTATATTTGTTTACTTTTATATACTTTTTAATTCATTCTATTTTGTTACAAATATAGCATGAAAACTCAAACTATTAAAATAGTTTTCCGGCTTTTATTAAATAAAAGTAGCATTTATTACAGCTGATAATGAAATAATTAAATGGCCTACTAATAATCTTCCACAGGATTTGTGTATTTTTGTAGTCATAAAATCACAGACTACTTAAAAACATTATATAAAATGACTAAGAAAATTAAACCGGAAACAATATGCGTTCAAGCTGGATGGGAGCCTAAAAAAGGAGAACCACGTGTGCTTCCTATATATCAGAGTACTACTTTCAGATACGAAACCAGCGATCAGATGGCCCGATTATTCGACCTAGAGGAAAGTGGATATTTCTATACTCGTTTGCAAAATCCTACCAATGATTCGGTAGCTACGAAAATTGCAGCTCTTGAAGGCGGAGTTGCAGCAATGCTTACTTCATCAGGACAATCGGCTAATTTTTATGCCATCTTTAATATTTGTTCTGCTGGAGATCACATTGTAAGTTCATCTACAATTTATGGTGGAACATTTAATCTGTTTGGCGTAACAATGAAAAAGCTGGGCATTGAGGTTACTTTTGTTGATCCGGATGGCAGTGAAGAGGAAATTTCAAAAGCATTTCAACCAAATACAAAAGCACTTTTCGGAGAAACAATCTCTAATCCGGGATTGAATGTACTGGATATAGAGAAATTTGCACGAATAGCTCACAGTAATGGAGTGCCTTTAATTGTTGATAACACTTTCGCTACTCCTATTAATTGCCGCCCGTTTGAATGGGGAGCTGATATTATTGTTCATTCTACCACTAAATACATGGACGGACATGCCACTTCTGTAGGAGGTGCCGTAGTTGACAGCGGAAATTTCGATTGGGATGCACATGCAGATAAGTTCCCGGGATTGACACAACCAGATGATTCTTACCACGGACTGACTTACACTAAAAGCTTTGGAAAGAATGCTTATATTACTAAAGCTACAGTACAATTGATGCGCGATTTAGGTTCTGTTCAGTCTCCATTTAATGCATTCTTACTTAACATCGGACTTGAAACGCTTCACTTAAGAGTTCCGCAACATTGCCGGAATGCTCAAAAAGTTGCTGAGTACCTTGAACAAAACGATAAAGTAGCATGGGTTAATTACAGCGGACTTAAAAGCAACAAATATTATGATCTGGCACAAAAGTACTTACCAAACGGTTCTTGTGGAGTAATTGCATTTGGATTAAAAGGCGGACGTGATGTAGCTATTAAATTTATGGATAGCTTAAAATTGGCTGCCATTGTAACTCATGTGGCCGATGCGCGCACATGTGTACTTCACCCGGCAAGTCACACTCACCGCCAGCTTAGTGATGAGCAATTAATAGAGGCCGGAGTTGCACCCGACTTAATTCGCTTCTCTGTAGGTATTGAAAATGCCGACGATATTATTGATGATATTGAACAAGCATTAGGCCAATAATATATTAGTAGAAAACAATAATTCCCCGAATCCTGAGCGGATATCGGGGAATTATGTTTATATCAGTATCTTTTTAAGAAATCACAAAAGCGTCCTATTTCCTTATCCAATCAAGCAGTTCCTTTTCTTTTTGCAATGCAAGTTTTTGAAAATCATCCGATTTCTTTGTCAGTTCAATCACAATACCTTTACTTTTTAAGGAAAGTATATTTTCTTTTGTTATAAGTAAAGAACCAAAAACCGCACTACGGGCTAGCGACATGGCAGCACAAACATCGGTAATAGTCTTTTTATCGGCTTGCTTAGCTACCTCAAAAATAAAATCCATCATCAACACTGCCATCTCGGCCACGTCAAAAGGTCTCATTGCAGCAATTAATATAGATTTCTGAATCTGCTCATCACGATCTTTTTTATCATCTTCAGTCTCTTCTGGCATTTTATATGCATTGGCAAGTTCCTGGTAAGCTTCTACATCACGATCAATACATTGCGTAAATTCCTCACGCAGGGTATTCATTCGTTCAGATATTTCTTCCATTTCAGTTTTAGCAGCTTCATCTTCTTGCTTAGAGGCAATAAGATTGGCTATTTTTTCTGTTAGCGATGCAGCCAATGCAGCACTCAGAGCTGATGCGCTACCTCCGGCAGGAACAGCATTCTTTCCTGCTGTCCTCTCCAAATATTCTTTTATTGTTAAGTCTGATAACATTATTCTTCCTTTTTTTCTTGTTATTATACTGACGAAGATAAAAGATTCCGTAACAATGAGCAACTGTTTATAAAGATTTTAATTCTAAGGCGAAAAGAATTAAGAAAAGCTTTCTCATATTCTAAAAAAGGAAGTTACTTTGTAGATAATTACCATCCAAAATAGAATTTATGAAATTGAATATTCTTCTTTGTGACGCATTTACAGGAGTTCTACCTTCCTATATTGAGTCTTATCAGTCCATGTTTTACACTTTATTTGATTCCGTTTCTGCAGATATGGAATATCAGGTTTACGATATTCAGAAAGGAGAGATTCCTAAAGAGATCCGCACGGACGAATTATACCTCATTCCGGGATGCCGTGCAGGAGCTTACGAAGATTCTCCCTGGATAAAGGAACTGATAAATTTTATTCGAAAAGCTCACGCAGTCCGTGCAAAACTTGTCGGCGTTTGTTTCGGCCATCAGATTATTGCACAAGCATTGGGTGGAGTAGTCGAAAAATCGGATAAAGGATGGGGAACCGGAATAAGAACTTCCCAGATAGTTTTACCCGAAGCAAAGAAATACTTTCCTGATGGATTTATGAATCTGCATTATAATCATCACGATCAGGTTATGGAACTTCCGAAGGAAGCAACACTATTTGCCAGCAGCGATTTTTGCCCGAACGAGGGATTCATCGTAGGAAACCATATTCTTACTTTTCAAGGACACCCTGAGTATACAACAGATTATGGTCAGCACGTAATTCTGAATCGTGCAGAAGACGAGCCACGAGCTGTAAAGGAAGAAGCTTTGAAAAGTTTTGAGACTCTATTGGCTATGGGAGAAAATGCCGCATGCTGGATGATTAGTCTTATTTAGACTACTCTCCTTGTGTTCGGATAGAAAATTCTTCCTTGGGAGTGTCGAAACCATTTCTTTCTTCAAGATAAATTTCAAAGATAGCTTCCTGAGTCCTTACTCCGGATGAAGCTATCAGATTAACTTTATAGAGAACTCCTTCGCCGGGTTTGATATTATCGATTATGAGCGGTGGTGAATAAATAAGATTCCGTGTACCTTTCAATCCTTTAATAATAGGTTTTACATCGTATGCAGTCTGCCCACCTTCATTATATATCTCAAAAATAAGACGGCAATTTTCATTAGGCTCCACTATTCTGTTCCAGTTTTCATCCTGCAGACGAATATCGCGAATAACAAGATCTGGAGATGAGTTGGAAACAATAACCGTTTTCCGTTCTGTTTCTTCCTGCTGCCTTGCTACAATACTTGCACCAATCATGGCTCCAGCAGCCGATCCTACAAATGATCCTAAATAAGATCCTCTGAAACCGCCAATATTGTCTCCAATAATAGAACCAGCAATACTTCCAATGGCTGCACCCGTTTGAGTAGCCACTATAGATCGAGATATCTGATCCATAGAACCACATCCTGATAAAAGGAGTGCACTAATCGAATAAATCAATACCTTCTTCATATTATTAATGTATAACTAATCATTAATAGCCTGAAACACATACAAAGATAAGCATTTATTGTATCAATGTTTAGGCAAAACATGGTTATATACTTATTTAACAGATTAGGCTAAAATAGAATTTAGTGTACACCTTATTCAGTTATACTGTACTCTATAATTATATTAGCTGTACTGCTTCCTAAAAAGATATAGTTAAGTAACAGCTTAGCAATGGCGTTAAAAGTCATAAACAAAAAAGAAGCATGAACTATATTTTCTCTACCTTTGCATCAATAAGAATTATCAAGGCAAACATAATGAGCAATTTAGAAAAGATAAGCAATACATATAAGCAGATTATAGAAGAAACACAAGGCAAACTTGCAGGAGTTAAAAAGAAGATATACCGCATCAGTACAATTCGGGTACTCCTTTTTATTGCCGGAGTTACAGGAATCATCTATTTCTTTTCGGCCGGATGGCTAGCAATCTGCTGTGTTATAGCATGCACTTTTGTTCCTTTCCTGGCATTGGTTAAGCACCACAACCGGTTATTCTACAAAAAAGATTATCTGGAAAAGAAGATAGAGGTTAATCAAGAAGAGCTCTCAGCTATTAATTATAACTTTTCCGCATTCGATGATGGAAAAGAATTTATTAATCCTGCTCACTTATATTCTTATGATCTGGACCTGTTTGGAAACAATTCATTATTCCAGTACATAAACCGTACATCGACTCTATTCGGCAAAAATCTTCTGGCAGATTGGTTCAACAATCACCAGAAAAACAAAGATAAAATTGAAAGCCGCCAGGAAGCTGTACGCGAATTAGCTCCGGAACTAAAATTCCGCCAACGGTTCCGTATTTTAGGTTTGCTGTACAAAGGAGATATTTCCGATGGTGAAAGAATTAAAGAGTGGGCTGAAAGCAAAAGTTTATTTAAAGAGAATAAGCTTTTTAGAACGCTAACTTATATTGTTCCGGCTATCAACTTCATTATTCTTGCTCTTGCAATAGCCGGCATCGTATCTTTAAATTTGTTGGGAGCTTCCTTTGTCTTTTTTGTTATTTGCAGCATGCGACTTTCAAACCGTATTTCTAAAGTGCAGATTTCGTATGGAAAGAAACTTCAGATCCTGACTACCTATGCCGGACTGATTGAGATGATAGAGAAGCTCGAAACAAAAAGTGAGGTATTGCAAAAAGTACAGGAGATGCTGGGAAAGAATGAGAAATCGGCTTCAGTTGCCGTTAATCAGTTGGCAAAACTAATGAATGCGCTCGACCAACGAAATAATATTCTGGTAACAGCACTGCTTAATGGATTTCTTTTCTGGGAACTTCGTCAGATAATCAAAATTGAATCATGGAAAGAGGAACATGCAGATAAACTTCCTGTATGGCTGGAAGCCGTTGGTGAGATAGATGCACTTTGTTCACTATCTACTTTTGCTTATAATCATCCAGGATATAACTACCCAATCATTAAAAATAAACCATTCGCTCTTAAGGTTACAGAAATGGGACATCCATTAATGAACCGAAATAAATGTATTAAGAACGATGTTGATATTCCCAAACGCCCATATTTTGTTATTATCACTGGAGCAAATATGGCTGGAAAAAGTACCTATCTGCGCACAATTGGCGTGAATTATCTTTTAGCTTGTATCGGATCACCGGTATGTGCCAACGAAATGGAAATATATCCGGCTCAGCTAATCACCAGTCTGAGAACAACAGATTCACTTACTGATAATGAATCATATTTCTTTGCAGAGCTAAAACGTCTGAAGCTGATTATTGATAAACTTGAAAACAAAGAAGAATTATTCATTATTCTGGATGAAATTCTAAAGGGCACAAATTCAATGGATAAGCAAAAAGGTTCGTTTGCACTGATTAAACAGTTTATGTCACTCAATGCCAATGGAATTATTGCTACCCACGATTTGTTATTGGGCTCATTAATAAACAACTATCCCGAAGATATTAGCAACTATTGCTTTGAGGCGGAGGTGAAAGATAATGAGTTAAACTTTTCGTATCTGCTAAAAAACGGTGTGGCTCAAAATATGAATGCTTGTTTCTTAATGAAGAAAATGGGAATAGCTGTTATTGAGGGCTAACTATGGCGATTATTGCCACCGTTCCGAAGTAAAAAAAATGGGGATAGTTATTATTGATAGCTAACCCCAGGTTATAAGTAAAATTATTAGTACCTGAATTACATCTTACAACTGCACACGTAGCTTTCAGAACTGCTAAGTCCAGTGTAATTTATAACTCCTCGCCTCCCCCCGCATGCACCTTTGCCCAGATTCTGATCTGCCAAGTAAGTCCAATAGCCATCATTCCTGCTGAATAATTGAAACACCGACGTGTATTACCATTCATGCAATTAAGACCTATCCAAGCTTGCTTAAGAAGTCAGAAACTTCCCCAGCTTTCTCTCCGTGGTAATAAGTAATTGGAGTATTGACAGTAAATTTGTATAAAGAGAATTGAAATAACTGAAGCGCTACAAACTTCCCATCTTCTGATTTAAGAATGTCAAGCCTGACACTTCCTTTCTCGTTAGATTGAACTGTACCTGAAAAAACTCCAGACTTAATCATTTTTTCAAGTTTATTCAATTCGGCAATCTCAAAGAACAGAGATTCCTTCATTACTTTGCTTCCTGTAGGTCCATAAACCATTGCTTTCGATTTCCAAACTAAGAGATATATGCCAACAAGTAGAAAACAACCGGCAAGGAATAAAAGAGTAAGTGTTATAGCAGCCGCAACTCTATCTAACTGGCTATAAACAATCAAAGAAACAGCACTTAACAATATTAAAAAAACAGCCAGAAACGTACTTGTAATATTGGTACGTCGTTCAACATCCTGATGACTAGATTCAAAAAGATGTTTCTCAATTAATTTTTTTTCCATAGTATTCAAAGGTTATATTTCACATAAATCAAAAATAGACAAACAGCTAAACGAAGCAATCAAAATATAATCCAAAAAATTTAAGGCTTTTCACAAAGATAAATAATAATTCGAGACAAACAAGCTATTGAAGAAAAAAGGAATAATTAAAACTAATTTCAAGCTTAAACTAGTAAACAGTAAAACAATACATGAGTAAATCAAAATAAAGACAAACAGCTAAAATTACAAAAGCACAACACAAAATTGTTATGCAGAAAGCATTTAGAGCCGCATTAATAGATGTAAGCGATATAAAACTCTTTATCTATTTAGACTAGACTATATTTTGCTTAATATATAAACTCCACAAGTTTTCGGAATAAGACAAGAATATATAATATAACTATTATTATAATAGATAATCAGAAGTATATATAACAAAAAAGGGAACATCTTATTGATAAGACATTCCCTTATATGAATATATTGGTGTATATTATTCAGCTTTTGCTTCTTCAGCAGGAGCAGCTTCAACTGGAGCTTCAACAGCAGCAGAGTCAGCTTTTTTAGAACGACGAGTACGAGTAGCTTTCTTAGCAACTTTTTCCTTCGCCATATTTTCGTTGTAATCAACTAGTTCAATAAAACACATTTCTGCGTTATCACCTAAACGGTGACCAGTTTTGATAATACGAGTATAACCACCTGGACGATCAGCAATCTTCACAGAGATTTCTTTGAACAATTCTGTTACAGCAATTTTATCTTGTAAGTTGCTAAAAACAACACGACGAGAATTCGTAGTATCATCTTTAGACTTTGTAATCAAAGGCTCAACGAATTTCTTCAAAGCTTTAGCCTTTGCAACAGTCGTAGTGATTCTTTTGTGCGTAATCAAAGAGCACGCCATGTTAGATAACATAGCACCTCTATGAGAAGCAGTACGACCTAAATGATTGAATTTTTTATTGTGTCTCATTTTTTAATCTTTATCTAATTTATATTTAGAAATATCGGTTCCAAACGACAGATTCAGACTTTCGAGCAAATCATCAAGC
>Ga0183099_1001186_pt1 | contig 15732 bp, 7 predicted proteins | sample Biomet1_FD_127788 | JGI IMG/M metagenome (GOLD analysis project Ga0183099, IMG submission 127788) | Microbial communities from bioreactor (seeded with anoxic lake sediment) at LBNL, California, USA - Biofuel metagenome 1 | ecosystem: Engineered > Bioreactor > Anaerobic > Unclassified ... | reverse complement strand
ATTTATACGGCTCGATTTCTCGTCATGTTTTTGGTACATAAGTGCATCTATAGAATCGTTCATGAGTGGATACACCATATGCACGTGTCCTTGCTCATTACCTTGGCGCCATGCTCTTCCTTCTACTTGTATTGTTTCAGTCGGATTCCAGCCGAGCATGGTGTTATAACAGACATAACTATTTCCATTGAGATCAACGCCTTCACTGATAGTTTCTGATCCAATTATGATTTTAAGTTGATTCGTCTTGTCGTTAAATGCCTCAGTCAGAGCATCTTTTTTTGCATCGGTAACACTTGAATTGATATAGCCAATAACTTTTTCAGGGATTCCTTTTTCGACAAGATAGTCTTTTACAAACTTTGATTCTTCTACTCCTCGCGGCATATACATGATCTGCCCACCAGTAGGTTCGCGCGTCCAGCAATCGACAATCGAGTCACATACCATTTTGAGTTTTGGTGAACAATCGACCATTTCCGATAGCGGAGGTATTGCAAATGGGTATCCCGCATTCTGAAGCAACGAGGGAGAAAGCATCGCCATGCGCATATTGTTCATTGCAACAAGGACCCCACCGTTCTTTACGGATTCCTTGTCAAGCATTCTCTCTGTTTCTGCCGCGATAATCTTCTTCTGTAGCTCGGTTGTTTCCAGCTTTTCTACATGAGTAAACTTGCGCGGTCTGATGACCCCTGCTTCTTCTCCATCAACCTTATCAATGTACTCAAGCAAGAGATTTTGCAAGGCAGGAAGGCTTCTGAAGTTTTTCATAACCTGTCGAGTTTGTATCGTGCCCTTTGCGTCAACTGCCCATTCGTTCTTCATTTCAGCGAATTCGTCCATGAAAGACTTAAGGTTGTACAGATGCATTTCTTTAAGCCTTTCCCGTCCCATATAGGACATCATCGAATAGACTTCGAGCGGCGAGTTGGTGAATGGCGTTGCGGTAAGCAGGAACACATTTCGGTTTTCATTATTACGTTGCACGAGCTGGGTGATTCCAAACAACTTCAGCGCACGTGCAGAAGGATTACCGGCTCCGAGTCCTGAATATTCATTCGCTTTTCCTTTTTCACTGGATCTCGGTGTTTTGTACAAGTTTTTGAATCGATGAGCCTCGTCTACAGTAATATGATCGAAACCGGTATTTTCCCAGAATACAAAACCTTCTTTTGTCTGACTTGCGCGTCCGACGCTTTCGGATATCTTTTCTGCCTGTTGCTTTTTTTCCCGCTCGGAATCATCGTCGTCGATCCCTCCGAGGAGATTTGAGAAATCCTCGAATAATGGTCCTGATATCGAATTGTCAGTGAAACTGATACGCTGTAACGCCTCTATAGTACAAACTGAAATTGAGTTTTCCGGGATATTGAGTCCGTAGTTGTCAGTTCGGAAGGATGCAAGATTTTTATCCGAGAAGTTTCCGAGGTCGTTGACAGGAATATTAGGGAAGAGTTGGTGTATATCTCGGTTCCATTTACTGTATACGCTCTTAGGAACTATGATAAGTGGACGAGAGGCTCTTCCGGTTTGTATCTGATTTACGGTACTTACTATTCCAGCAGCAGTTTTTCCTACTCCTACATCGTAGGCAAGTAGTCCATTTCCCTTATTGGAAAGGAAAGAAATACCTTTAATCTGCTGATCGTACAGGGTAAAAGGTTCATCTCCCTTGTATACCGACATGCCTTCTACATATAGTGGAAGTTTTGCATAGTCCGGGTTAACATTGCAATTAAACCGCCGGTTCCATTCTGTTTCCAGTCGCAGACTTGTCGCTTCATCAAGTCCTTCATGCAGGTACCGATCGAAGAGTATATCCGCGGTATCTCTTCTAGTCACCCTTTTCTGTTCTGCCTCAATCTGTTGGGCTTTTTTGTGCTCTTCGCTCCATCCCCTACGAGCTCGTACCGGTTCTCCATCAAGATACTCGAGAATGTCATACCATCCGATGTTCGGTGGTATGTCTTCTTTGCTCAACGGCGACAATGCCGGGTCAAATTGCCTTCTCCCATAATATGATTGGTTGTTCTCTTCTGCGTAGCCGGTTACCCAGTTAATAAAGCCTTCTTTTAATGTCAGTTCCTTACCGTTACCGACTGTAACGCTGAATTCTTCTGCGAGTCTTGTCATTGGAGAGAAATGGATCTCCTGGACTTGAACCTTTTCCGGTAAGTTTTGTTCCAGGATTGTCTTGTTTTTTTTATAGATATCTTCGGATATGAAACCACCTTGAAACTCGGTCTCTAGCGCGTCAAGTTTCTCGTACACATTCCCTGACGCATATAGAATCTTGTGCATCCATCTTCCTGGAGAAGTCTCAACATAATTATTGTTCTGTTCCAGATATATTCGGGTATCTGAATCAAGTTTCTCAAGGTCAATGAAGCCATTCCAGGCAGTAGCAGCCCATATAGGCTGCTCCCGTTCATCATGATCCTTCCCATACACTGCATTAAACTCTTTTGAGGATAGAAGTTTGCTTTTGATATCAGCGATAACATCGGTGTGTACATTAGTTTTTTCAGTTGAGAAGACTTCTTGTATTGACGATACAGAGTTCAGCGCGTAGTCTGTGTTAAGAGTTTCTGATTTTCCGATATCTTTTGTATTGTTGACAATCGAGTCCCTTTCCAGGTGATGCTGCTCAACCAGAGGCCCGACGGTTTTATCACTTATGACGAGCGGTTCGGGCTTTATTTTTTGTAGCAGGTTTTCAACCGTCTGTCCTTCAGGAATGGCAATATATTGCTCCTGACCAAACCTTCCCTGCCGGACAGATTCTTGTCCCAAAACGTGTTCCGGATGCTCTATAAAGAAGCGGTCGTTTGAGATATTTTCCGGGTCAGATACTCCTTTCTTCATTATAATAATGTCTGTTCCTACATCTGTTGTCGGGAATGCCCCATTAGGGAGCCGCCATGCATCAATCAACGTCCCTTTAGACGCAAGTATTTCTTTTACAGAATCGCGTCCGGATCGTAGAAAACCCGATGGTACTACATAAGCGAGTATTCCGTCGTTTTTTAGAGAATCAAGTCCTTTTTCAAGAAAGTATTCTTCATATCTGGCATGATGTTTACCTTCCCCCAGGCCTTTCCATGTACCTGAATAGATGCCATAGGGCGGATTACCAACAACAACGTCATAAACAGGTTGGCGGTATTCTTTATTCAGAATACGTCCCGAGGGGTCAAAAAATTGCTTCTGGAAAGCACCGGTAATGACCTCTGCTTCCGGATGTAGAATCCTGGCAATGCGGCTCGAGGTTTCGTCCAGTTCGTGTAAGGTAAATTCCTCGCTTCTTCCCTGGGCAAAACGGCCTGTTCCGGCGGCCGGTTCCATAACGGTGTGTGTTTCAGGATGATATGCGTCTATTAACTGCCATACCGAGTTGATTACACTATTCGGCGTGTAAAACTCTGATAAAACTCCGGCAGCAGTGACGTTCGTCTCTCCAAGACCGCCAGCACCTTCGTACTGTGCAAGAAGAATCCGATCATTATCAGTTATTTCGCTATCATTTTTAGCTTCAAGAATTGAAAGACATTCAGCGCGAATCTCTCGCGCTGTTTTTGGGCTTACATATCCATCTCGAGATGTACCAGAACTGATCTCAGGTTGTCCTCGGTCACCGGCAAATTCTGTCTGAGACAGCGTTCCAGCGCGTATGCTCCCGCTTCCATCGCGGTCATCGAAGCGAGAATATTCGGGAAACTCTCCATTGACAGTAGGATATCCTGCATTCTGTATGTCTTGCCATCCAGAGGATTGTAGAGACTCTGTCCCGGCTCGAACTCCGGAGTGTCCTCCTGTTTGAAGAAGGTTGTCGCGTCGTAATCCTTTACTTTCAGGAAGCGTACGTATGGAAGCAGCCTCTTCAGATTCTCTTTCATTTTGGCTCTGGGGTCTGTTTCTGTTGTCATGAAGTTCCTCCGAATATGTTTTATTCTCTTCTATAGTGTTGTAACTTCCCTGAACTGTTTCTGTCAAGTTAATAGACTCAAAAGGTCTGTTTAATTCGTCAGGATTTGAAGAAATTGATTTCATAATGTTTAATTCTTGATTGATTTCTGCTCTTAGTTCTTTTTCTGACTCACCCAAAGGATTACGGAGCAAGTAGTACTCAGTTTCTCGTGTTGCATAGTATTTGGAAAAAATGTGTTGTTCGATGATGTTTGTCATTTCCCGGACATTTCTCTCATCCCCGTTTCTATCATCTTGTTCGAGTCGTTGAACATACTGTTCTGCATCAAGCTCCGATTCTGCCTTACCAAGAAGTTGCCAGTCAGAATCATTGATCTTGAACATAACGTCTTGTTGAATATTCTTAAAAGAAAAACGGATAAACTCGTTATTGTGGTTAGATATGTGGTTTAACACAGGTACTTCTCCTGAGGTGTTATCAAAAGTGTTCCTTTCATCACGACTTTGCTCAAAACCCTCGATGACCTGAGCAGGAGTTGACAGATTTGAGAGACTTCTAGCTATGTCGGATGAAACGCCATTTTCTGAGTTAATGAGGGTAACACCCCCGTTTTCTCGAATACGGGCCCTATATTCTTCATCTTGTATGACAATCTTTTCTCCAATTACAACAGATCTATGTTGTATCGGTTTTGATTCAAGTTCATCAGCGGAGAAAAGGCCATATTCTTGAGTAGGAGATTGGAGATAATTATTATTGACAAGATCAGATTTACGTATTATATTTTGCTTAGTAAATGCATTTATGTTGCTCATACGCAATTGACGCGAAGGCAACATAAATGCATTTTTTTCATCCAGATCGTTTACATACAGAAGTCGTCCGTCATCAAGCCAGTATTCAATATCCCGTGTAGGTTTTCCGTAAACAGAGGTAACAAGGTTTGCCTCTATCGTTCTGTTTTCATTTCTTAGTGAAATCATAATTGGCTCGTTTTTTACATCTAATACATCATATACGGCGACTAACGATATCATGTCTTTGGATCGGAATATTGCCCGCGGATTAGCAATCTGGGAGAATACCTCCAATACATTTTCTTTTGTAATGCTGTTATTATGCCCATGTCGATCGGTTACAGACAACATAATACTTCGTGCAATTTTATCCTGGTACATCTCGATGCTCGTGTTAGGAAGTCCAAGCTCTGTAAAAACAAAAGGTGTATGCTCGGTGATTACAATACGTTCATTGGGCTTTCCAATATCCGCTTTCGAGATACTGTCTAAGGCTACCTGAAGAGCGGGCGAAGTATCCGTCCGGAAAAGGTATTCGCCACGTTCCGCCTCGCTTTCATATTCTCCCTGAACGTCCGACGCCACCGCCTCATCCGTTACTTTTACAATACCGTTTCGTTCCGCAAGATCGAAGGTTGAATCAACGGTTGTCTGTGCAAGCGCTTGTTCCCTCGTAAAACTCGCGTAAAAGCCGCTTCCATATTCGCCAAGGACTTCTTCAGCCGTCTCACCCGCGATGCAGAAATCCATAAAGCAGCCATTTTTCAAATGCGTGATAACGGCTTCTCTAAGCTCAAGGTCACTCGCAAGCTCACGTGAAAGAATAGGAAATGAATATGATGAGCCGGTTTTGCTACCGACGGTTTGAAATTCGCGTATCAAATCCTCCGAGCGAGTGCGCGTAAGCCAATCTTTCGAGTAGTACCTGATACCGCTTATACGATATACACTATTTGTAAATAGAACAGGTACCCAGTCGACGCTATTCCAACTTTCACTATGATTTATTTTCTCCGCGACGCTCCTTAATATGTCTCGTTGCGCTATTTTCTTTTGCATGAAATCGGGCAATTCTCTTTTAAGTAGAGGATCAACTTCCGGCGTATCCACCATCACGGACGACCATTCGCCATCTGTATACAAACCAAAGCTATCATGATCAAGAATAATGTGACCAAGTAGTAATGATCCGCCTTCAGCGTTGACCATCGTCGACTCAAGATAGTGTGTAAGATGTTCGTCCTGAGGAGATGAGACAATACTCCCGGAAGGATGATTATGTGCAATGACAATCTTTGCGTTCGTATCCTCGGCGTAAGCGACAACTTGCCTTCCCAGCTCTCCATTAAGAGAAGATACATTCACGCAATTCGGTAAATGGCTTGAAATCGCTACCTGGTCTTTTATAGTACCGTCGGTCGAGATGAATAGTACACGGAATGTTTCAAAGCGTTTATCTCGATAGATATTAAGCGCCTGATAGAGCTGTTCCCAGCCTTCCCTGGTAATTGCCCCATTATGTTCTGTAGCGATCTGCGTTCCCTTAATATCAAGAACGCCATGTTTCTTGAAGTCTCGAAAGGATTTCCATAGACCGCTTTTATTTCCTTTGAGGATTCCATAGGTATAAAATCGCTGTGCGGCCTTTGCGGCAGTGATGTGTTCACGAGTTACTTGTGGATCTCCTTCAGGAAACAAGAAAATCTGCCCGTCAGTTTCTTCTCGCTCACTCGAGTGATAAGCAGCCGCGCGTTGAAATAGTTCCAACTGAGTAAACGGGCCGTTTTGTATGTCTTTTTCGCTCTCCCCGCTATTTTCTGCGAATTTGTTCTCCGCGATCGGTGCCAGCTTTGTAATCGTAATCTCTTTTGCATACCGCTCCCGGTATTGACCGAGCAGCAATGTAATCTCAGGCTCGATGTCACGATGGAAGGTAAGATAATCAACGCTGGCGGGAATTGATACTTTTTTATTAATCGATTCAATAAACTCTACCGAAGAAGCATCTACCTCTATGCTTTCGCGCAGCATTGTTATACGGACAGATTCTTCAATGGCTCGTGCAAAGCATTCACATGTTCTACCCCAGTATTCTCCTTTAGCACTATTCATTTTCTCACGAAAACTTACAGCTATTTTGTTTTCTGGAGTACCTGGAATATCTGAAGCGTGCCATGCACCCTGCTCTTTTCCGGATAAATGATCAAGAAAATGTGCATATTCGTGTATAGCGGTCAAACGGGATTCGATCGCTCCTTCTGAGAAAGAGATACCAATGGTATTATAATACGGCGAGAATAATCCAACGTATTTCGATGCGTGCATCCGGGTAGTTCCGGCATGACTTACTTTTAATCCAAATTCCCGTGAAGGTTCTGCAATATTGCCAAATACAGAATACACATACTTGACTGTTTCTTTGAGTTCTTCGATTTCAGTATTGGTAATTCTATCTCCATTTTGACGCTTAACACGGATACCGTATTCCTGTAATAAAGTATCATCAAGGTTGGTGTTACCATATGAAGTCTCGCGGCCTTTAGTCCAGGTTGATTCCCAGTCGGCTTTTTGGAGCTCCATATCAAGAATTTTCTGTCGTACATCATCGATGCATTCTCGATGCATCCTGAATATCTCGCCTTTGGTCAGTTCTTTGTCATGTGCCTTGCCCATGTCCTGTATAAAATAAAATGGTTCAGGACTCATTCGATTGCTTTTTGTGCTTATAAGCGCAACTCGAGATGGCTTTTGCTCGATATGAGTGTATCTATGTGTATAGGTATTTGATAAAGCCTGTATATCAATTTTTACTGGTACTTCGGGAAGGTCATTCTCATGTATGGCCTGATATTCTTTCGAGCCTGATGTTAATGCCCGTGCGCGTTCTTCCTCGTTTCGTTTTGCTACCGAGGTCACAAATGCCCGAACATACTCAAGATGATAATTTACCAGAGCTGCGTATACATCGAGCGACACCCTATATATACGTGGATTATGTAGGTTCCCTTTCTCATCATGCCACAGGGTATCTGACTCACGTAATAAATACTCATTATCTTTAACTTTGTAGCAAGGAATATCGTACTTGCTGCTTCGTCTGATATGCACAGGCGGAAGATACGATGGGTACTCCTCGGTAAGTATTTTTTTTCTATTGGCAAGGTAAAATTTATCCGGCGAAACGCCGGTGTAGTCAATAACTCCATCTTTTCCGATTGTAGGAATAAACTTATACGAATCAGTGTGTTGTTCAATTTTCAGGTCGGAATCACTCATAGCTATTTCTCCAGAAGTAGTAAAAGTATGGAAGAGGTAAAAAAAGAATTAGCTTCATGTGAAGCTAATTCTTTTGTAAGTGGTGTGAAATAAATTACAGGGACAATCCGTTTTGTGTTTCTTGTTGACGGGATCGGGCTACGGTTCTGACTTTATCATTCTCAAGATTCATACCACGAGAAATAAAGCGATCTTTCGCAACCTCAGCGTGATATAAAGTGGTTAAAAGAATTGCACCGTGTGTTTTAATAGATGCATCTTTCATTACCAACGTTTGTGCTTGCGGCACAAAATTACCCCTGAATTCTTGGGTCATCCTGTATCTCGCAAGTTCCTGAGCAATAACTTTCGCTTGTACGCCTTGTACCTTTTCCTCTGCAGCCATGCTTACCCGGTCAAGTATTTCAGGGAATTTGTTGGTTTTGGTATTCTCTACTACACTACGAATCTTTTCCTGTACTAGAGATTTGTCAAGAGTCATACCAGATTCACGTATCATCGAGTATTCTTTAAGCTGCTCAATATTGTACATGTAATAATACTTTTGCTTCGGATGATCTTCATCGAATGCTTTTCCGGTCGATGGATGAACGTCTGTTGCATGAACATATCTATTCACATACGCAATCGGTGTCGGCTGTTGACCGTTACGGACTTTTAGTTTAAGATCGCGTATTTCTGCTTCTGAAATCCATCGTGACTCTTTGAAACCCTGTTCTGCTGCACTCATCTCGAGCATCAGAGCGTTAACGCCTTTGAAAATTACTCCGCTTGCTGGATTATATGCAATATCACGTTCTATTTTTCCTTCGTTCAACCAGGGCGCTTTTCCGGTTAAAGTTAAATTCTGATACGTTCGCTCGAATTTCTTGTAAAATTGTTCATCGGTAATATCTTTTTCACCAACACTCATACACACCGCCTTTTTTTCAAATCACTTTGTTTATCTGTAAAATCGTCAGTTAAATGACTGAATAATTACAAGTAAAGTCTTTTGAAAAATATTCTTTCAAAAGATTAAGAGATTGAAAATGTCTGTGGTTTGAGTTCAGCTAGGCATAAGTATATCATTGCTGGTTTCTATCCGTCAATGTTATGGTAAAATCGTTATTTTGTTTTTGTATGAAGATAGTGTATAGTACTCGTAATTATGAATGAAGAAATACTTTACGTGACAATACCATCGACTCCTCAGTTCTTTACGTTATACTCAGACGGCATTGAAGAAACAATAACGCGGACCGGTTCTGTTTCAATAATTAACTACCCAGTCGATTCAGTTATCTTGTTATATTACACCTTCCCAACTCATCGCAGAGTCTATTGCATTAGAAATAAAGAAACCGGAAAGATGTGCGAACTTCCCGGTCTTTCTCATAGTGTTACTGTACTGTTCAAACAATTTGCATCGAGAGTTGATAAAACAAAAAAGGCAATATCATATCTTCGTGAACATTATCAGGATTATGCGTATTCCTTAAATGATTCTTTTTATTATCGTCTTGATATACTGCTACAAGCAAAAGGAAAACTTGACTATTATGAGCTTGATGCTTTATGTAAAAGGAGTATAAAAATTGGATGTATTGGTAACGCCTGATGTATTGTCTTATCTTGAAATTATTGAATGCACGATAATTGATATCTCAGGATATAAGCCGTATGCTCTCCTGGCATTCTCTGACACATATATATTTTTTATCTCCTCTGAGCCAGCGGCCTCGTTTCCGGATGCAGTATCAGCAAAAATACGTACTAGGATTGATGCGTCTACAATTTCACTCGCGTATAAATCATCAGTAAAAACTTCGTCCAAACATTGGATATTTCAATTTAATTATGATCTTGAGAACCTTGAAACATCCCTAAAGAGTAAATGGAAATCTTTATTGACCATCAATCAGTTTCAGCAGATGCGTAAGGATGTACGATTAACAATGGACCAGGAGACAGTTGCCAGATTGTACATGCATAGCTCAGAAGTACAGGCATGGATTCTTAACAATCAAAAAGTATGTGTGCTAGAAAATTTATCATACTCGGGGGCACGTATTTTCAGCACAGATGATTTTGAGATTGATAGTGATGACAAGCTCATTCTGAAAATCGCTTTTACAAGTCCCTCTGAGATTGCAACGATTCGTAGTTGTGTGTTGCGAAAGCGTTCTATCAAAATCGGAAATGTTGACTGTCTTGATGTTGCAGTTCGCTTTCTCGATCCAATAGACCTTGTTCTGCTATCACGTTTGACTCGCTATTTTCAAGAAAATACCATGCAGCTTACTTAGCTGCGTTAGTGTGTACGACACATATCGTCTATTTAGCTTCACATGAAGCTAAATGAAGAGCCATTACTGGAAGGCGTTAAAACTTCGTGTTTTGACGCCTTTTTTTTACTCTTTAACGTAAATGATAGCAAAGAAACATAGTGTAATACACTATAAGTATATAGCCAGTAAAGCATATAACTCTCAAAAAAAACTAAATGTAATACATGTACAATAATGTATTACAAATATGTCTTTCAGACATAACAAAATAACCCCGATTGTATCACCCCCTTTATCTTGCCCTGTACTCGGGCCAGTGGATCATCAGAAAGAACAATACTGCAAGTATCAATGTTTCATTTAGCTTCATGTAAAGCTAAATAGAAAATACTATCATTCTTGAATAAGCTTCATGTAAAGCTAATTGATATTTCTGTCCAGGCCGTTATGCTTCCGCAAGATATTATCCACATGAGGGAGGGTGCTAAAGTGCTGGACGATTGGGGGTAATAGTTTCTGTGCGACTTCCCTTGCTGAGAAAAAACAGCAGCAGGGCAACAGGTGTTTTTAACACCCGTTGCAAAGACCGGATTTTCTTCGCGCAACTTTCTTGTCTTAAATTAGCTTCATGTGAAGCTAATTGATTTTTATTCGTCGCCCTTCGTGGTGCGTTCGCTAGTATTTATCCCCACGCGGGAGGCTACTAAAAGCCGGACGCTTGGGGATAAATACAAAGTTGTACGTTATCGAGTTATGAAAAATATTTAAGCATTTTGAATTGTTGCTTGTAATCCGCTAGAACTAGCGGTATGCTGATTTTGAAATGAGCATTGAATGTCAGAATTAACATATGCGGCGATTGAACTTGAAAAACTTCGGTGGCTTTCCCGGCGGCGAGTTAATGAACTCTGTAAAGAATTGGGGGTTATTACAAAAGGCAACTCGTACATGGCAACCGAGGAAGATTACTGGCAAATGAAAAATAGAGAAGATGCAATAAAAGGGAGAGCAAGTGATTATGAGAATAGGAAATAATAACCGGTAAGGCGATTTTGAAGGAACGGGAGGATTGCAACCTCAGATATGTTTAATCACAAGTTTTCAAATGACGAAATTTAAAAAAGAATAAGGAATAAGCTTGATCTAAATGTACAGACCTATGTCAGCACCCTCCAAATGGAGACTTTTACCAATGTTGATAGAGGTGTCAAGTCAAACTATTTGTTGGAACCAAGTTCTTCCATTCAAATAAATGTAGAAGCCCATTATTAATTTTACCTAGTACTAAACATTTCTCTTTCTAATAATGAAAAGCATCTCGGCAAACAACGTGGAATGTTTATTGAACAGTTCTACATAATATCAAGATATCAAATGATCGATCTCGGTTTGTTACCACCCCACAATTTTTGTAAAAATAGGCTCGAAAACGCTCCTTTGGGCATCGATGAGCTCGGTTCTATCTGCTTGACGTGTATGGTTTGCATAGTGTTCGAGCATTGCATGGGTTTTATGTCCGGTGGCCATTTGAAGTACCTTGTCCTGGACTTTTCCGTGCATATATGTCGCAAAGAAGTGTCTCCAGGCATGGAAAGTAACCCAAGTAGGGTCGTTTATACCGACTTCCTTGCATACTTCACGTAAATCTGCCAACCAGAGTTTTGATTCGCTCGGCTTTTTAGGTATAGATGCCCAGAAAATATACCCTTCAAGACCTTCATCGTAAGGATTTGAGTTGGCTTGTTCAATCAGTGCGCTCATTAGTTCCGGGAATACAATCTCGGCAGTACGTTGCTCGTTGTTTTTGGTTGTTTTAAGTCCATCTGCCAGATTCCATGAATGTCGGATATACAGACAGGCTTTTCCAAGATCCTGCTTTCTTAATCCTTGAATTTCTCCTGCACGTAGCCCTGTACACATAGAGAGAAGGTTCGCAAGCTTAGAGGCCTGATTATTCCATTTTCGCTGAAAGATTGCAGTAGCGAGTTCTGGTGTAAGAATCTCTCGTTTTTTCTCCTCACCGCTGAAAAGCAAAATTCCTTCCGTAATATCTTTTTCCAGATATTCGTTTCGAACAGCCCATTTCAGGGGCAGTGTACCAGCTTTAATTATGCTGTTTTTACCTTTAGCACTCTCAGGTTTAGATCTCTGTCCGATCCAGTCAATGAAATTATTCAGCTGTTCCCGAGTAATTGAACCCAATGGTTGGTCCTTAAAAAAAGGTTTCCAATAATTCTTAATTGCACCGCTTTGACGTGCAACATATCGTTTATGGATACTATGTTTTTTCCGGAGTTTCTCCCGTATGTAGGGTGAAGTATCATAATCCCAGAAATTCTCAAGGAAGGCAGAGAAGGGAAGATCGGAACGATCATTTTTGATAACTGCAGATATAATTAGTCCCTTTTGGTGAAGGACTTCAATAATGGCGTGGGTATCATTGATAGTTAGGTCTGCCAGTTTAATGGCGTCAATCAGGCTTTTAGCTGTGCATTTATCTTGTTTCTCAGACTCTCCTGAGAGGAGCCACTGATATGCAATTTTCTCGGCGATTCGTCTGTCAGATGTTCCTGTAGAACGTTTCGTGCCATATTTACCTGTTAAGGGATTTTTGAAGCTCACATAATAATTGGGAAGGTCGCCACGGGTAGAAAGTACGAATTCGGGCATAAGTTTAACCTGTAAAGTGTGTGACCTGCACGTCTGGTGAGTGCAGGTCTGGAACATGCTTATTGCACATTCATTGCACACGAACTTGATTTGAACATTACGCCCTTTGTGAGGGTGGTAATAAACCCTTACACTGTAAGGGTTTAATATATAGCCAAGAAAGAGAATCGAACTCTTGACCTGCACGTTACGAGGGTGCTGCTCTACCGACTGAGCTATCTTGGCGCGTTCCGAAATACTATCAGAAAACGCGGAAGCCGTCAATGATGCACGCGATCATATCACGCGCGGTCAGGCGTTCGCGTCCTTGCTCCGGCGGGCGTTCACGTACCGCGTCAGCTCGGGGAGGTTCTTGACGAGGATGCGGTCGTCGTATACCTCCATCTTGCCCTGGTCGATATAGCGGTGGATCTCGTCCTCGACGTCCTTCACGGGGAGTCCCGCCCAGCGGGCCACGTCGTCAAGGGTGATCGGGAAGGACCGGGAATCGGCGGCGCGGTCGGCGCAGGGCTGGGTTTCCTCGAGCATCAGGAAAACGTCGCCGACGCGGGCCATCTTGTCGGTGATGGTCAGCACCATGAACCGGCGTTTCTGGGCATAGATGCGCTTGATGAAGGTCTTCAGGAGCTTCATCGCGATGGCGGGATTTCCCATCATCAGGACCTCGAAGTTCGCCTTGTTGAACTCGAGGGCCTTGACGTCGTCGAAGGCGATGGCGGTAGCCGAGCGGGGCGAGTTTTCGAGTATCGCCATCTCGCCGAAGATCTCGGAGGGCTGGAGGATGTCAAGGTTTTTCTCGAATCCGTTCACGATCTTGATCAGCTGGACGCGGCCGGTCTGTATCAGGTAGAAGCAGTCACCGGGCTCGAACTCGGAAAAAATGACCGAGCCCTTGGGGAATATCTTGGCGAACCGGGAAAAGGCGGCAAAAACATCGCTCATTCATCAACCTCCACACGCAGCGTACAGTTCCTTGATCTTCGGAACGAGCAGGGGCCCTGCCATAGAAAGGGCTTTTGAATAGAAGGCCCGGGCCTTGTCGATCTGGTCCATCTTCTGGTAGCACATCCCCATGATCATCAGGACTTCGCCCATCTGGAGCGATTTTGGGTCACGGGTGATGAAGGGCGTCAGGAGCTGGGCGCAGCGGACATATTCTTCCTGTTCGTACAGGCAGCGGCCGGCGCCCGAATAGGCCTTTCCGAGGGCGGGAGAATCCCCCGCCTCGATGACCGTATGATACTGTTTGTAGGCTTCGTCCCATTTTCCCTGTTCGGCAAGACCGTCGGCCAGGGTCATGGCGAGCTGCGGATCGTTGCCGACCGGGCCTGCATGCCTTGCGGGCGTGGCTGCGTTCCCTGCCGGGGTTTCGCCGCCTGCGGGATGAACCCCGAAGTTGTGTCCGGAGGTCAGGGTGTTCTGGGCGATCTGCTTCATTTCCTGGGCATGCTTGCCGGCGGGATAGAGCTTGAGGTAGCGCACCGCCACCTCCGATGCCGCCTTGTATTCCTGTGAATTGAAAAAACAGTTGGCGACGGAGAATAACCCGTCGTCGGGATTGGTCTGTTCTTCGCTGTGGAGCAGGGATTCGGTCTGGCGGTGGATATGCCTGAGCTGGTTCGAGAAAACCTTGAGCATCTTCATGATGATGCGGGTATTTGACTGGGCGAAGGCGTCAAATTCGGCGGTGGTGAAGGCAAGAACGATCGCGTCGGAAATGACCATGACGCTTTCCTCTCGCGGGAAATGTCCGAGGGCCGACTTGACCCCGAAAAACTCGCCTTCCTTTATGTAGTCGGTAATCTGCTTGCCGGTTTCAATGTCGGTTGAAGTCAGCGCAATGCGTCCTTTCTGGAGGAGATATACACGGTCATCGACATCCCCCGCGAAATATACGACGGAGTTGGGCTTGAACTGAACGGCTTTTGGCATGACTACCCCTCGGCATATAGTATAAGAGTGATTATAACACAAAATCTGGCGTTTAGTCCATTTTTCTGCTAGTATTCCCGTATATGATAGACCTCCATACCCATTCGAGCGCCTCGGATGGTTCCTTTTCTCCTGCGGAACTTGTTGCCCTTGCCGTTTCGCGCGGCGTGTCGGTCATGGCCCTGACCGACCACGATTCCGTTTCCGGAAACGAAGCCGCGTCCGAAGCCGCCGCGGGCCTTTCCTCTTCGGGAACGCAGATACGCTTTATTCCGGGGATAGAGCTGAATGTCGAGTGGAAACCGGGGGAATGTCATCTTCTCGGGCTCGGCCTCAAGGGAGCCCATCCTGAACTCACCGACCTCCTTGTCCGGCTGAACCGCGACCGGAGGGACCGGAACGCCGAGATCGCCGCCCTGATGCGGGCTTCGGGGATCGACATCGATCTTGAACGCGTCGAGGCGATTGCGGGTGGAGGCACCGTCGGGCGTCCCCATTTTGCGCAGTTCCTCGTCGAGACGAAGGTGGTCAGGAACCGGCAGCAGGCCTTTGACCGTTACCTCGCCAAGGACAGGCCATTTTTCATCGACCGGAAGAGCGTTTCGCTCGAGGCAGGGATCTCTGCCATTCGCGCCTCGGGGGGAATCCCCGTACTCGCGCACCCCCTGTCCCTCTATGTGTCCTGGGGGAACCTCCCGAAGATCGTCGAAAACTTCCGCGACCGGGGCGTCGCCGGGCTCGAGGCCTGGCATCCCGCCGCCCGGGTCGTCGAGTGCGAGCGGCTCGAGGCCCTGGCCCGCAGCCTCGGCATGTTCGTCACCGCCGGGAGCGACTTTCACGGCGCCGCCCGCCCGGA
>Ga0183099_1001185_pt1 | contig 15732 bp, 18 predicted proteins | sample Biomet1_FD_127788 | JGI IMG/M metagenome (GOLD analysis project Ga0183099, IMG submission 127788) | Microbial communities from bioreactor (seeded with anoxic lake sediment) at LBNL, California, USA - Biofuel metagenome 1 | ecosystem: Engineered > Bioreactor > Anaerobic > Unclassified ... | reverse complement strand
AAAGAATTATTATAGCAGATCCCTATTTTGCAAGCTAAGTGGAACTTCCAAGCCACAGGAATCCATCAATTTTCCATCTGTAAATAATTGCTGGGGCCTTCCGTCAGCAAATACCTCTCCGCTGCGCAGAATGACCACTCTGTCACAAAGATCCAGAACCATGTCCAAATCATGGGTCGCGATCACTTTGGTATGCGGCAGTGTTTCCAACACATGGATCAGGTTTCTTCTGCTTTTTGGATCCAGATAGGATGTCGGTTCATCAAGAAGCAGTACCTCTGGATCTGTTGCCAGAACTGCTGCAATCGCAACGTTTCTTTTTTCTCCACCGGACAGCTTATGAGAGGATCTGTTCTTTAAATGTTCTATTTTTAAAGTTTTGATCGCTTTGGAGACCATATCTTCAGTTTCCGTTGTGCTGAACCCAAAATTCCTCGGCCCGAAAGCAATATCATCAGAAACCCTTGCCATAAAAAGCTGATCGTCCGGATTCTGAAAAACAAATCCGACCCGCCTTCTGGCTTCCTCCAGGGTATCCTTCTTTAATGATATCCCGGCGATCTCTATTTCGCCGGTCTCTGCTGCGAGTATACCGATCAATAGCGCCAAAAGCGTTGACTTTCCTGCACCATTGGCACCAACAACGGCGACCGTACTGCCCTCTTCAATATCAAGACTCAAATTGGTTATTGCCTGATTTCCGTCAGGATATGTAAAGTTGATATTTCTAATATGGACCATCTATTTCCTCCCATATTTCTGCAGATCAGGTTCTGCATCCGTTAACCTTATTATTAACCAAATAGACTTCCGATAAGCAAGCTGAAGTTCACAAATCTAAACAATACAATAACACAGCATACTAGAATCCCGTAGCAATAATCCCACAGCCTCACCGGTTTAGAGGCGGCAAACCGGTATTCCCCGTCGAAACCTCTGCATTTCATTGCAAGATATACCTTCTCCGCCCGTTCGAAGCTTCTCAGCAGAAGCTGCCCCATAAAAGTTCCCGCATGTACCAGCCGGATGCCTTTTTGCCGGCCAGAGCGAAGATGATAAGCGGTGACCATATTTCTTACCTCAGTGATCAGAAGTCCCAGATACCGGTAGGTAAGCATGATCTGCATGACAAACATCTTCGGAACCTTTGCTCTGATCAGCTGGCTCGATAGTTTGTCCATCGGCGTCGTGGCAATCAGAATCAAAACCGCCATGACCGTCAGTACAGTTTTTATTATGATCGATATCAAGGAAAGAAATCCATAGGATACCGGCAATCCTATCAGGGAAACGGCAATTTCCCGGTCAAAAAACGGATTAGAAAGCCCTGCAAAAAAAGAAAACGGCAATGCGATCAACAATCTGGAAAGCACTGATCGGTAAGGGATCTCGCCCAGAGACATCATAAGGATGGGATACAGGAAAAGCGGTATCATTGCGCTGATATCGTATTTGTCAAAAGAGATTACAACCACCATATACACGATGGTTGTAATCATTTTAGCCATTGGATGGAGCTTGTGTATCACGGTATTGCCTTCGGACAATTCCTCCAATGAGTTTATTTTATTTAAGGACTCCGTTAGTTTTGACATTTTACCTTCTTCTTTGCATAGGAAATAATAGTTCCGGCTGTGCCTGCCAAAGCCAATATGATACCTCCTCCGATAAGGCCTGCTGTTGATGTCGCGGCATCTGTCGTAGATTTATCCCCGCCCTTAAAGCTGTAATCAGGCAGGAAAGCCGTCATATCCTGAATTTTGGCCGCTGTCTGATGAACGATTTCGTCAGAGGAAAGCTCTGTCTTCCCGCTCACACCCTTCATTGACCATTCCAGTCCGTCAGGATTCGCAGAAGCAAACAGAGATACAAATCCCCCGATTACAAGAGCCGCTGCCAGTAATATAATTGTATTTTTTTCTTAGATGCAATTACCTTATGCCGGATCTTTTCACTTCCATGCAACATCGTCGGATTGCACTGATAAATAAAGCAAAGGATCGCCGCAGTGGCAATTCCCTCAACAAGACCGATTGCCAGATGGATCGGCTGCATGAGCATGACGAAGGAAACAAAAGGCAGCTCAGTAATACCGGATACCAAAGTTTCGAAAACAACGGAAAAAGCGCCGAGCTGCAGGCCGACAACAACTGCGATGATCGTTGCTGCCGTGATCCTTTTCTTGGTAAATTCCCTGCCGACAATCGGTTTAAAGATCAGCGGGTACGTGATGAAGCAGGCGAAGAATCCCATGTTGAACATGTTGCAGCCAAGCGCAAGCAGTCCCCCGTCTGCAAAAAATAACGCTTGTATCAGCAAAACTGCAGAAATAACCAAAAATGCAGCATATGGCCCCAACAGGGCCGCCAACAGAATACCTCCTCCAATATGTCCGCTTGATCCGGTGGCCGGAATCGTAAAGTTGATCATTTGGCCGGCAAACACAAAGGCACCCATTACTCCCATCAGCGGGACCTTTTTTTCATCAAGATCTTCCTTAACTTTCTTAATCGAATAAGCGATCGTTCCTGTACTGATTGCAAGCATGACCCCACCTACCGCAGGCGTAATCAATGCATCCGCCATGTGCATAATAGCACTCCCTTTCTAAGACAATAAAAAATACCATGAGGCATGAACCATCTTCATGAATTCACAGCGCACCTTCATGGCACCAAATCTTTCTCAAAGTATCATAACTACGTCTAAATTTCAATCGAATAACCTCTGATCATAAATAAAAGAATGATTTATTTATGATGATCAGGCTATGTCTTGATAATTCTTATCAAGGGAGTGCCTTCCTGGCACATTTCAAGAAAATTATATCCTGAATTTGCTGATTTGTCAACTTGACAATATGGTTCCTTTTAAGTATGTTTATACGATTCCCTTTAAAAATGTTTTTCTATGTAATTCACAGATTCCATGGCTTCTGATCCCCTCATAATGGGCCTTCGTTCCATAACCCTTGTTCTGGTCAAAAACATAATGCGGAAACTGCAGATGATACTCTACCATCATCTTATCTCTTGTAACTTTGGCAAGAATGGAGGCTGCAGCTATGGATAAACTCTTGCTGTCGCCTTTAATAATTCCCTTCTGGGGGATTTCAACATCCTTCAAGGTAAGCGCGTCGATCAATATGTACTCCGGCTTTCGATCCAATGTTTCAATCGCCTGTTTCATCGCAAGCTTCGTAGCTTCGAGAATATTTACCTCATCAATAATCTGGTTGTCTATGATCCCAATGCCGTATGCGAGTGCCTTCTCTTTGATCAGCACAGAAAGTGACTCCCGTTTTTTTTCAGAAAGCTTTTTGGAATCATCGATCCCGAGTACATCGAAATCCTCAGGCAGGATTACTGCTGCCGCTACTACCGGTCCTGCAAGAGGTCCTCTTCCTACTTCGTCGATACCTGCGATCAGCTTAACGCCCTGCTCATATAATTCCGCCTCAAAGACCTTCATCTCAATCAACCTAAGCTTTTCCCTCTCCAACCGCTCTTCCTTTGTCACTGTTCCACCTCATTTTAACCATGCTGTATCTCGTGTTGCCTTTATTTGTAAGGTATACGTAGAAAAACGCTAATAATATGCGAAGTCATAGGTACCTTTTGATTTTTGAATATACCTGGCAGGTGATTCACTTCCACAATTAATTACACTTTTCTAATGTAACCCTTCCGATGAGTCCAGCACGAAACTCATCGATCACCGTTCGTGCCGTTCGTTCATAATCGATTCGTTTTCCGGATTGGATGAACCCCCTTTTTTCCGCAATCATTTCCATGGTCTCCAGAGGAAGTTCACCCAGTTCATCCAGTTTATATCTATCTTTCAGAAGTTCAGGATAATCCTCCTGAAGTATTGTGATCAACTCCAGGGCCAATGTTGCGATATCAAGGATCTCATCCTTGATGGAACCGCAGTAAGCCAGATTCAGTCCCGCCTTCGGGTCCTCAAATTTAGGCCAAAGGATTCCCGGTGTGTCCAAGAGCTGCATGTCATTTCCCAAATTCAGCCACTGCTTTCCTCTGGTCACTCCAGGTTTATTTCCGGTCTTTGCGCTTTTCTTACCGGTCAGACGATTGATCAGTGAAGATTTCCCTACGTTCGGGACACCGACGATCATCATTCTGAGCGGCTTTTTCCTGATCTGTCCTTCATTTTTCTTTTCCTGAATCGCGGCAAGCAGCTTCAGAAGCAGAGAGACACCGGCACCGGACATACAGTTCATTGAAAGCACATCATAGCCTTGTTCCTTGAAATATTGCGACCAGACATCGTTCTGACGGCTGTCCGAAAGGTCGCTCTTGTTCAGGATCATGATCCTTCGTTTGCCTTTGATCAATTCATTGATGATCGGGTTTCTGCTGGATACGGGAATGCGCGCATCGATGACCTCGATCACAGTGTCCACCATCTTCAGGTTTTCCTGTATCAGTTCTCTCGTTTTTTTCATATGGCCCGGGTACCAATTGATATGCTCCATTTCCGTCTCCTTTCTGCTATTTTAGTACATTATTATTTTCGATATTATTTTTCTAGCTTATACGAATTTCATGCATCCGGTTGAATAGACGATGAAATTCTGTCGGGCGATTTTTTTCAAAGAAAAATCGGACAGAATGTTAAAAAGGGGAACCCTTCAGGCTCCCCTTTGAATTATTTATTTTCCTTACTTTTAATCTTTGCAGATTTACCGGTTCTTTCTCTCATGTAGTTTAGCTTCGCTCTTCTTACGTCGCCCTTTCTAACTACTTCGATCTTGTCAATTCTTGGTGAATGAAGCGGGAAAGTCTTTTCTACGCCAACACCGGAAGCGATTCTGCGAACTGTAAATGTTTCGCCAAGGCCGCCATTCTGTCTCTTAAGTACAAATCCTTCGAAAATCTGGATTCTTTCTCTTGTACCTTCCTTGATCTTAATGTGTACCTTTACTGTATCTCCAACGGAGAACTGTGGAAGATCTTCTCTCACATATTCCTGTGCAATCATTTTCATTAAATCCATTGTTGTTTCCTCCTTTCCTCATAGACGTTCTTGGTATCCAATCGTGCATCTAAATGCACTAGCAGTCGAAATCTCAAAATCAACGGCTGCGCCTCCGACTCGCTTCGCTCGCTGCTGTCCGTTTTTCCATTGCAGCCAAAGCCGCGGAAAAAAGGCAAAGATTTTGGATTTCTGTGCATAAGTTCGCCTGAAATTCACTTCGTGAATTAGGCGAGCTACTATATCCAGAGGACCGCCCGTAATACACCGTTATATTTTAACATAGCTTATATCACGAAATCAAGAGTTATTTTTATTAGTTTACCCAATTTGCAAAGCAAATTGTCGGTAAACTATATGCAACGAAATCACAAATCTTAGATTTGTAGATTTCGACTGTACAATTTGACGCCTGATTCGTAAAGCAAATTGTCGGCAGCTATGCTCTTGGATGCGTCCTGTCATACACTTCCTTGATCCTGTTTTTGGAAACGGAAAGATAGATCTGAGTCGCATTTATATCCTCATGGCCCAAAAGTTCCTGAAGTGACTTCAGGTCTGCCCCGTTCTGGATCATATGTACGGCAAAAGAATTTCTCAAGGTCTGGGGAGTCAGCTTATTTTCGATTCCTGCCAGTTTTGCGTATTCCTTAAGGAGTTTCCAAAGTCCCTGTCTGGTGAACCGTCCGCCGTTATAATTAAGAAACAGTGCTTTCTCATCACCATTATTATCCCGAAGCAGTTTCGGTCTGGCTTCATAGATATATTCTTCAGCGGCAGCTCGTGCCGGTCTTCCCAGCGGTATGATCCTTGCTTTTCCATGCTCTCCGTTGCAAACGACAAAGCCCATCCTCAGGTTCAGATCTTCTACATTGGTTTCCACGATTTCACTTACTCGGATCCCGGTGGCATAAAGAAGTTCAAGGATCGCCCTATCTCTGATTCCTTTGATTGACCGATCCGGCTTGCTTAAAAGGATCTCTATTTCTTCGATCGAAAGATATTCGATTTCTTTCCTTTCGATTTTTGGAGATTTGATATTAAGGGTAGGATTCGTTTTTATATTATTCCGTAGAACCATGTAATTATAGAATGCTCTCAGGGAAGCTATCTTTCTGTTGACTGTTGCTGCTGATTTTCCGTCGTTCTTTAGCTTAAGCAGATAAGCGACAATTTCTGTATTGCTCACCTCGTCCAAACGCAGATCCTGTTTTTTACGAATCATTTCTGCAAATTCCAGAACATCTCTTTTGTAAGCCTCCAGCGAATTCTGTGCCATTCTTTTTTCCTGTGACAGGTAGGCAGTAAACTCATTCAAATATTGGTCCATTGGGTTCTCCATCTTACATTGATTATCATTTCAGCAAACGCTGCATTTAGAGTATACCGCAACCATTTTCAGTTTACAATAACAATTCTTATGTTTCTATGAATATTGAAAAACATGTACTAAAATGATTCCTTGTCTCATATTTTTTAAAAGAGAATTACAAAGGAGGGCATTATGAAGCGCAATACTCTGAATCAAGCGTCCAATCTGATTACGGCCAGCGGAACAAGTATGGTCGCTGCTTTGTTTTTTTTCATTTTGGGAATCTCGATTGGAATTTTCACCGAATTAATGATGAGTGCTGCGGAAAAAGAAAGTATGATTTCCTATCTTGATCAATACTTTCAGCTTAGCAGCCTTGATAAATCAACGTTCCCCGATATCTTTTTCAATTCAGCCGGAAACAATCTGGGACTCCTTATTCTCATGCTCTTGTCAGGTTTGACCGCCATAGGCTTTCCGGTCGCTTTGGCTGCCCTTTCCTATAAAGGTATGGCACTTGGATTCTCGGCAGCACTGCTGATCGATTCCATGTCATTCAAGGGAGTTGCCCTTGTATTTACTTCCATTCTGCCCCAAAATTTGATCCTGATCCCTGCACTTCTGCTGGCAGGTGTTGCGGCACTGAATGTAGCCTTTCATACGATAAATAACCGCAGATTCGGAATAAAAAAGAGCCTGGCTGAAAACAGCGGCTCTTACCTATTTATCAATCTGGTTCTCACAGCGGTAATTCTCGCGGGCTGCTTTGTGGAATCCGTCATTTCTCCATTATTGACTCAGTTAATAATATAGCGGCGATTGATTTCGCATCTTCGATCTCCCTGTTCAGAATCATTCTCTTCAGTTCGTTCCTGTCGATCTCAAGAATCTCGATGGATTCGTTTTCATCAAAATTGGTGTCTCCAGGGGTTAGCTGCGTCGCCATATAGAGATAGATCACTTCCGTGGAATATCCGATAGAGGAATAAAAAGAAGTAATAAATTCGATATTCCCAGCTGAATACCCGGTTTCCTCTTTCAATTCTCTTTCCGCTGTAAGGCGATGGTCCTCTCCTTTTTCGATCTTACCTGCAGGGACCTCAAGAACTGCCTTTTCCGCTGCCTTTCTGTACTGTCTCACCATGACCATCTTGCCATCATCTGTAACCGCTGCCAGGGCGACTCCGCCATTATGTTCGACGATCTCACGGTAGGAAGTCTTGCCGTCCTTCACATGTACCTTGTCCTTGCGCAGATTCAATATTCTGCCTTGATAGATCATTTCACTTGATATCGTTTTTTCTACAAATACCATTTTTTTCACCATCAGCTAACATCTTCAAATTATGAATGTTAACTTTCCCCATATTATTCTTACTTATTTTGTCATCAGCTTTGATTTTACAACCACCGCATCCAAAGCTTCCACGACATTGTCATGAAAACCGTTGTTCTGCAATGCATTTACTGCCTCAATGGTGGTTCCGCCCGGAGAGCATACATTTACTCTCAAAGTTACCGGATCGACTCCTGTTTCAAGAACCATTTTTGCAGCTCCCAGCACAGATTGTGCCGCGAAGATCTTTGCCTGCTCCTTACTCATTCCGTTTTTCACCGCACCGTCGATCAAAGCTTCGATATACATGTAGGTATAGGCCGGACTGCTTCCGCTGACACCGGTCACGGTATCGATCAGAGATTCGTCAAGGACCTCTGCACGGCCGATGGAACGGAACAGATCGATGACCGGTTCAAATTCCTGGTTCATAATATTTTTATTTCTGCAAACCGCAGTCATCCCCTCATTCACCATGGCAGGCGTATTCGGCATTACTCTGACAACTTTGACCCCGTCATTACCGATATATTTTTCGATAAAGCCAATGCTGACCCCGGCAGCAATCGATACAATTACTTTATCCGGACGATATACCGCGCTGATCTCAGGTAAAATCACCTCAAATACATTCGGTTTTACTGCAAGAACGATCACGTCATTGATATCAACAAGCTGCTCAATGCTGCCGCACCCCTGTATTCCCAGCTCTTTAGAAAGAAGAGAGAGCTTTTCCGAGTCCTTATCATATGCATAAATGCTCTGTTCTGCTCCCGGATGAGAGGCAAGATAGCCTTTCATGATCGCTGTACCCATATTGCCAGTACCGATAAATCCTATTTTCATCCTTTTCCTCCTTATCTGCTAAAGAAAACCGTTGCTTTTGCATCATGGTTTACCACATTGGTCAGAATATCCTTTCTCTTGCCATTGACCAATATCATGGATATTCCATATTCATTCACTCTTCTGGCTGCCTGGATCTTGGTCAGAATCCCGCCTGTTCCAAAGCTGCTTTTTCCTCTTGGATCGATCTCCTGCAATAATCCGTCTATATCATAAACTTCCTCGATCAGCTCCGCATCCTTATAATCCTTTGGATTTTTATCGTATACACCGTCAATATCGCTCATTACAATAAGCAGATCCGCATTCCAAAGGTTTGCGGTCAACGCGCCCAGGGTATCATTGTCACCGATCTTGATTTCTTCCACACTGACGCTGTCATTTTCATTGATGATCGGCACCACGCCTTCATCCACCAGAGTAAATAGCGTATTACGGATGTTCAATGTGCGAAGATGATCTCCAAAATCTTCTCTTGTTAGAAGCATCTGCCCCACATGGATGTCATGGTCGCTGAAATACTGCTTGTAGGCGTTCATCAGCTCTACCTGACCGATGGCACAAAGCGCCTGCTTATAATTGATGTCCCCTCTTCTGCTCCATTTGTTGATTGCTGCCACTCCGCAGATACCCGCTCCCGAAGAAACAATAATGATCTGTTTCCCATCCTTGATCAACCCGGTCACCTGACCGACGATATTCTGCAAAATCTCCTTATTTACATTTCCGTTTTCATCGGATAAAACATTGCTTCCTATTTTTAAAACAATTTTTCTGCTATTCTGAATCAATTCTCCTATTGCGCTCATATCAAACCCTTAATTCTACCTCTCCGCCAATATAATCCTTATTTTCCTTCAGTATTGGCATGATATATTCATCAATCATTTCCTGTGTCTGTTCCGCCGCCCTGCCGATGTAATCCTCCGGCTTCAAAAGTCCCTTAACATCCTCAAGGGTAAGACCAAAAGCTTCATCTTTTGCGATCCTCTCTAACAAATCATTATCTAGACCCTCATCCTTAACTCTGCTTCCCGCTTCCATGGAATATTCCCTGATCTTTTCATGAAGCTCCTGTCGGTCTCCGCCTTTTTTTACGGCCTCCATCAGAATATTTTCTGTAGCCATAAACGGTATTTCATTCATGATATGCTGTCTGATCACTTTATCGTGAACGACCAGACCGGTTGTAATATTTCTGCAGATATCCAGTATAGCGTCTGCAGCCATAAATGCCTGTGGCAGAACGATCCTTCGGTTTGCCGAATCGTCAAGGGTTCTTTCAAACCACTGGGTGCTTGCCGTTGCAGCTGTATTGACCGGACAGTTCATCACAAACCTGGCCAGGGATGCCGCTCTCTCACTTCTCATCGGATTTCTCTTATATGCCATTGCGGATGATCCGATCTGTTTTGATTCGAATGGTTCTTCGATTTCCTTCAAATGCTGCAGCAGACGGATATCGTTCGTCATCTTGTGAACACTCTGACCGATTCCGCTCAGTATGGAAAGAACCATATAATCTATTTTTCTGGTATATGTCTGACCGGATACCGGGACAGCTCTTTCAAATCCCAGATTACGGACCACCATTTCATCCAGTTTCTTTACCTTTTCCATATCCCCGTCAAAAAGCTCGACAAAACTTGCCTGTGTCCCGGTCGTTCCCTTCACGCCAAGAAGCGGAAGATCCCTGATCAGTCTTTCACATTCCAGATAATCAAAATAGAAGTCCTGCAGCCAGAGTGTGGCACGTTTGCCCACCGTTGTCAGCTGTGCCGCCTGAAAATGAGTGAACCCCAGAGTCGGCAATGATTTATATTCCAAAGCGAACTTGCTCAGCTTAAACATGAGGTTGACCAGCTTTTCCCGGATGATCTCCATAGCCTGTTTCATTACGATGATGTCCGTATTATCTCCAACATAGGCGCTGGTGGCGCCCAGATGAATGATCGGCTTGGCTTTCGGACATTGAAGTCCGTAAGCATAAACATGAGCCATCACGTCATGTCTGGTTTCCTTTTCACGCTTTTCCGCCTCTTCATAATTGATCTTGTCCTTAAATTGCTTCAATTCATCGATTTGTTCGTCCGTAATAGGAAGTCCCAATTCTTTTTCCGCTTCAGCGAGGGCGATCCATAACGTTCTCCATGTTGTGAACTTGACATCCGAGGAAAAAATGTGAGCCATCTCCTTGCTTGTATATCTCGTAATTAATGGATTTTCATATCTATCTGTACTCATTATACTTCTCCTCTTTTTTCTATATATTATTTCTTTGATTTCTACGGTTAAACTTATTTGACTATAGATTATATAACGTTTCTGATGGAAAATCAAGGACGGCTGCTTTTGATTCTCTCAAAAGCAGCCGTCCTTTCATAGAGAGGCAATGCTTATCCGCAAAGTCCCTATTAAATTCTGCTGATCCCCTTATCTTGGCTCGACAATCAGTTTGATGGCGGTTCTTTCCTCACCGTCGATCATTATGTCAGTGAATGCAGGTATGCAAATCAAATCAATCCCGCTTGGAGCTACAAACCCCCTGGCTATGGCAACAGCCTTGACTGACTGGTTTAACGCCCCTGCTCCTATTGCCTGAATTTCAGCCCCCCTTTTTCCCTCAATACGCCTGCCAATGCTCCTGCTACTGAGTTAGGATTTGACTTCGCTGATACTTTTAAAACTTCCATTGTTGTGACCTCCCTTAATACTTGTTATTTATCCCCTTTTGATTAGGATTCGTTCTAACTATATTCTTTGCTTATTATTATATTCCTCTTTTTTGGAATAAAAAACCTTTCGACAATAAAATATTTTAAATTAATTTTTGTCGAGGACTTGCATTTTATATCGTAATTAGTTATAATGTGTTCGTGGTTATCCCCCTGATAACCTCATTAATCTCTAATCCCAATACCCCTTTTGAACAAAACAAACTGCTCCCCTGCAGTTTGTTTTGTTTTTTGCGTTATGATTTTTACGGTATATTTTTATATGAAATTTATGATAAAATAGGACACAAAGACAGGTGGTGGGACGTTTGTATTCCGTTATAAAGAACTATACCGAACCATTTTATCATTCTAATATACTGAACTTCTATTTTGAAGATCTGAAAATCGGAGTGATCGATATCGAAACAACCGGGTTGAGCCCGGACAGAAGCCGGTTTATTCTGGGCGGACTTGTTGTGCCGAAATTTGGCGAAAAAAAATTACTGCAATTTTTTGCAGAAACCAAAGAGCAGGAGTCCGAAATCCTGGAAGCCTACCAGGCAGAATTGAATCAAATCGATATTTTGATCAACTATAACGGAGACGGCTTCGATCTGCCATTTCTAAGCAGACGTCTGCAGCGTCAGGGTATGAGCTGCATTTCACATGGTGACGGTAGTTTCCCTTTGCAACAAAGCTTTGACCTTTACCGGGTGATCGACAGGTATTCCTCCCTGCGAAAGCTGCTTCCAAATCTGAAACAGAAAACTGTGGAAACCTTTCTGGGGCTTTGGACTGACAGAGCTGATGAAATATCCGGTGCGGAAAGCGTAGAATTATATCATAATTTTTTAAGCACCAGAGATCCGAAACTACGTGAAATCATTCTGCTTCACAATTCAGATGACTTGCTCCAGCTTTCAAGGCTAATGAAGATACTGGAGAAGGTGGATCTACATAGGATCATGTTTCACAACGGCTTCCTTGTTTCCCATGAAAGGAAAAAGGCCCTGATCAGAGGGATTACACTGAGAAAAGATTCCGTGACCATAACGGGAATTCACAACATCATCTCCATGGATTACAGAAGTTATCTCCCGGGGTATGAAGCAGAATTTTTAACGTACGATCATTCTTTCACCATTAAGATACCGTGGAAGATGAAAAAAGGATTTTTTTACATAGATCTGGATGATTTTTCGATGGACAGTTCGATATTTGAAAAATATCCTGCCTGTCAAAGCGGCTTTCTTCTCTTAAAGGATGACACGGAGATCCACTACGCGGAAATCAACCATCTTGTCAAATTAATTCTGAAAGAAATATTAGCCAGCCTGTGATTATGGTATAATATTAGTGGTAACATTAAGTAATCGTATCATTTAATAGAAACGCTAAAAAGGGAAGCGATAGATATGAAAACCCGTAAAAGACTGGATGAGGTTTTTAACAAAGCATATCCGGTGCCTTTTGATGATACATCAAAGTTTGTTTTCTTCGGTGACGTACATAGAGGAGATGACAGCTTATCCGATGAATTCGGAAGAAACCGCCATATCTACTATCATGCTCTCAATTATTATTACCAGAACGATTTTACTTATGTGGAAGTTGGTGACGGGGACGAGCTTTGGGAGCATCCAAATTATGAACATATCCGGTCCGCACATGTATCCGTTTTCGAATTGCTGAAAGCATTCCATAGAACAGGCCGTCTGGTGATGCTGTTCGGCAATCACAATATGCAGATCAGAGACCCGAATTACGTCAGAGCCCACCTTTACCACATCTATGATGAGTACTTGGATGTGAAGGAGGATCTATTCCCCGATTTGAAAGTGCATGAAGCCCTGCTTTTAAAGCATAAGAAAACCGGACAGGAAATTTTCGTTGTCCATGGCCATCAGGGAGATCTGATCAACGATCAGTTGTGGAGAATATCCTATATTCTGATCCGGTATGTCTGGAGATTTCTGCATATCATCGGAGTAAAATACGCGGCAAGTCCCGCACGTAACCGAACAAAGCGCCATAAAATTGAGAAGAATTATAATAAATGGAATGAACAGCGGGATATTATGATCATCTGCGGTCATACCCACAGGCCAAAGTTCCCTGCTGCAGGTGAAACCTCCTATTTTAATACAGGCTGCTGCATTCACCCGAGAGGGGTGACCTGCCTGGAGATGATGTACGGAAAAATCATGCTTGTTTCATGGAACATGCACAGCAGAAAAGACGGAACGGTCTATATCAAGCGAACTTTGATCAAAGGTCCGGAGCCAATCGCCGACTTCAAGTCCAATGAGGCAAGAAAGAACATGGGCAGCACCAATGCCAAAGAGAAAATAAAATATGGTTTTAAGTTCTATCTTAGTATCTTTGACCGTAAGACCAAATAATAAAGGAGAATATCTATGTCTACCATCAATGACATCGCAAAGCAAATCAAAACAGACAGCTTTCAGCTGTCCTGCCTCAGCAATGAGGTAAGAAACACTGCATTAAAAGAAATATCCCGGGCATTGTTGTCGAATCAATCCAAGATCAAAGAAGCGAACAAGCTTGATCTGGAAAAGGCTGTTTCTGCAGGTCTTGCCGCACCAATCATGAAGCGGCTTAAATTTGACGGGCAGAAGCTTTCCGATGTCGTTGCGGGAATCGAGAGTCTGATATCTTTGAAGGATCCACTTTGGAATACCCTGCTGGAGCGTGAACTGGATGCGGGACTGGTACTGAAAAAAGTGACCTGCCCAATCGGCGTCATCGGTGTGATTTTTGAGTCCAGACCGGATGCCTTGGTCCAGATTGCGACGCTGTGCCTGAAAAGCGGAAACAGTGCAATCCTTAAAGGAGGAAGCGAAGCCGCAAATACCAACAAGGTTCTGTTCGACATCATCCATGATGCCGGTATCCGAGCAGGAATTCCATCCAGCTTCCTGACCCTGATTGAAAACAGATCCGACATCAACGAGCTCCTGAAATGTCATGAATCGATCGATTTGTTGATTCCAAGAGGATCTAACGAATTCGTACAATATATCATGTCAAATTCCAAGATCCCTGTCATGGGTCACGCAGATGGGATCTGTCATGTTTATGTAGATTGTGATGCGGATCTTCAAAAAGCGATCCCGATCGTCATAGATGCAAAAACACAGTATGTTGCAGCCTGCAATGCAGCAGAGACTCTTCTGGTCCACAAAAATATAGCAGCCGGATTTCTGCCCGCTCTAAAGGATATTCTAAAGGAAAAAAGCGTCATACTGAAAGGCTGCGAGGAAACCAGGAAGATCATCGACTGTGAGCCGGCGGAGGAAAAGGATTTTGAAACGGAATATTTGGATTACATCCTTTCCGTAAAGATCATAGACAGCGTTGACGATGCGATTCTGCATATCAACAAATATGGTTCCCATCATACCGACAGCATTATCACGGAAAATCAGGAATCAGCGGAAAAATTCATGCTGCTTGTGGATTCTGCCGGAGTATATCTGAACTGTTCCACCCGCTTTGCGGATGGTTTCCGTTATGGCTTTGGCGCCGAGGTGGGAATCAGTACCGGAAAACTTCATGCAAGAGGGCCGGTCGGGCTGGAAGGACTTGTGACCTACAAATATAAACTCTACGGGAAAGGACAGATCGTAGCCGACTACGCGGAGGGCAGAAGCAGCTTTCACTTTAAAGACCTGAAATAAAACTTTCATTAACATATAGCTAAAAGAGGGTGTCTTAAAAATAGACAGCCTCTTTTTTTATATCTCTAATAATAGTTATTAATGAATGAAAGTTCATTTGCAGTACTTTTCCTGGCTCAGCACATATTCCTTGATCGCGTTGACTGCGTTGTCGATATGGACACCAAGAGATGCATCCTCAACGCTCACGACATAGATGTTGCATCGATTGATTGGCAGCAGCACTTTGTATGCCCTGCTTTCACCGATGGCACAAGCCATTTCAGGGCTCAATTCACCCATCATGGAATTTGCATTGATGATTGCGATCACGCCGACAACCACATCCACATATTTCATATTATGAACGATCGCATTTTCTCCGGTGGCTCCGTCATCGGCTCCGGCCCGAAGCATCTGCCCGGTGGCTACCGAATTTGTACCCAAAGCAAGTACTTCCACATTCGGAAGCGCCGCTTTTATTTTTTCGACGATACCGCGGCCAATCCCGCCGCCTTGCCCATCTACTACTGCGATTCTCATATTTTTCCTACCCCGCCTCTTCATCATTTCTTATCAAGTCTTCTTTTCTCAATATTATACCTTATTTCGCTGAAAAATCAAATTCAAAAGGTGTTGGCGGAATGGACTTTTCCCATATTCCATGATATTCTAAAAATTGGGCAAGCTAATTGATTTTTTTAATCTGATTTTAATCTTTGTCAAATTTTCCTTGAAGGATTGATCCATATAATAAAACCATAAAATTAAATTCAAGCAGTGGAAATCTACAACGTAAAGATTTGCCTATTTGCCACGGCTTCAGCCGTATCGGCAAATAGGACA
>Ga0183099_1001184_pt1 | contig 15734 bp, 13 predicted proteins | sample Biomet1_FD_127788 | JGI IMG/M metagenome (GOLD analysis project Ga0183099, IMG submission 127788) | Microbial communities from bioreactor (seeded with anoxic lake sediment) at LBNL, California, USA - Biofuel metagenome 1 | ecosystem: Engineered > Bioreactor > Anaerobic > Unclassified ... | reverse complement strand
GATTGTCGGTGTGTTTGCTTGCCCGAACTCAAATTGCATCAGCCACCGGGAGCCAGTGCGCAGCCGTTTTGGTGTGCGCTCGGCACAAGGCGAAGTGCGTCTGAAATGCCATTTCTGCGAAAAATCGTTTACCAAAGAGATCGTCAGCGACGCCTTCTGATTTGCTGTTCTTAGGTCTTATTTTCTACGCCTGTTTTCCGCAGGCGTAGCCTTTCGTGTTGCAACCGGTTACATAAAACGTCTTTATCCGACTGGTATTGATAGACACAACCTGTTACTTTTTTGTTAACGCTATTTATCCTTTCCTTATCAGAAAAAGGTTCTTTAATGCCGCCGTTTGTCCTGATTATTCTGCTGGCTGGTTTTCCGGCACTGGCCACCGATATGTATTTGCCCGCTTTGCCCATGCTGCAAGATTTGTGGCAGTTGTCGCTGGCGGAAGCAAACTTCTCGTTAGTGATATTTTTCATCACGTTTAGTCTGTTTTTATTAATTTATGGCCCGTTAGCCGATCGTTTTGGTCGCCGCCCAGTATTATTCGCCGGGTTACTGATCTTCATTGCCGGTAGCCTGTTTTGTGCGATGGCACAATCGATTGGGCAACTGGTGTTTGCCCGTTTCCTGCAAGGGTGCGGGGCAGCTGCTGCCTCTTCGTTATGTCTGACGTTGTCCAAAGATCTGTATACCGGTGAACAGCAGAAAAAAGTCATGGCCTATATCGGCGTGATTGTACCGTTAGTTCCAATGCTGGCACCGATGCTGGGTAGTTGGGTCATCGAACATCTGTCATGGCGGGTTATTTTTATTAGCCATGTTGTGCTGGCTGTGGCTTCTTTTTTCGGCACGCTCACGCTAAAAGAACCGGAGATCCACCGGACACAAGGTGGTGTTACCGCCGTATTGCGGCGATATCTGGTGTTGTTTGAAAACAAACCATACCGTTCGCTGACCTTGGTATTTTCCATTACGCCGCTGTTTTTTTACTCCTTCCTGGCGGCTTCCGGCAGCATTTACATGCACGATTTTCAGCTGTCAGCGCAACAGTTTGGTCTGTTATTCGGTTTTAACGCCATTGGCTTAATGGCGGGTTCATTCAGTTGCGCCAAATTAAGTGGCCGCATGTCTTCCATGCAGATCCTGAACTGGTCGCTGGCAGGAATGTTTGTGGCTGGTTTAGTGATGTTATTCTGGCATCCGACCAGTATCAGTTTTGCCGCCTCGATGTTTGCAGTCTCATTTTGTATGGGCATCAGCCGCCCATTGTGTAACCATATGGTACTGGAACAAGTGCACAGCGATATCGGTGCCGCCTCGTCGCTGCTGACATTCTCTTCTTTTATTCTGGGCGCTATTGGCATGCAGATGGTTTCTTTACTGCCGGACGCTAAAATTATCTTAATTGCCAGCATGGCACTGGTTGGTAGTTTGATCCCTTGGCTGGCTTTGCGCCGTATGGCGAATAACAGCACCGCACATTAACAGGAGAATCTAATGCCCCACGCGCTGCCCCTGATCACGACACTTGTAGGTGGCCTGACACTGGCATTTATTTTCGGCATGATTGCACATCGTTTGCGCCTGTCGAATATGGTGGGGTATCTGCTGGCCGGTGTGCTCTGTGGCCCCTTCACCCCTGGATTTGTCGCTGACCAAGCCTTGGCCGCCGAATTAGCCGAACTTGGGGTGATATTGTTGATGTTTGGGGTCGGGCTGCATTTTTCGGTCAAAGATCTGCTCTCGGTGAAATACATCGCGATCCCTGGAGCCATCTTACAAATCGTGCTGGCGACCTTGTTAGGCGCGGTGGCCGGCAAACTGTTTGGCTGGTCATGGAGCGTTGGCTTGGTGTTTGGTCTGAGCCTGTCGACGGCCAGTACGGTGGTGTTATTACGGGCACTGGAAAGCAAAGGTTTACTGCTAAAACGGGAAGGCCAAATTGCGATTGGCTGGCTGATTGTGGAAGATTTGGTGATGGTGCTGGCATTAGTGCTGCTGCCGGTATTGGCACCGTCTGATCATGCCGGGTCATCATTCAATTTATGGCTGCAACTGGCCATTACACTCGGCAAAGTGCTCGCTTTTATTCTGTTTATGTTCGTCATTGGTCGCCGCTTGATCCCTTGGATCTTGCTACGGACAGCCGACACTCATTCCGGTGAATTATTTACCCTCGCCGTATTGGTAATTGCGCTCGGCATCGCCTTTGGTGCGGTGAAACTCTTTGGCGTGTCATTTGCGCTCGGTGCATTTTTTGCCGGTGTAGTCTTGAGCGGTTCGGAACTCAGCCATAAAGCAGCTCATGATACCTTGCCATTGCGTGATGCATTTGCCGTGTTGTTTTTTGTGTCTGTCGGTATGTTGTTTGACCCCAGTGTCTTACTGCGCGAACCACTGGCGGTATTGCTGACGGTGCTGATCATCATCGCCGGTAAATCGCTGGCCGCTTATGGCTTGGTTCGTCTGTTTGGCTATTCCAACACGGTGGCATTAACCATTTCTGCTAGTTTGGCTCAGATCGGTGAATTCGCCTTTATTCTGGTCGGTCTGGCCATTTATCTGAAGTTATTACCTAATGAAGCCCGTGATCTGGTATTGGCCGGCGCGATTTTCTCTATCATGCTCAATCCCTTTTTGTTCAGCTGGCTGGAGAAATATACAGCTCAGACTGGCGAGTGGAATAAGTAAAACTGAGGCTTCCCCTCCCTGTCAGATCAGCTAGTTGTCATCATTCAGCTCTGACAACGCTACATTGTTATTTTAAAATCCTGAAGATTTTAAATACTAATGACACGGGATAAAAATGAACAAATTTACACTTTCCGCACTTGCATTAACGCTGACCACGCTACTGGTGGGTTGTTCTACATCGGGTGAACAATATTCTGCGAATGTCTATAAAGCAGGTCAGGTAAACAGCCGCCAAGCAGCAAAAACAGTAAAAATTCTGGCCGTGATGCCAGCCAAAATCGAAGTCGATAATACCGAAGGCAAACAAAATGCCCAGATGATTGGCGGCATTCTCGGTGCAGTGGCTGGTGGTGTGATTGGTAACAAAACAAGCAACCATTCGACAACCGGCACGGTTGTCGGTGTAGCCGGTGGTGCTGGCGTGGGTGCCGCTGCAGGTTCATTGGTGAAAGACACCGTGTTGGTTGATGGCGTGTCACTGACGTATGTCGAAGATGGTCAAACGTACAACTCAGCACAAGTGGGCAAAATGTGCGAATTCTCCCCAGGTGTTGCATTAGTTATCTCTACTGATGGCGAAGAAACCCGCTTGCAACCGAACGCGACTTGCCCTGCCAAGTCATAATAATTGAGAGCTCGCATGAATAAGTCATTAATTGCTCTCTCATTGCTTTTGATAGCGTCGTCGGTGTCTGCCCAGTCATTACAGGATCAGCTAGCGACCATTGATCAGGTGCAACAAGATCGGGTGGCTGCTGAACAAGCAGCTCAGCGTAAAGCCGAAGCTGAAATGAAAGCCGAAGAAGAACGCGAACGTAAAGCGTATCAAGCACAAGAGCGTAAAGAAGCTCGAGCAAGAGCTGCGGTAGCTGCGAAAAGTGCTGCACGGGAGAAAGCCAAAGCCGAAGCAGCACAAGCCGATAAACACCGCGACCAGAGCTATGAAGATCAGCTACGGGAGCTAGAAATTGAACGTCAGAAAGCAGAGCTCGCTGCACTGAAAGCGAAAGCTAAACGCGCTGACGATTACATCGACAGTGAGCTCAAACAGCAAGATGCTGAAACTGATAATGTTCAGGCGAAAGCGGATGCCACCAGAAACGTTTCTGAGGGCGCGAAGTCGATGATGACCAGTGAAGGTAAAGCGAAAGAGAAAAAAGCCGCCGGTTGGTTTAGCAGCGACAGCGAATAACATCGAACAACAAACGTTTTCAGGGATACATTCTGGTATCCCTTTTTTCTATCTGTGATTTATTGCTGACACTTATTTTTGACGTGCCAGATAACGATCCAGTGCATTTGCAAAGTTTCGTTTATCCGTATCATTGAGTGCTGCCGGGCCGCCGCTTTGAATGCCGCTGGCACGCATGGTGTCCATAAAATCGCGGATATTCAGACGCCCACGAATATTTTCTTTAGTGAACTCTTCGCCACGCGGAGATAAGACAAATGCCCCTTTGTCGATGACATCTGCAGCAAGCGGGATATCACTGGTGATCACCAGATCACCGGCTTCCGCCCGTTTCACAATTTCATTGTCAGCAACATCAAAACCAGATTCGACTCTCAGCGTACGGATATTACGACTGGGAGGGATAGAAATAGTCTGATTAGCCACCAAAATTAATGCGGTAGCCGTTCGTTCTGCTGCTCGAAAGAGTATCGTTTTAATCACATTCGGACACGCATCGGCATCCACCCAAATTGACATACCCTATCCTGTATCAGGTTCATTTTTCACATCATACCGTGAAGTAAGTCTTCATTCGCCATGAAAAAACATCCTGATTAACCTACAATTGTTAATAAAATGTAATAGTACCTTCATTAAAGCAACCGGGACATAAGGATTGTGTCGCACACTGCATCTATCAGGACACCAATACCATGCTGACATCACTCACGATCCGCACAAAAATTGTTCTCGGACAAGCCATCTTAACTATTCTGCTACTGATATTGAGTGTGATGAGTTATCAGACACTTGCCACACTTCAGCACAATACCGATATTTTTGCCGGGCACTTACTAAAAGCTCAAGGTGTAGTGCTCAATGCCGATCGCGATTTGTATCAGGCATTAACTGCACAGCATGAATATCTGCAAATGGGGGCCAACCGGAGTAATTCGCAAAAATTACGCGCTGACTTTGATGAAAATAGCCAACAAGCGGCTGATAGAATGATGAGTTTTTTATCCAGTATGAGTGCTTATCCTGAGGTCACTGCAAAATTTGGCGATTTTAAAACTGATTTTGGAGCGTGGAAAAGTGGCGCACTACAGGTGTTTTCGTTAGTCGATGCGGGGCAACAGGATGCCGCCGTGGCAAAAACCATTGCAACTATGCCGGTGTTCCAGAAAGTTCGCGATTACTACAATTTGGGTACTGATGATCTTGAGGCGATTGCGACCTCAACACAGGAAGAATCCAGCAAAGTTGCTAATTCACGTCAATGGTTGACCATATTGTTATCGGCTGGTGCGGTATTGATCGGGATATTACTGACCTGGCAGTTACCTAAAATCATCATCAACAGCATTAATCTAGTTCACGATAAAGTTGAAGATATTAGCCGCGGTGAAGGCGATCTCGTCAGTCGAATTCCTATCACTTCACAAGATGAACTCGGCGCACTGGCAGGTAGTGTTAATCAGTTTTTGAATAAACTACAAACGCTGATCCGTGAGATCCAACAAAATGCCAACACCTTAGATGTATCAACCAACGAGTTGCATGATATTTCAGAGCAATCGGATCGTTTAACACAGAAACAACGTCAGGAACTGGATAGCTTGGTGACTGCGTTTACCGAAATAAATCATGCGGTACGCGATATCGCCCAGCATGCGCAATCGGCAGCTAACCAGACGGAAGAAGCGCAACGCGGTACACAGCAAGGCATTGCCTTACTACAACGTAACGTAGAAAACAGCCAGGCACTTTCGATGTCGGTCAACGAAGCATCCAGCATGATCATGAAACTGGCAGAGGAGTCAGAAAAAATCACCTCGGTGTTAGACGTGATCCGCGGTATTGCTGAACAGACCAACTTACTGGCACTCAATGCAGCCATCGAAGCTGCCCGTGCCGGTGAGCAAGGACGCGGTTTCGCCGTCGTGGCAGATGAGGTCAGAACACTGGCCAGTCGTACGCAAAAATCGACGGCTGACATACAACAGATGATTTCATCATTAAAATCAGGGGTTAATAATGCGGTAACGGCCATGGAAAAAGGTTCCAGCCAGATGGCAGATACCTTAGACATGGTGAACGAAGCATCAAGTGTCTTAAACGACATTCAGGGTGTGATCAGTCAGGCCAGCGATATGACCTTCCAGATCGCTGCCGCGACAGAACAACAAAGCACCGTCATTGAAGCAATAAATCACAGCCTGACCGATTTGAATCAGGCAACCCACCAGCAAGCTGAACTGGCCACGCAAACCTCATCGGCCGGCAATGATATTGTGAAGATGGCACAACGGTTGCGGAAACTACTGGGGCAATTCCGCGTTTAAACTACATCATTCATATCTATTCAGGCGTAGCACTTGTAGCTACGCCTTTTATTTGCTCAACCGCGATTGCTTTGATTTACCCAATACATGCATTTCACAACGCTTACAGTCAAATTTCAGCCGGAAAGCGTCTTTGCCCATTTTTAATACCAATGATTCAGGTTTAAAACCGGGCTCCCGCTCTTTTGGACATTGGTTAAAACTGTAACGCAAACAATGTTTGGTGATCATCAATGAGACTTCATCGCTCTCCTGATTCATCTCATAAGCCGGAGCAATCGTGCCAACACCGTGTTGCTGATAAAACGCAGCGGCTTGTTGATTATAGACATTGCCCAGATAGGTGAGTTTTTGCTGTGGGAATACCGCCAATGGCGAACGCTGGGTACTCGGCACTGGGCGCTGATAAGCAGCGGCGCGGGCTGATTCCAATTGCTGCACGGCATCGCGCCGTAGCGCATTCAGGCTACTGACTGGAATAAACCACGGCTGGGAGAGCGCAAGCTCGACTTTATCCGCAACAAACATGGTATTCCCAAGTTTGGCCAGTTGTTCTTGCAGTGTCGTCAATGCCCGCTCAGGGTTACTGGCCGGTTCTTTCACCAGCACTAACGCAACAGAGGCACTGACACCTTGCTCATCGGTGATTTGTAAGCTAACACCTTCGTCAGTCTCACTGAGCCGCATAGTCACGCTAATGTGCCGTTCCGCGGATTTTTTCTCCAGCAGATTTTCCAGCTCTTGGTCATGGTTGCGAAACAATTCCGTACCCACACTGAGCCCACGCATCGCTTCTGCAGGGAAGAGGCGGTTACCTTCCGCACGATTCACCCGCAGCCCCACCAGCTCTTTTTTCTGGTTAAAATAACTGATGCCGTCGCCGTTATGAAAAATCTCATTACTCTGCACTTCCAGCCATTTGTCACCTAGACGGCTGACTTTACCAACCGGTTCACCGGCAAATTTCGGGCTCAGAAATGAGTTAATTTCGATCTGCCGACCATGCAGGAAATAGTCGGTGCTGCCGCGGTTAAAGCTTTTTTCCGGCTTCGGCGTGAATGTATAACGACTGAGCCCGACGGAAGCACGTTGCCATTGCGGTTGACCGGCCATGATGGCGTCTAACTGCTGGCGATACCAGGCTGTTACGTTTTTCACGTAGGAAAGATCTTTCAAACGACCTTCGATTTTAAACGAACTGATCCCAGCTTCTGCCAGTGCTTGCAAATTCGCACTTTGATTCATGTCTTTCAGTGATAACAGGTGCTGATCTTTTGCCAGCGCAACGCCATCGCGGTTTTCCAACGAACAAGGCACACGGCAAAGCTGCGCGCACTCACCACGATTAGCACTGCGACCGGTAATGGCATGGCTGATATAACATTGACCGCTGTAACTGACGCACAATGCGCCATGAATAAAGAACTCCAGCTGGATAGACGTTTGCTGCGCAATCTCACGGATCTGCTCCAGCGACAATTCTCGCGCCAACACGGCACGCGAAAAACCGACCTCTTCCAGAAAGCGGACTTTCTCGGGGGTACGATTGTCTAACTGTGTACTGGCATGCAACGCAATCGGCGGTAGATCCAGACGCAACAAACCCAGATCCTGCACAATTAAGGCATCGACACCGGCATCGTATAACTGATGCGTCAGGCGTTGTGCATCCTCTAATTCGTCATCGCGCAAGATGGTATTAAACGCCACCAGCACTTTGGCATCATAACGATGCGCATACGCCGCCAGTTTTTCAATATCCGCCACACTATTGCCTGCCGCCGCACGGGCACCAAAAGTTGGGCCGCCGATATACAGTGCATCAGCGCCATGGTTAATGGCTTCGATACCAAATTCGAGGTTTTTGGCCGGAGCCAGTAATTCTAGTTTTTGACGCTGATTCATGTGAGGAAGGTACTGACAAACGAAAAGAGAAGAAACCCGATTATACCAGTCATCGGCAGAAATCGACGAGTGGCCATTAAAAAGATGTGGATACCCGTTTTACCTGACCGCGCCCTGCCCGTTTAGCCTCGTAGCAAGCCTGATCGGCATAAGCCAGTAACGTATTGAAGTTGGTGAACTGGTCACTGATTGCTACCAGCCCGGCGCTGGCACCAACATGAAAGGTGTGCCCTTTCCAATCAAACTCAAATTTACAAATATCATTAACAACTTCATGGATGAGAGAATCCGCATACTCCACTGAACAATTACGGAAAATAAGACCGAACTCATCCCCGCCTAAACGCGCCACAATATCTGACGCGCGCATTCTGGCATTCATTAAACGGGCTAATTGTTTCAACAACTCATCGCCCGCCGCATGTCCGGCGGTATCATTCACATGCTTGAAGTGATCCAAATCGAGGAAGACCAGCATACTATGCCCAGCAGTCATGACTGATTCTTTCACCACATCCTGTAATATGGTTTCGAATGCGGAACGATTAATCAAGCCAGTGAGAGGATCGTGACTAGCTTGATAACCCAAACGTTTTTGCATCGAACGCATTTCCGTGACATCAGAAAAAACCAAGACGCCACCCAATAACTCATTGTTATTACGCAGTATCGGGGCAGCAGAATCCTGTATCGCGATGATCGTACCATCCATTATTTGGAGGTAAGCATCATGATCCAGATACACTAAACGCTGTTCCAGTGCAGTATGTAGCGGATTTCGTAATGGATTCCCTTCCGCATCCACCACTTTCATCACATCATCAATCGAGTAATACAACACATTGTTGTTCTTGCAGATCAGCATCCGCTCTGCTGCCGGATTCATAAACACGATCCTAGCTTTCTGATCGGTCATGATCACCGCTTCCCCGATGGAAAGTAAGGTCGTGCGTAACAACTCCCGCTCATGCGATAAGTCATTCATCAATGCCCGGAGCTCGGTGATATCCCAATTCGTTCCTACCATGCGGGACGCATTTCCTTCCGCATCCCGTTCGACCATAGCGTGCGTTCGCAAATAATGAATAGAATCATCGGGATAAATCACACGAAACTCACTATCCAAAATATTGGTTTCACGCAGTGCGATATCAATTTGCTGCATGAGTTGCGGCAGGTCTTCCGGATGAACACAGCTTTTCCAAATCGATAATGAGGTCATGATATGACGTCGATCTAAGCCATACAGATCGAACATGCGTTCATCCCACTTCAAGATTTGATTTTGTGGTTGAAACTCCCAGACACCCACTTGCCCAGCTTCTATGGCCAATAAATAGCGATTAAATAACTCGCGCTCCCGTTCTTCGCTGTGACGCCGGCTATCAATATTTTCTACCTGTAACACAAAATAATGCGGCAACCCGCGATCATCCCGCACCATCGAAACAACCACTAAAACCCAGATCGGCTGATCGTTTTTACGTAAATAACGCGTTTCCAAACGGTAGGAATTTTGCCGGTTACTCAGCAATAACTGCTGCAACTTAACATCCGCAGCCAGATCATCAGGATGCAACAATTGAGGCCAAAGCAAATTACTCAGCTCCCATTCGGTGTAGTCCAACATATCGCATAATGCCCGGTTGACCTTGAGCAGTTGTCCATCGGTTGAAATCAGCGCCATACCCAGTGCAGAGGCCGCCATGGCTTCCCGAAACATGGATTCGCGGGCAAACAATTGTTGTTCTCGCGTGTGTAAGGCATCAACAAAAATAGCCAATAACAACGGCGGGATCAGGGTAATTAAAATGGGTAAATAAACAAACAGCATCAGCAGATGGTTGTCATATTGCGGCCAGGAAAACCAGCCGATGCGGATAAAACAGGCAATAGAAAAGGAAACAAGGAAACCGGCCAAGGCAGCACCAAACACCCCATTGCGGATCGCAATTAACGCCAGCCCCAGCCCCAGATAAACAAACGGGAAAGGAAAATATTTCAAAATCAATGCGGTGTAACCAAGCAACAACAATAGTTGGAATACCAGACGGGATTGTTGCCATCGATGCCAGCGACGATGTTTTATCAATAACAACAACGGTATTACCGATGCGTTACAAACCACGGAATTGACAGACCAGGCAATGCCGACTTCTGACCAATGCATGGCGGTTAATCGAAACTCACCTAAAATCGCTATGAGCCCACCCAAGAGTCCGGGCAATAAAATACCGTAAAGGCCTAACTGCACCGCGGAATGGATATCAAAATAAAAATTTCTGGCGTACTGACTGCGTTGCAATAGCTGCAAAGCCAGAATGATTTCAGCCAAATTTGCCAGCATCAAAGTGAGATGCGCGGATCCTGATACACCATTCAGCCAATAACCGGTGCTTAAACCAACAGTGTAGCCAGCCAGTAACGACAAACGACAATAAGACGGTGTATAAAGCAATAAGAAGATAGCAATGGCATTGACATACCATAGTGATGTAATGACACCCGGCTGCTGCGGGGCAACCATAGCATTCAAACAGGCGATTAATCCAAGCCCGAGCGCGGTGATGACAGTATGCCAGTACAGGTGGAAACCTGTATTTGCTGCGCAATCCTTTCGCATTGCTACCAGCCTGAAAACAAATGAATAACGATGAAGTAATGCCGTTTTTTCAATATGAAATCACATCAAAAGGCAACAGGATATCTGTTTAATATTGATGTAAGCGTAGCAGAAGTCTGTATTCCTGTGCCGGCTAAATAGCTGGCTCACCCTAGGCAAAAACACGCGGGTTTAACCCACAAAGTGTAAAGATACATTCATTTGTCATCTTACTATCGTGCGGTTTAATACAAACGATAAATAAGAATGAAATAACCATATGAAAAATAGACTTTAATTATTCAGGCATGAAACCTGCTGATAAATACTTTTTATCAAGAACAGGAAAAAGCGATGACTGAAGGACAAGATCCGCAAAAAATTCTGGCGAAAAAGAAACGCATCATCATGGAAGTAGCCGGACAAATTCACGATGTTGTAGAAGACACCTTGTGGAATGACTATCACCGCTTGCCTGAGCTAAGCCAATCCATGTTGGAACTGATGGCTGACTTACAACAATTTAAGCAACAACAAGGGCTTTAGTCAGATCTCGATGATTTTACGCCACGCCTGTAATTTAAAAACGAGCGATTGCGACGCATTCGCTGGGCTGGTTGACGGCAGCCGCTGACAGACTAACTCCGCGGGGTACGCTGTTTTGGCGACATAACGGTGAAAACAGGCAGCGGCTTTTTCACCGTTAAAAAAGATATGCCTGATCTGGTGATGCCGTTGCAGAAAGCCGGCAAAATCATTCACCGTCAATGTATCCGGCTTAATATTGGCATCGAGGCTGCCCTCGCGATGACAAGATTGCAGTACATCCCAAAGCGCAATACCTGACGCACGTAACGCCGCCGTTTTTTCTTCATAACTGGTTGAAACATCAAACTGCAGCAGCTCTGCCATGATCGGCCAGAACAAATTACGTTTATGCGCGTAATATTGCCCTGCATCCAAAGATGCCTGCCCCGGCATACTACCCAAGATCAAAATTCGGGCATTTTCGTCAGCAATGGGTGCAAAGCTATACAGCAGTGACATAACCGATCTCCTGAAAACTATTTTTCAGTCATAAAAAAGGCCGGATCACTCCGGCCTTCTTGGCATTACAATGAGTTGCGATGAATTGTCGGGTAGCAGCAGAGCATTACTGTCCCGCCGCCCCCTAAGAACCGTACGTGCAAGTTTCCCCGCATACGGCTCAAGCCTTTATAAGCTAGTATATTGGCACTAGCCGGCGACAATGAATAAGGCCGATGTATAACTCTTTCGAGCCATACATCGAGTTACTTTACACTTTGGCGAGGATTACAGATGCAATCAACGCCACAACGATCGACACAATTGGATGGGTACCGGTACCAATTAAGATAACCAATAATCCTCCAAACGCGCTAATACGCTTAGGTAAAGCATCTGAACCCGCATATTTCGATTTAGCCATAAGCCTCCTCATTATCTGCGTTGCTCCACGGCTCTTGATGAGTCGGGGTAGAGCTGGTTCAGACCTTACTTCCATTTCAAGTTTATGCAGTCGCTTGGTGGAAGTAACCCGACTGTTACTTTCCATCATATACAACTTTAACAAACTTAAACAGACTCAAAGTTATCGCGATTATGTAATTGCCGATGACAATTAAGGTGCAACATTACCAAGTTCTCGATTTCGTCTCCACCACCGTCTATCCGCCTGACAATATGATGGATATCCCATTCATCATCGTTATTGAATAACTGGCCGCAGACTGAACATCGAAAGTTTTGGCGTTCCCAAATTCTTGTTAATTTCCTGATTCCGAGAATGTTCTCTTTCCAATGCCTGATTTGGCGTTGTTCAAAGTACAACTCGTCGTCTGGTTCGAACGGGTTCGCCTCCGCTTTTATCTTGATATGTCGCTTTATCGGGACGTCTTTGCAGTGGAGTAATCGGACAGACTTACCCTCTACATCAACACTCTGGAATACCCAACGCTCGCTTCCCACTGTATGAAAGTACTTACTTTTCACCCAGCGTTTATTGCGATTCTGATGCCTGCGACAGCACCAGCGCCAAAGTAACTTCCAGACTCGGTAATCAACATAGCTAAAGGTTTCTTTTGCTACAACATGCCGATGATAATTTGCCCACCCCCGTAATACAGGATTGAGTAATCGAACCAACACATCTTGTCGTACCGCCATATGCCCTTTCACTATATCTCTGACTTTTTGAAGCACCGTACGTAAGTTCTTTTTACTCGGTTTGATTAACATCTTACCGTGATACTTCCGTACGTTTTGCCCCAGAAAATCGAACCCTTCCGATATATGCGTTATCACCGTTTTCTCTGGTGACAATTGCAGCCCTCGTGTTGCCATAAAAGCCTCCACCAGTGGTTTGACTTTCTCCTCCAGTAACTCTTTCGAGATACCAGTGATGATGAAGTCATCTGCATAACGCACATAATTGACCTTGGTTTTGTAACTGGCTTTGGTGTTCTTCTGCCCGAAATGAGCTTCTAACACCGCTTCCAATCCATCCAATGCCATATTAGCCAGCACAGGCGAAATAATACCGCCTTGTGGTGTGCCAGCTTCAGTTGGGAACAACCGGTTGGATTCCATGAATCCCGCTTTCAGCCATTTCCTGAGAACCTGTTTATCCAATGGAATATTGGCAAGTAACCAGTCATGACTGATGTTGTCAAAACACCCTCTGATATCACCTTCAAGCACCCATTCAGCTGAGTTACCACGACTGAGATTGATAAAGCATTGCTCAATCGCATCAGCAGCAGAGCGCATCCGACGAAATCCATAACTATTACGGTCAGCTCGAGTTTCCGATACTGGTTCCAAAGCGAGCAGAAAAAGTGCCTGCATCGCTCGGTCGAACATCGTTGGTATTCCAAGAGGACGGCGTTTACCGTTTGCTTTCGGAATATAAACTCGACGTAACGGCTTTGGCTGATAGCCTGTGCGCGTTAATTTACCAACAGCTTCAAGTTTTGCCTTCGGGGTATTCCACAACTCCTTATCTACACCAGAAGTATTTTTGCCGCGATTTTCTGTCACTCGTCTTACAGCTAAAGCTTTAGCCGCAAACGAGCGGGTCAGCAACCGTTGCAAAGCTTTCACCCTGCGCCAGTCCTGTACCTTTGCCGCCTTCGCAATGCGAACCTGTAGCCCCCGAACATGACGGTGAACCTGTCGCCAATTGATATCAGCCCAGTGTTCCGCCTTGTCGGAGAATGCAGGTAAAGCATCTTTTATCGCTTCACTCATCTTGCTATTCTCCTCAGTGCTTTTGGTTAGAAAGCCCCGAGCAGAAAGCATGGTCCCCCCCTTACGGGAGAACCTGCTCCCGCAAGGGTCGGTGTAAACAGAGAACCAATCTGTTTACACCACTTTCAATTAACACTGTGTAGGCTTTACAAGCCTTCTCACGATTAAAGACCAGTTGGAAGTGGGCCCCGTTTCCGGTAGAGGAACCTTTAACCCCTTATCCACCGCATTACACGGTGGCATTCGCTTTCTCCAACATCCTGTACCCGCATTATCATCAGCGCTCCTTACGGATTGCCTTGCCTCTTTTTATTTCAACAAAACAACAAAATTTGTCGAAAGATCAGAAGCGATGATACGGGCTTACCGAGTTCCATTTTCATAACACGAGTCACTTAGGTTCTGCCAATACACCGAGGGCTTGATGGCAACGTATTCCCAGATGTAAAAGGAATAACCAGCCCCATACCTGTTGGTCAGAGTGCGTCAGTAGCTTGCACTCCTTGCGGCTGACGGTGCTTGTTAGCAGTTCACGTAAGTTAACCATATGACTCAGCCTAGCCTCTCATCCACCTGCTACTGGTGAAATCTGTATTCTTATCTCACGATAAAAATACACCCTTACGGGGAGTACATTGTCGGGAAGCTCCGCACATTATCGTTACCAATAATGCACTATCCCTAGGCTACTGTTAGTTGCATAACAGGTTCGCTATCCATCAATAGATCGATGAATTGAACAATTATGAAAATAGCTTCACACCGGTAGGTGCTAAATAGCTAAAAGACGACCGAAATCCCAAAACACCGTGCACTGTGTATTGAGTGTCAAACGCAAATGCGAAAAACACGGTACGAAACCATAACGAAAGGGGGCTAAAGATTGCTCTTTAGCCTTAGTGAAATGGGTAAAAATTACAATTACCCTGAAATAAAGGGCAAAAATAATTTCACCCTTTTTCAAAAAGGGAGTTAACGATTACCGATAAGCTCCCGAGAAAATTTGAAAAATTTCAAAATTCGAAATGGGATACAAGCGAACTAATATCCCTAAAACGGGATGTTAGATACCTATACACCCCGAAAAACATAGGCCATATCTAAAATATGGCATGTTATCCGGGTCGCGTACCCGGATAACGGGTTTTTGCTATTTTTTGCTGGTTGGGTGGAGCAGTAGCCCAGCTAGGTTAGCGTACCTACACGACTCTCGTCGCACTACATCATGCCGCCCATACCACCCATGCCGCCCATATCAGGCATTGCAGGTGCATCTTTCTTCGGTGCATCAGTCACCATACATTCGGTAGTGATCATCAGACCAGCGACTGAAGCAGCGAATTGCAGTGCCAGACGGGTTACTTTGGTTGGATCCAGAATACCCATTTCCAGCATGTCGCCGTAAACTTCAGTTGCAGCGTTGTAACCGAAGTTACCGTCGCCTTCACGAACACGGTTAGCAACTACTGATGGCTCTTCACCGGCGTTGTCTACGATCTGACGCAGTGGAGATTCCATCGCACGCAGTGCAACACGGATACCCACGGTCTGGTCTTCGTTATCGCCTTTCAGATCAGCCAGTTTAGCGGCAGCACGAACCAGTGCCACACCACCACCAGCCACCACGCCTTCTTCTACTGCGGCGCGAGTTGCGTGCAGAGCGTCTTCAACGCGGGCTTTTTTCTCTTTCATTTCAACTTCGGTGGTGGCACCGACTTTGATTACCGCAACACCGCCAGCCAGTTTAGCT
>Ga0183099_1001183_pt1 | contig 15738 bp, 14 predicted proteins | sample Biomet1_FD_127788 | JGI IMG/M metagenome (GOLD analysis project Ga0183099, IMG submission 127788) | Microbial communities from bioreactor (seeded with anoxic lake sediment) at LBNL, California, USA - Biofuel metagenome 1 | ecosystem: Engineered > Bioreactor > Anaerobic > Unclassified ... | reverse complement strand
ATTGTAAAAAGTGTAAAAATTGTTCCTATCGAAGTAATTGTCAGAAACATTGCGGCAGGGTCGCTCTCCCAGCGTCCTGGGCTTCCGGAGGGAACAAAACTGAAAAGTACCGTATTGGAACTCTCTTATAAAGACGACGCACTCGGCGATCCGATGATCAACAATTATCATGTTTTCGCAATGGATTTAGCGACAAAGGAAGAACTGGAAACCATTGAAACATATGCATTAAAAATCAATGACATTCTCACGAAATATTTCAAAGAAATCAACATTGAACTGATTGATTTTAAACTTGAATTCGGAAAAACTTCTGACGGCACAATCGTACTTGCAGACGAAATTTCTCCCGACACTTGCCGCTTTTGGGACAGTACAACTGGCGAAAAGCTCGATAAAGACCGTTTTCGCAGAGATCTCGGCAATGTCGAAGGCGCATATCAGGAAATTATGAAAAGAATTGGTCTTTAAAAAAAAGAGTACCGTTTTAAAACCGAAAGGAAACCATTTATGGATTTTACAGATAGCTTACATGAAGAATGCGGAGTGTTCGGAATTTATGACCCCGACAAGATATTAGATGTAGCACATATCAGTTATACTGCTATGTATGCCCTGCAACACAGAGGACAGGAAAGCTGCGGTATGGTGGTCAACAACAACGGACTGCTCTATCATCACAAGGACGTTGGTCTTGTCAATGAAGTGTTTAATGAAATGATTCTGCGCTATCTTCAGGGCAATATATCGATTTGTCATATCCGATACGCCGCAGGTTGTCCGAGAGGCAGAGATAATACTATGCCGCTTGTGACAAAGCACACAAAAGGTCAAATTGCCTTTGCACATAACGGTAATATTGTAAATACCGAAGAGTTGACAAACAGTATGGTCAAAAGAGGTGCGGTTTTTCAAACAACCTCCGATGCGGAAGTCATCGCACATGTTGTTTTAAGTGAACGATTAAAGACAGAATCGACCGAAAGAGCTGTCATCAATGCGATGGATTATCTTGTTGGTGCTTATTCGCTTCTTGTGCTTGGAACAAGCAAATTAATTGCCGCAAGGGATCCGCACGGATTCCGCCCAATGTGCCTTGGCAAACTCGGCAACGCAACGGTTATTGCATCGGAATCCTGTGCGATTGATGCGATTGGCGGAGAGTTTATTCGTGATATTCTGCCGGGTGAAGTCATTGTTGTCGATAAAAACGGAATCACATCACACCGTGACAAATGTGGTAAGCCGAGTAATCTTTGTATTTTTGAACACATTTACTTTGCACGTACCGATTCGATTATCGATGGTGCAAGCGTTCATTTTTCCAGAAAAAATGCGGGGAAATTTCTTGCAAAGGAACATCCCGTTGAAGCAGATATTGTTGCAGGCGTTCCTGATTCCGGCATTGATGCCGCAATGGGCTATGCGGAAGAATCCGGGATTCCTTACAGCATTGCACTGGTTAAAAACCGTTATATCGGACGCACCTTTATTCAGGCGACACAAGGACAGCGTGAAACTTCGGTAAGAATTAAGTTGAATCCACTGTCTGCTGTCGTAAAAGGCAAACGTGTCGTGTTAGTTGACGACTCTATTGTCAGAGGGACCACTTCCGCAAAGCTTGTTTCCCTGTTGCGCGAAGCGGGCGCAGCCGAAGTTCACATGAGAATTTCCTCTCCGCCGTTTTTGTATCCTTGCTATTTCGGAACCGATGTCGATTCACAGGATAATCTCATAGCCTGTAAAATGACAATCGAAGAAATCCGAAAAGAACTCGGTGCAGATACGTTGGGGTATCTCTCTACAAAATATCTCGGTGATATTGCGCAAGGATCAAATGTCGGATTTTGTACTGCTTGCTTTACTGGCAAATATACCGTTCCCGTACCATATGACGGTGGCGAAAAATGCGCACAAAACGTATAGTCGTCCTTGTTTCAGGCGGGGGAACAAATCTCAAAGCATTGATTGATGCACTGCAGGACGGAAAAATCACAAACGCTGAAATTGCTGCTGTTATTTCAAGTACACCTGATGCATATGCGCTTTCAAGAGCGAAAGAGGCAAACATAACAGGTATTGTTGTTGACCGAAAAAAATACACAGGCAGAAATGAATTTACAACTGAATTAATTGATGTGGTAAAGGCACAAAACCCGGATTGTATTGTGCTTGCCGGATTTATGTGTATCTTATCAACGGAATTCTGCAGAGAATTCGATCGAAAAATCATCAATGTGCATCCGGCGTTGATTCCGAGTTTTTGCGGGGACGGCTATTACGGACTGCATGTGCATGAAGCGGCACTTGCAAAGGGTGTCAAAGTGAGCGGCGCAACAGTGCATTTTGTCAATGAGGTAACCGATGGAGGACCGATCATTCTTCAAAAAGCGGTCGATGTTTTGCAAGGCGACACACCGGACTCCTTACAAAGACGGATTATGGAACAAGCGGAATGGCAAATATTGCCCGAAGCAGTTAATCTTTTTTGTAACGAAAAGCTCATGATAAGCGAGGACAGGGTTTATATTCGCACGTAAGAGAAACTGACACGGTATCGGAAGCGAATATGAGTTTAATGAGCGTGTTCTATGGGGAACAAAGAACAGGCAGTTTGAAAATCTGTCAGGACAAATATGTGTTGCGAAAAACACGGTTATGAGAAAAAAATTGGTCATCTTTTATCTTTTAAAATTATTTAAGAGTTCAGACATGAAATGAAATGTGCGGAATAGGAAGGAATTACAGACATGAGTAAAAGAAGAGCTATCATCAGTCTTACAGACAAAACAGGGGTTGTTGATTTTGCAAAGGAACTTGTAAATCTTGATTTTGAAATCATTTCAACAGGCGGAACTGCAAAGGTGCTCCGGGAAGCGGGGATTGAGGTCATCGGGGTTTCGGATATCACAGGGTTTCCCGAATGCCTTGACGGCAGAGTCAAAACACTTCACCCGAAGCTGTATGCGGGGATTCTTGCCATTCGTGACAACAAGGAACATATGGAGCAGATAGAATCTCTTGGCGTTGAAAAAGTTGATGTTGTCGCAATTAATTTATATCCTTTCCGTAAAACAATTGAAAAAGAAGGCGTAACCTTCGAGGAAGCCATCGAAAACATTGATATCGGCGGACCCTCTATGATCAGAGCTTCGGCGAAAAACTGGCAGGATGTTGCGGTAATCGTTGACCCAGCCGATTATCCAAAAGTCATTGAAGAAATGAAGGCAAACGGCGAAGTGTCAAGAGAAACAAAGTTGAAACTTGCTGCAAAGGTTTTCACAACCACCGCACAGTATGATGCAATGATCTCCAAATATATCAACGAAAAAGCCGGAAACAGTGTTTTTAACGATAAATTAACCCTTACATATGAAAAAGTGCAGGAAATGCGTTACGGTGAAAATCCACATCAAAGCGCGGCGTTTTACAAAGAAGTCACGGGTGGCGATTTTTCTGGCACGCTTACCGCAGCAAAACAGCTTCACGGCAAGGAGCTGTCCTACAACAACATCAACGATACCAATGGGGCACTTGATGTTTTGAAGGAATTCGGAGATACCCCTTGTGTTGTTGCTGTCAAACACGCAAATCCATGCGGCGTGGGAACGGGAAAAACACTGTATGAGGCATATATGAATGCTTATAATGCAGATCCTGTTTCCATTTATGGTGGCATTGTTGTGACAAATATGAAGTTTGACAAACAGACAGCCGAAGAAACCGGAAAAATATTCCTTGAAATTATCGTTGCGCCATCCTATGATGCGGGAGCGATTGAAGTTTTGACACAAAAGAAAAACCTCCGTGTCATGGAGCTTCCGAACATTTCAAAGCCGAACCGCAAGGAAATGCTGGATATGAAGAAAGTTGCAGGCGGTCTTTTGGTGCAGGATTTGAACGACAGCCTTGTCAATCTCGACGAAATAAAATGTGTTACCGACAAAAAGCCGACAGAAAGTGAAATGCGAGATTTATTATTTGCTTGGCGTGTTGTAAAGCATACAAAGTCAAATGCCATTGTGCTTGCAAAAGACGGCATGACAACAGGGGTTGGACCCGGTCAAACGAACCGTGTGACTGCGCTTGAACTTGCGATAAAATATGCAGGGGAAAAGGCGAAAGGCTCTGTACTTGCTTCGGATGCGTATTTCCCATTCTCTGACAATGCAGAGGTTGCATGTAAAGCGGGCATTACGGCTATTATTCAGCCGGGCGGATCCATTCGAGACCAAGATTCGATTGACGTTTGCAACAAATACGGAATTGCAATGGTATATACCGGAATTCGTCATTTTAAACATTAATTAGCATAAATAGAGGAACCTATAAAGAAACTTGTGTTATCTTTGCGGAGTACGGAATAACGTGCTCCGCTCTCCTGTTATAAATCATACGAAAGTGGGAAAAATAACAATGTTAAAACGGGAAAGAATTTTAGTTGTGGGCGGCGGCGGAAGAGAACACGCTATCATCAAAAAACTGTCGGAAAGCAAACGGAATCCCAAATTGTTTTGCGCACCAGGCAATGCCGGAATTGCACAAATTGCAACCTGTATGCCGATAAAAGCAACCGACATTCAAGGAATATTGAACGCAGTAAAAGAAAAGGACATTTCCCTTGTATTTGTTGCACCCGACGATCCGTTGACGTTGGGGCTTGTCGACGAATTGGAAAAAGCCGGCATCCGTGCATTTGGTCCGAAAAAGAATGCGGCAATTATTGAGGGAAGTAAGGCGTTTTCCAAAGAACTTATGAGAAAATATGCGATTCCAACAGCCGATTACGAAGTGTTTGAAAACGCTGAAGACGCAATTCTCTACATTAAAAATACAAATAAGTTCCCCTGTGTGATCAAAGCGGATGGTCTTGCGCTCGGTAAGGGCGTCATTATCGCACAGGATTTTGACGAGGCGCAAAAAGCAATCACCGAAATTATGACCGACAAAATTTTTGGCGATTCCGGAAACAGAGTGGTCATCGAAGAGTTTTTGCGTGGTCCTGAAGTGTCTGTATTAGCATTTACTGACGGAAAAACGGTTGTTCCTATGGTTTCTGCACAGGATCATAAACGAGCATATGATGACGACAAGGGCCCGAATACGGGCGGTATGGGCACTTTTTCACCGAGTAGAGTATACGATGAAAAAACAGCCGAACTCTGTTTTCAAACTATATTTCAACCCACAATCGCCGCTATGGCAAAAGAAGGACGTCCGTTTAAAGGCGTGATTTATTTTGGATTGATGTTGTGCGAGGAAAAGCCAAAAGTCATTGAATATAATGCCCGCTTCGGCGACCCGGAAGCACAGGTCGTTTTGCCACGACTTGTGAGCGATCTCTGCGACATCATCGATGCTGTCATAGAAGAAAGACTTGACAAAATACAAATAGAATGGGATAATAATACCGTAGTTTGCGTGATTGCCGCATCGGGCGGATACCCTGGAAAATATGTGACAGGATATGAAATTTCAGGTCTTTCCGAGGCGGAAAAAAGCGGTGCTGTCCTCTATCATGCGGGAACGAAGACCGACGGAGAAAAAATCGTAACTGCGGGCGGCCGTGTATTAGGCGTAACCTGTCTTGGAGAAACAATGGAAAAGGCAAGGGAAAAGGCATATTGTTCGATTGAAAAAATTCAATTTGACGGTATGTTTTACCGTAGAGACATCGGAATAAAAAAAGGATAAAAGGAAACAATTTTTATGGCAATTGATTTGATTGATAAAATTAAAGGTACAATGCCGGAAATGTCAAAAGGACATAAAAAGATTGCGGAATATATTTTAGAACATAGCGATAAGGCGGCATTCCTTACCGCTACAAAGCTTGGGGAAAGAATGGGGATATCTGAATCGACTGTTGTCCGTTTTGCGATAAGGGTTGGGTTCAACGGATATCCGGAATTTCAAAAAGCATTGCAAAGCAGCATCCGCGCGAAGCTTACCTCCGTGCAGCGTATTGAGGTATCCAACGACAGAATCGGCGAGGGAGAAGTTCTATATAAAGTGCTTACTTCCGATATGGAGAACATAAAAATATCACTCGACGGAATTCAAATAGATGCATTTAATCGAGCGGTAGAACTGATATGTGAAGCAAAGGAAATCTACATCATCGGTGTGCGTTCCTCCTCTATGCTTGCTAATTTTCTGCAGTATTATTTGGATTTGATTTTAAATAATGTACATTTAATTCAGCCAACAAGCGCAAGCGAAATGTTTGAACGAGTGCTTCGCATTTCTAAAGGAGATGTGATGATTGGAATCAGTTTTCCCCGCTATTCAAAGCGCACGGTAAATGCGGTTGAATATGCAAAGCGCAGGGGAGCTGACATTATTGCCATCACAGATAGCGAAAGTTCACCCATTTTAAGTTTTGCCGATTGTCCGCTTTATGCAAAAAGCGATATGGCTTCTTTTGTCGATTCGCTTGTTGCACCCTTGAGTGTAATTAACGCCCTGATTGTCGCCATCGGAAGAAAGAAAAAAGAAACACTTGCCAATACCTTCCGAGAACTGGAAGACATCTGGGAGGAATATAATGTCTACGAAAAACCACACGGATAAAAACGCACCATCCATTGCAATCATTGGCGGCGGAGCTTCCGGCTTAATGTGCGCCGTTTCCGCTTCTGCTGAAGGTGCTTCTGTCACGTTGTTTGAAAAAAACAAGTCACAAAAAATGATTGCTTCGGAAAAATATTATGACAACGCATATCTTGGAAAAAAACTTTTAATTACGGGAAAAGGCAGATGTAATGTGACAAATCTCTGTACCCGTGAAGAGTTTTTAAACAATGTTCCGGTGAACAATAAATTTTTGTTTGCCGCTTTTTCATCCTTTCCGCCGGAAAAAGTAATGGGATTTTTCGAAGCGAACGGAATTCCATTGAAAACAGAACGAGGCAATCGTGTTTTTCCTGTTTCCGATCGTTCACAGGATATTTTACTTGCGTTAAAACGCACGTTGAAGGAAAATAACGTCAAGATTGTGAATCAATGCGTCGATTCTATTGCGATCCATGAAAACAAAATATGTGGTCTTACCGATTCCAACGGAAAAGAGTATGTGTTTGACAAGGTAGTTGTCTGCACCGGCGGCATCAGTTATCCGCAGACAGGGTCTGATGGCGATGGATATCGCTTTGCGCAAAGTGTGGGGCACACTGTAATCCCGGCGAAACCGTCACTTGTACCGTTTGAAATTGAAGAGGATTGGTGCCGGAGTTTGCAGGGCCTTTCTTTGAAGAACATAAAACTCTCTGTTTTAGATAAGGAAAAAAACAAAGTTCTCTTTTCTGAAATGGGGGAAATGCTCTTTACACATTTTGGCATATCGGGACCGCTTGTTTTGTCCGCTTCTTCTCACATCCGTGATTTTACGAAAGATCGGTTTTCGGTTCTGATTGATTTAAAACCTGCACTGGATGAAAAAACACTTGACAGCAGACTGTTATCGGATTTTCAAAAATACAACAACAAAAATATCGAAAATGCATTGGTCGACCTTTTACCACATAAACTGATTCGTGTCTTTGTAGCTCTTTGCGGTTTGTCACCAGAGGATAAGCCCAACGGAATTACAAAACAAAAGCGTCAGAACATGGTTTCTGTTTTGAAGAAAATGGAACTATCTATCCGTTCGTTTTGCCCGATTGAGGAAGCAATTATAACATCCGGTGGAGTCAAAACGAGTGAAATTAATCCATCGACCATGGAGTCAAAAACAATCAAAGGATTATATTTTGCCGGAGAAGTCATTGATGTTGACGCTTATACGGGAGGATTTAACCTTCAAATTGCCTTTTCAACAGGGTATCTTGCGGGATTATCCGCTGCAAAAATGCAGGAGGAAGTTTGAAAGATAACTCTTTCAAAGGGGAGTTTTGTCCTTTCAAAACACTCTAAAAACGTGCAACTATATTGGGACGGACAAAACGTCCCGTGTCAGCGAAAGGATCAATCAAAACTATGAAAAAAAAGATCAATATTGCAATTGACGGACCATCGGGAGTTGGAAAAAGCACACTTGCGAAATCACTTGCCAAAGACATGGCGTTTATTTATATTGATACAGGTGCACTTTATCGTGCAGTAGGTTTGTACGCATTTGAAAACAACATTCCTCCAAAGGAAGAAGAAACGCTCAAAGAACATTTTGACAATATAAAAATTGAACTGCGCTGGACGAATGGAACACAACATATTTATCTCGGCGGGCGGGACGTATCGGAGGATATCAGACTTCCACAAATGTCAATGTATGCTTCTTATGTTTCGGCTTTACCAGCAGTTCGCAGCTTTTTGCTCGATATGCAGCACACATTTGCTGAAAACAACGATTGTATTATGGACGGAAGAGACATTGGAACCGTCATTCTTCCAAATGCAGATGTTAAAATATTTCTGTCAGCCGATGAAAAAGTCAGAGCGAAACGGAGATATGAAGAATTGCTTGCAAAGGGAAAAAGTGTAACTTTCGACGACGTTTATCACGAGATGTTACAACGGGATAAAAACGACAGTGAACGGCAGAATGCCCCCTGTGTTCCCGCTGCTGATGCAATTTTGGTGGATAACGGCAACATGAACGAAGTGGAAACACTTGTGTTTGTTAAAAAACTGATAGAGGAAAGACTACATGAAAGTATATAAATTTTGTACCTCCGTTTTGAGTTTTGTTATTTTAATCTTATTTCGAGTAAAAGTAATCGGAAAAATCAACGAGCCGAAAGAGGGAGCACTTCTTGTTTGTTCCAACCACGTATCGTTATGGGATCCCATTTTAATCGCTTGTGTGTTGAAAAGACAGGTGCATTTTATGGCGAAAAAAGAATTGTTTGAAAAACCTGTATTAAAGCAACTATTACCCGCTGTCGGAACCTTCCCCGTTTCAAGAAATACAAGTGACATCACTGCGGTGAAAAAAACACTTACTTATTTAAAGGACGGTGAATGCGTCGGTATGTTTTTACAAGGAACACGCAATGCCGGGATTGATCCTCGTATGACCGACATCAAAAGTGGTGTGGGTATGATTTTGACACATTCAGGCGCAAGTGCACTTCCTGTTTCAATTTTTACAAAGCACAATAAAGTTGCGATTGGCAGAAAAATTTATGTGACCATCGGCGCTCCGATTACCAATGAAAATTATAAGGAGTACGAGCGTAGCCGAGCAGCTTATCAGCATATGTCGGATCAATTGTTTGAAAACATCTGCACACTCTCTGAAACCACTGAAAAAAGCGTTCAAAGCAAACATAGTAACCATGAAAATTAAAATTATTCTTGCGGAAAATGCGGGTTTTTGTTTTGGCGTAAAGCGTGCAGTCGATCTTGTTGATGAACTGCGCAAGAAAAATGACAAAGATATTTTTACTGTGGGGGAATTAATTCACAATCAAACTTTTATCGAGAGATTAAACCGTAAAAACATCTTCAGTATTGAGGAATCACATTTATTTGAAACAATTCAAATAAATCACGATAACGATTATGTGATCAGAGCACATGGTGTGAAAAAAGAAATAAATAAGGCTGTTTGAAGATAATACTATAAAGTATATTGATGCAACTTGTCCTTATGTAAAGCGCATACACAAAATCGTAAGCGAAAACTCGAATATTGAAACGGATTGTATCATTATCGGAGATAAAAATCATCCGGAAGTGGACGGCATAAAAAGTTATGCAAAGGGAACTGTTTTTATCTATTCGGGTGTGGAAGAAATAGAAGAAATATGTTGCAAAAATGAAAATATTTTTAATAAATATGCAATATTAGTCGCACAAACCACATTTAATCATGAAAAATATGTAAATTGTCAAAATGTTATAAAAAAACTATATACAAAAGTAATTATTTTTGATACAATATGTAATGTTACGGAAAAACGTCAAGTTGAAACCAAGGATATTGCAAGCAAAGCTGACGTGATGATAGTAATCGGCGGTCGTAAAAGTTCTAATTCACAAAAACTTTTTGAAATAAGCCGGGAGCACTGTAATCATACGTATTTCGTTCAGACTGGTGATGATTTACCGTTGGACGAGATAAAACTTTTTCAAAAAGAAAAAGAACTGCTTTGCGATTCGGGTTACGACACTTTTACCGTAGGAATTACAGCCGGTGCTTCAACACCGGATGATATTATAGAGGAGGTAAAAATCAGAATGACAAATTTATTCGATATTTATTCTGATGAAACAACGAACATCAATGGGGAAGCTGAGAAAAAAACTGTTGATGAAAAACCTGAGATAAGTGAGGATATGAGCTTTGCGGAAATGCTCGATGCATCTTTCCGTACACTTAGACCAGGAGAAAGGGTAAAAGGAGTTGTTACTTCGGTTACACCGACAGAAGTTCATGTTGATCTTGGAATAAAGCACACCGGCATTATCCCTCATTCAGAAATTACTGACGACCCTGCTGAAAAGATTGAAAACATAATCAAGCCGGGCGATTCGATAGAAGTAATTGTTGTTAAATTCAATGACGCTGAAGGAACAGTTGCACTTTCAAAGAAACGCATAGACTCCGACAAAAACTGGCAGTCACTTGTGGATGCCGCTGATTCGGGCGAAGTTGTTACAGGTAAAATTATTGAAGTTGTAAAGGGCGGGCTTATTATGCTTGCTTCCGGCAACCGTATTTTTATTCCTGCTTCACAGACAACACTTCCGAGAAGCGAAAATCTTCCCGATGAGAAGGAACTTTCCATTTTCATGGGACAAAAAGTTAAAGTGAAAATTCTTGATACCAATAAGCAGAGAAAACGTGCAGTCGGTTCCATTCGACTTGCCGCAAGAGAAGAGCGCAAAGAAAGCGAATCTCGTTTTTGGGACAACGCAGAAGTTGGTCAAACCTTTACCGGAAAAGTGAAGTCTATTACACAATACGGTGCATTTGTTGACCTTGGTGGAATTGACGGTATGATTCATATTACAGAACTGTCTTGGAAGCGAATTAAGCATCCGACAGAAGTTGTAAATATCGGCGATGAAGTTTCTGTTTTCATCAAAGCGCTTGATCCGGAAAAGAAGAGAATTTCTCTTGGTTACAGAACAGACGATCAGAATCCTTGGAATCTTTTCACTGAAAAGTTCAAGGAAGGCGATGTAGCACAGGTTAGAATTGTCAGCCTTATGCCTTTCGGAGCATTTGCTGAAATTATACCCGGCGTTGACGGCTTGATTCATATTTCTCAGATTTCCGATAAGAAAATTGCAAAACCTGCAGATGTTCTTAAAATCAGTGATGTTGTAGATGCAAAAATCACAGCAATTGATACGGAAAACAGAAAAATCAGCCTTTCTATCAGAGCTCTCTTGGAACCGGAAGAAGTGTTCTCGGATGAAACAGCTTCCGCACCTGAATCAGTAGAAAGCACAGACGCTGAGTAATGAAGCGTTTTATGTCCGAAGAATATTTGCTGCCGCAAAAAAATCTTCGGACATATTTTTTTGCTATTTTCAAATTTAAGGTTCGGAGGAAGCTTTTTTGTTTGACAAATTCATTCCCGATTTGATGGTCGACGATATTTACTGTATTGATACAGAACCTTTGATAAAGCGTGGTATCTCGCTTTTGATCTTTGACATCGATAATACACTTGCACCATATGAAACATTGGTTCCAGATGAGAAACTGTTCAATTGGCTGATGCATCTGAAAGAAAATGGATTTCAAGTTGCCTTTTTATCAAACAATAAGAATAAAAGGGTTGAGGATTTTAATGAAAAATTGATGTTTTTTGCGATTGCCGATGCCAAAAAACCTTCTACAAAATCACACCGTAAAGTTCTATCTCATTTTCAGCTAAAACCAGAAAACACAGCAGTAATTGGGGATCAAATCTTTACCGATATTTATTCTGGCAAAGTGTGTGGTATGTATACGATTCTGGTACCGCCGATTAAGGATAAAAAAAGTTTGTTTTTTAGAATGAAACGAGTGCTTGAAAAACCGTTTATTTATCGCTATAAAAAAAACTTTGAAAAGATCAAATGATTCTGTTGAGCAATTGATGTTGCAATAGGATAGTTTTAAAACTTGATTCAACAGAAGCTTGGTTTGACCGTAAACGAGTATTGGATTGCGGATGAAAGAGTTTGAAACTCTTTTGGAATCAATGCGGTAATAAAAATACAACTTCATAAAAATCAGAAAACGGTAGATATTATTTCAATAGGAATAGAAATGAGGGAAAATCAAATGAGCGCATTTTTTGGCCCGGGCGGAAACTCCGCTGAATTTTATGCCGATGGAAAAAAACATACGTTTGAAGCTCCGGAATGGCTTCAAACATATGGCCTTGATGCCTATGAATATGAAGGCGGAAACGGGGTAAATCTCTCAAAGGATACAGCGCTTATCATTGGAGAAAAAGCTAGGGAATTTGATATTAAGATGTCGCTCCACGCCCCTTATTTCATTTCGCTTTCCTCTGTGGAAGAGGAAAAAAGGAAAAATAGTACCGGCTATATTTTAAAAAGCGCTCAAGTTGCGCAATATTTGAATGCCGAGATCATTGTAATACATGCCGGCAGCACGGCAAAACTTGACCGTGAAGTGGCATTGACGTTGGCAAAGGAAACATTGCGTGAAACACTTGAAACGTTGAAGGAAAACGGCCTGTACGGCATCAAACTCGGCATTGAGACAATGGGCAAGGTGAATCAGCTCGGTACCTTCGACGAAGTGCTTTCAATGTGCGAACTCGATGATACTGTCGTGCCGGTTGTTGACTTCGGGCATATGAATGCAAGAGAGCAGGGCGGTGTGTTTACTGTGACGGATGATTATAAATGGATTTTTGAACGGATTGAAAAAGCAAAAGGGGCAAAATGTGCCGAAACGCTCCATTGCCATTTTTCCAAAATTGAATATACCAAAGGCGGAGAGAAAAAGCATTTGACATTTGAGGATGAACTGTTTGGACCCGACTATGCTCCGCTGATGAAAGCAATTGCAGAGCTTGGAATTTCTCCAACCATCATTTGCGAATCCGCAGGCACAATGGCAAAGGATGCACTGGAAATGAAACAAACATATCTTAATTTTCTGAAATAGACGGTGATATAATTTGAAAAACATTGATGTTAGAATCGAAAAAATCAAAGGGGAACTGTTAGGGAAAGCCGACGCATTTATCATAACTTCACACAACAACAGATTATATGCAAGCAATTTTTCTTCGAGTGCCGGATACGTGATACTTGTTGGAGGAAAAGTGTTTTTACTGCTTGACTTTCGATATACAGAAGCGGCAGAAAAGATGTTAGCACAAGGTGCCTTGCCTTCTACTGCAGAAATTGTAAAAGTGCAGAAAAAGCAGTCGGAGCATATTGCAGATATTTTAAGTGCTTATTCGGCTAAAAATGTATACTACGAAAACTACACCATGAGTTGCCATGAGTTTGAACGCCTACAATCAGATTTGCCACAATATTCGTTGATTCCGGCTGAAAAATTATTGGAAAATTGCCGCAGTGTGAAAGACGAAGATGAACTGCTTAAAATTAAAAAGGCACAAAGTATTACTGATAAAACATTTGAACACATTCTAAACGTAATTAAGGTTGGCATCTCAGAACAGGACATCGCCTGCGAAATGGAATATTTCATGAGAAAACAAGGCGCTCAGAAATTTGCATTTGACACCATCTGTGTTTCTGGCAAAAAATCTGCACTTCCTCACGGAGTTCCCGACAAAACAATTCTTTCAAATGGATTTTTAACAATGGATTTTGGCGCAGCATATGAAGGGTATTGTTCTGATATGACAAGGACAGTTTGTGTCGGAACACCCACCGATGAAATGAAACAGGTGTATCAAACGGTTTTAAAGGCACAAGCTGCTGCATTTGAAGCGATAAAAGCCAACATTTTCGGGAATGCTGTGGACAAAGCGGCAAGAGATGTAATCAATAATGCTGGCTATGAGGGCTGTTTTGGTCATGGCACGGGGCATTCCCTTGGGCTTGACATTCATGAATCGCCAAATTTTTCGCCGTCTGATGCCACACTGATACCCGAAAATGCGGTCATCAGCGTGGAGCCTGGAATTTACCTTGCCGGAAAATTTGGGGTCAGAATAGAAGATATTGTGGTTATAAAGCAAAATGGATACGAAAATTTGACACAAAGTGTAAAAGATTTAATAATAATATAAAAAGTACTTGAAATATTATTATATTTGTTGTAAAATATTATGAATTGACAATATACCAAAACGGTTGATAAAATGGTATGAATACAAAATTTAATTGGGGGACAAAATTATATGGTATCAGCAGGAGAGTTCAGAAACGGTGTAACATTTGAATTGGATAACAATGTATTACAAATCATTGAATTTCAACATGTGAAACCTGGAAAAGGAGCGGCATTTGTACGTACAAAGCTTCGCAATGTAATTTCAGGCTCTGTGGTAGAAAGAACGTTCAATCCTACAGACAAATTTCCCACAGCACATGTAGAAAGAAAAGACATGCAATATCTCTACAATGACGCTGATTTATATTATTTTATGGATCTTGAAAATTACGAACAAATGCCGATTAACAAAGAAAAACTCGGCGATTCTTTTAAGTTCGTAAAGGAAAATATGAATGTAAGAATAGTTTCTTATAAAGGAAATGTTTTTGCGGTGGAACCTCCCATGTTTGTTGAACTCGAAGTCACCGAAACGGATCCCGGCTTTAAAGGGGATACCGCAACAGGCGCATCAAAACCTGCAACGCTGGAAACAGGCGCTACGATAAAGGTTCCGTTGTTTGTAAATGTTGGAGACGTTTTGAAAATCGACACAAGAACTGGGGAATATCTCGAAAGAGTATAATTCCGGTTCTATTATGAAAGTGAGGAAAAAATTATGACCGTTAATGAAAAAGTTGCACACTTAAAAGGTGTAATCGAAGGCATGGATTTTGATACAACAACCAAGGAAGGTAAATTGATCGGACTTATTGTTGACATCCTTTCTGATGTAGCAGATGAACTGATTGAAGTTGAGGATGACGTTGATACCTTGTTTGATTATGCAGACGAACTCGATGGAGATCTCGGCGAAGTAGAACAGACCTTGTTCGGCGACGAAGACGATATCGACGATGAATGTTCTTGCGGTTGTCACGACGAATACGACTTTGATGAAGAAGACGATGAAGACGATTGCTGTGATGAACACTGCTCTTGCCACGCTGAAAAAGAATAATTTAAATTACAACTGAAGTAATTATAAAACAGCCTCCAATACGGAGGCTGTTTTTTTTTGCTCAAGAAAAGCAATAGACGAATTGGGAAAACTATAAAATATAAAACAATTCTAGCTTAAAACATTTGAAAGAAAATTAGTTGGTAAATAACTGAAACATAAAAATGTTATATAATACAAAAATAAATATCTGCATCGTATTATGATTTGCGCAGGTACGGTTTCGAAAGTAACAAAGAAGGGGAGGCGAATTCGCTGCACTTTTATAAATGAATATTGCACAATAGCTTACGGAAGGGAAGCTGCTCTTTTTTTAAGTAGGACTTTTTTAAAAAAAGATAACGATATAAACACTTACAAATAGAAAAATCAAACACCATATATAGTGGCCGATATTTTATGAAAAGAAAAAAATTAAAAGCCAAGTTTCCAAAGCAAATAAAAAGATAGAAGCGATAAGAAAGAGCGATGGGTTATCGTACCGTGTAGATTGTCGGTAAGTGTATTG
>Ga0183099_1001182_pt1 | contig 15753 bp, 13 predicted proteins | sample Biomet1_FD_127788 | JGI IMG/M metagenome (GOLD analysis project Ga0183099, IMG submission 127788) | Microbial communities from bioreactor (seeded with anoxic lake sediment) at LBNL, California, USA - Biofuel metagenome 1 | ecosystem: Engineered > Bioreactor > Anaerobic > Unclassified ... | reverse complement strand
GGAAACGGGAGAACGGCTCCCGTTAAAAAGATAAGAGCCCGGATTCCGGCTGTTGCCGGCAAACGGGCTCTCTAAAGAGGGAAACGGGAGAACGGCTCCCGTTAAAAAGATAAGAGCCCGGATTCCGGCTGTTGCCGGCAAACGGGCTCTCTAAAGAGTGGTTAGAACATTTGTAATGCTCTGTCCTTTGTGCCTGAGATATCGGTACCGGATATCCGGTACTTTAAACCTTCGGCGCCCCGCGTATAAGCGGAGACTCTCCAGAGAATCACCGTACGACCACAATCAGTACGGTAACAATTATTATAATACCGCATAACTCCGTTTTTCGCAATATTATAATTATGCATCTCCGCTTCGCATAACCTTTGCAGTCGTGAGCGCGGAAGACGTAAAAATGATGAAACGCGGCCGTTTTCGCCGGAATGACTGAAAACTGCGGACAAGCCAGCAGGAGATGCGTTTTCACCGGTTTTGTTCTGGACTTTTATGACGGAATAGGGTATATTCCATGTACCTTTTGCCGCACTTTAACCGCGCCGGCGTATTTTTAGTATGGAGGTTATATGGGCCAATCTGACAGTTCAGGCAGCAGTAGTACCGTACCGTTGCCGAATTATTTAATAACAGTTCACGCGCACATTATGAACCTCCGGACGGAACTTCGTTAGAATCGTTTCCAACTGTTCTATCTGTCTCTGCCGGCGTTCTCCGTGTATGACGTGACGTTATACTTCACTCTACAGGAGATTTATTATGTTAAACGAACTTCTCTCTCCGGATATTGAAACGCTTGTAAAAGACAATAAATTCGAGAGCGTCGCGGAATTCCTTTCGACACACCACCCGGCCGAAGACGCGGAAATGATCGCCAATCTGAAACCGGAAGACATTCACACGCTTCTGGAAAAGCTGGATCCGCGTAAAGCGGCGGACATATTCTGCGAACTGCCGGACGTCGTACAGACGAATACGGCAGAACGGATGAGTCAGTCGGAACTCACGATCCTGCTCGAAAAGCTGCCGCCGGACGAACGGGCAGACCTTGCAAAATCAATTCCCGAAAGCCAGCTTGACGCCGTGCTCCCTCTGCTTGCAAAAAAAGAACGCGATGAAATAAAAGCGCTTTCGTCATATCCTGAAGGAACGGCGGGTTCCGTCATGACCACGGATTACATCGCGTTCCCGGAATTATTAACCGTACAGCAGGCGGTCAACCGCATCAGGCTCGAAGGAGCCCAGAAACAGGCGGTTTCACTCATCTTCATTCTCGACTCTGAACGCAGGCTCAGCGGATACGTGACGCTGGAGGACCTGATACTTGCAAAACCGCTCGTAACGCTCGAATCCATAAAAAAGCCTCCGGTAGCCGAAATAACGGCAGAAGCCGACCGGGAAGAAGCGTCCTACAAGATCACCAGATACGGTCTGATCGTGCTGCCTGTCGTGGATGACACAGGTCTGCTCATCGGCATTATTACGCACGACGACGCGATGGACGTTGTCGAAGAAGAGCGTACGGAAGACATGGAACGCTTTATGGCCATTACCGGAAAACACCAGGACACGACATATCTGCAGACACCCGCCCTGACGCAGTTTTCCCGGCGCGTTATCTGGCTTATTATCCTTGCGTTCTTTGACTTTATCTCCGGCGCGGTGCTCCAGTCATACCAGGACACGCTCTCAAAACTGATGCTGCTGACGTTTTACATGCCCATGCTCACCGACATGGGCGGGAACACGGGCAGTCAGTCAGCGACCGTCATAGTCCGGGCGATCGCTTTAAAAGAAGTGGGGCCGAAGGACATTCTGCGCGTTATACGCAAAGAACTGCTTATCTCACTCATGCTCGGCGTCGTTCTCGGACTCATCGCCTTCCTCAGAGTCGAACTTACGAGCAGCGGAGCTGCCATTCCGGCGGCGCTTTCGATCCCCAGGATCGGTTTCGTCATCGGGCTTGCGCTCGCCGCGCAGGTTGTTTCGGCAACGATCATAGGCGCGGTGCTTCCGCTTATATCTTCATCGTTCAAGCTTGATCCGGCGCTTATCGCAAGCCCGGCGCTTACGACGATCGTGGACATAACAGGTCTGCTCATCTATTTCGGCCTTGCGAAAGCGCTGCTTCATCTGTGAGGGGTAAAATTCGAGCGTATAATTGCTATTTTCCGTTCTATACTATAGTATGAACAATTATGGATTTACTGAAAAAGCTTGAAGACTGTAAAATTCGTTTTGACGAACTTAATTCACAGGTCATGGAACCCGATCTTGTGAAGGATCCGGTCAGATACAAGGACGTCATGCGCGAACACGGTCATCTAGCCGAACTGATGGCGTTGTACGACGATTATACGAAAGTATTGAAAGGTATCAGCGACGATACTGAAATGATAACGAACGAAGAAGACCACGACATGAAAGAAATGGCGCGGGAAGAACTGAAATCGCTCGAAGAGCAGAAACCACAGCTTGAGGACCGGATAAAGTTCAAACTTATTCCGCCCGACCCCCTCGACGAGAAAAACATTATTATAGAAATCCGCAACGGCGTAGGAGGCGACGAAGCTTCCCTGTTCGTTGCGGACCTGTACGAAATGTACACGCGCTTTGCCGAAATGAAAGGCTGGAAGTACGAAATCATGAACGCAACCCCGACGGAAGTCGGCGGTTATAAGGAAATAGTGTTTTCGCTCAGCGGAAAGTTCGTTTACGGGACGCTCCGCTGGGAAGGCGGCGTGCACCGCGTTCAGCGCGTTCCCGCTACAGAAGCGCAGGGACGGATACACACGAGCACGGTCACGGTCGCAGTCCTTCCTGAAGCGGAAGAAACGGACATAGTCATTAAGCCGGATGACGTACGCGTGGACGTTATGCGGGCCGGAGGACCGGGCGGACAGTGCGTTAACACGACCGACTCCGCGGTGCGTCTCACGCATATACCGACCGGTATCGTCGTTATCCAGCAGGATGAAAAGAGCCAGATAAAAAACAAGGCAAAAGCGTTCCGCGTGCTCCGCGCGCGGCTGTTCGACCTTGAAGAAAATAAAAAACGCGCGGAACGCGACGCCGCGCGCACATCAATGGTCGGCTCAGGTGACCGCAGCGAGCGCATACGCACGTATAACTTCCCGCAGAACCGCATCACGGATCATCGCATCAATCTGACGCTGTACAAGCTGGACCAGTTCATGCTCGGCTACATGGACGACATGCTCGACGCGCTGAACGTATACGCGAAGGAAGAACAGCTTAAGACCGACGTGTCCGAACTGGAAAAAAACTGATGGATATACGCAGCGCGCGGCGTCTCGGCATCGCGACGCTTTCTGCATCCCCCACGCCTGCGCTCGACACGGACGTTCTGCTCGGTCACGTTACCTGCCGGGAAAAATCGTTTCTGCTCGCTCACAGCAGCGACGACTTAACAGCGCAGCAGCTCCAGGCTTTTACAGCCGCCCTTGAACGGCGTAAAACAGGACTGCCGGTCGCGTACATAACTGGACATAAGGAATTTTACGGCTTTGATTTTCTCGTAACGCCTGACGTGCTCATTCCAAAACCTGACACCGAACTCATGACGGAACACGCGGTCGAGTGGCTCAAACAGCGCGCGGACGCCCCCAGCGGCACGGTGCGCGTTGCCGACGTATGCACCGGCAGCGGATGCGTCGGCCTGAGCGTCGTCCGTGAAGCCGGCGTTTCAGCAGTACTTACCATGACAGACATATCCGCAGCAGCACTCTCCGTCGCTGCAAAGAACGCGGAACGGATACTTCTCCCCGGACAGCTGCGGAACACCGTTATCGTACAGGGAGATCTTTTGTCCGCCGTTTCTGAAACGTCGGAATTCGATATGATCCTGAGCAACCCTCCCTATATACCGGCTGACGAAGTGACAGAACTGCTTAAGGACGGAAGGTGCGAACCGCGGCTCGCACTTGACGGCGACACGGACAGCGCAGCCGGCAGCAGGAGCGGGAACGACGGTCTGGCGATCATCAAAAGGCTCATACCGCAGGCGTTCTCTCATCTTGCCGCCGGCGGAATATTCATGCTTGAAACAGGCGAAGATAATGCAGGAGCATCTGCAGAACTAATGAAAAAGGCCGGCTTCACGCGGGTAGTAACACACCGCGATCTTGCCGGCCGGCTCCGTTTAACAACAGGAAATAAACGGTAACCTATTTAGACGATTTCCGCTTCTTGGACAGAACGTCAAACAAAACGGCCAGAAGCAGGACAAGACCCTTAACCGTTTTCTGCCAGTTTGAATCTACCCCCAGAATGGACATACCGTTATTAAGCACACCCATGAAGATCGCACCTATGACTGCGCCTCCGACAGTTCCCGTTCCGCCGTATGCGGACGCACCGCCGATAAAGCATGAACCGATAGCGTCCATTTCGTAGCTTGTGCCGGCAGTCGGCGCCGCGGAATTAAAACGTGCCACGCAGGCAAGCGCCGCTACAGCGGACAGGAAGCCCATGTTCGTATACGCAAAGAACATGACGCGGTCTGTGTTCACGCCTGAAAGCTGCGCTGCTTTCGCGTTCCCGCCGAGCGCGTACAGATAACGTCCCGGCACGGTATTCTGTGTGTAATACGCGTATACCGCAACGATAACCGCCACGATGATAAGAATAACGGGAATACCTTTGTCCTGACCCAGGAACGAAGCAACGACCATGATAACCGCGCAGAACAGGATCAGACGCGCGATAAACAGCCCCAGCGCGGTCGTCTCGTACCCTTTTCGGCGTTTTGCACCGCGCTGAAGGATCTCGGCGATAATCAGCACGACGCAGCAGACTGCAGCGAAGATCATGGTCACCCAGAACGTCAGTGCCATTGCCTTATCAGGTTCCGCGTCCAGCATGTTTTCCGAAACTGTCGGAAGATAACTCGTAAACAGCGCAAGATAATTGTCAGGCATCGGAGATATTGTTAATCCGTTCAGCACTATGAGCGCCGCTCCGCGCCACAGAAGCATACCTGCGAGCGTTACGATGAACGGAGGAATATGCACGAACGCGATCCACATACCGTGCCACGCGCCGATGAGAATGCCGATAAAAAGGCACATCGCGATCGAAACGTAAATATTCCAGTGAAAATTGACTATGAGCGTGCCCGCGATCGCGCCTACGAACGCGACGATGGAACCGACCGAAAGGTCGATGTTGCCTCCGGTCAAAATACACAGAAGCATACCCGTTGCCAGAATTACGACGTACGCATTCTGATTAATAATATTCGTGATGTTTGACGGTGCAAACAGCGATCCGTTGTCCGTGGCAACTATGAAAATCTGAAAGAGCAGCATGACTACTATGAGCGCTATGAACATAGTGTTGTTTTTCAGTATTCGTTTAATGTTGTAAGACGTTGACGTTGACATTGATTCCTCCTGATTACGCTTCGGCAGACGCTGCCTGCACGCCTTTGTCTGAATTAATTATGCACGACATGATTTTTTCCTGGGTCGCTTCCGATCCGGGCATTTCCGCGATCATTCTTCCCGCGTTCATGACGTATATACGATCGCTCATTCCCAATATCTCCGGCATTTCCGAAGAAATAAAAATAACCGACTTTCCTTCCTCGACCATCTTGTTGATTATGCAGTAGATTTCATACTTCGCGCCGACGTCGATTCCCCGCGTAGGCTCGTCAAGAATGAGAATATCCGGATCGGCGAACAGCCATTTACCGAGAAGAACCTTCTGCATATTGCCGCCGGAAAGATTCACGACGTCTTCGTCGATCGTGGCGCATTTTGTGTGCATTTCCTTTACGTACGCCTTCGCAACCTGCCGTTCCTTGTCAAAATTAATAATACTATGATGAGAGATCTTTTCAGGTTTCGCCGAAGACGTGTTCCGGCAGATCGATTCCGAAAGTATCAGCCCGTTTCCTTTACGGTCTTCCGTAACGTAGGCTATCCCGTGTTTTATCGCGGATTTTACCGTTGAAAAGTGCACGTCCTTTCCGTTCAGAAGTATGCGGCCCCGTATGTCCGAACCGTACGAATGGCCGAAAATGCTCATCGCAAGTTCAGTGCGTCCCGCGCCCATTAACCCGCTTATGCCGACCACTTCGCCTTTCCGTACTTTAAAATTAACGTGGTCGCACACTTTTATGCCTTCAAAGATAGGATGATCGACGCACCAATCCTTAATTTCAAAGCAGACGTCACCCACGTGCGGTACGCGTTTCGGGAACCGGTCAGTAAGGCTCCGTCCGACCATCGCGGAGATGATGGTATCTTCCGTAAAAGAATCCTTCGATTTATCAAGCGTCTGTATGACGCTGCCGTCACGGACGACGGTGATTTTATCTGCCACGTACGAAACTTCGTTCAGTTTATGAGAAATCAGAATGGAAGTCATACCTTTTTTCTTAAACTGAAGCAGAAGATCAAGCAGATGTTTTGCTTCCGTATCGTTGAGGGAAGCCGTCGGCTCGTCAAGGATGAGCAGTCTGACATTTTTTCCGAGGGCTTTCGCTATTTCAACCAGCTGCTGTTTTCCAACGCCGATATCCTTGATCAATGTATGCGACGATTCTTTGAGACCAACCATTTTAAGAAGTTCGTCGGCCCGTCCGAACGTTTCCGCCCAGTTTATTTTCCCTTTGTTTCCCCGTTCATTGCCGAGGAACATATTTTCACCGATCGTCAAAAGAGGAACGAGTGCCAGTTCCTGATGAATGATAACAATGCCTAATTTTTCACTGTCTTTGATGTTTTGAAATTTACACACGCTTCCGTCATAGACAATATCTCCGCTGTACGTGCCGAACGGATAAATACCGCTGAGTACGTTCATAAGCGTCGATTTTCCCGCGCCGTTTTCACCGACCAGCGCATGTATCTCGCCTTCCTGAACCTCAAGGCTGACATCATCGAGTGCTTTTACTCCGGGAAATGTCTTGGTGATATGCTTCATTTCCAATAATACTTTTGCCATTGGAACCTCCATGCCAGCACGATGATGTGCTGCGTTTGATAGAAAAGGCAGAACCGGATGGTTCTGCCTTTTTTCCGACTAATACAGCCTACTGAAGGTCAGCAGCCTTATAGTATCCGGAATCCACAAGCAGCTGCTTGTAGTTGTCTTTCGTTGCAAAGACAGGATCGCACAGATAGGACGGAACAATTCCCGTTCCGTTGTCGTACGTTTTTGTGTCGTTCACTTCGGGGACTTTGCCCTGCATGAGCGCGTCGACCATTCCGACGACTTTTTCTGCGAGAGTGCGGGTATCCTTGAAGATAGACATAGCCTGCGTTCCCTTGATCATGTTCTTTACGTTCGGTTTGTCACAATCCTGTCCCGTGATGAACGGGAAGTTGTCTGCCGTATAACCGGCGGCGGCAAGCGCGTTGCTGATTCCCATAGCGACTGAATCGTTCGATGAATAGACAGCGTCAAGCTTCTTGCCTTTCGGACCGTATCCCTGTGAAGAAATAAGGTTTTCCATACGGGCCTGAGCGGTTTCTGTTGACCAGTTGAGCGTCGCGCACTGAGCTTTGGCAGTCTGACCTGACGGGCAGACGAGCACGCCTGAATCAAAATACGGTTTCAGCACGTCCATCGCACCGCCGAAGAAGAAGTTGATGTTGTTGTCGTCCGGTGAGCCTGTGAAGAGTTCGATCGTCGCAGGATTCGCCTTCGTGCGGGTCTTGAGTCCAAGTTTGTCCACAAGGAAGTTGCCCTGGATCGTGCCGACTTTATAGTTGTCGAACGTGGCATAATATGAAACTGCGTTCGAGTTCATGATAAGGCGGTCGTAGGCGATAACTTTTACACCCTTCCGTTTAGCCGTATCAAGAACGTTCTTGAGCGCGGAACCGTCGATCGAAGCGATAACGAGGATCTTGTCTCCCTTCGTTATCATATTCTCGATCTGTGACGTCTGCGTCGCAATTTCGTTGTTCGCATACTGAAGGTCTACTTTGTATCCGGCTTTCTCAAGCTGCGCTTTCATGTTTGCGCCGTCCTGATTCCAGCGCTGCAGGTCTTTCGTCGGCATGGAAACGCCGATCGGGGTCTTTTTGGAAATGCCCGCGGCAAAGATGCTTGTTGCGATCATGAAACTCGTCACGATCAGAGCAATAATTTTTTTCATAAGTTATCCTCCTGTTGATTAACTTACAATCACGCGTGCTTCCGGCGTACGGCCGGAATGGTGCACGTTTTTCCGTTTTCTGAATGTAAGTATAGCTGTGTTCGGAAAAGAGGAACGATGAAAATTCTTGATTTTTTTGTGATTTTATAGTCTGAATATTCCGGAAATCGTCTGCCGACGGTGACAGTCTGGATTTTTTTGTGCTGAAAAAAATCCAGACTCTCCATTATTTCCGGTATACTTCCCCGTACGTATGGAACCCTGATTTTATGACAACTTCGTCGATGTTTTCTTTTGTAACAACCTGCGGCTGGAGCCACACGACGGGGATATCGCCGTACCCGTTGTTGATCCGGGACTGCGTTCCCACCACAGACGCGACAGATTTTCCCTGTGCAAGCTGAACTGCAATTCTGCCCGCCTGTTCAGCGAGTTTCGTGATAGGCTTGTACAGCGTAAAATCCTGAAGCCCCCGGACGATATTCTGGCATGCTGCGATGTCGGCGTCCTGCCCGCAGATCGGAATGTGTTTTTCCGGATAATACACAGAAAAAGCCTGGATCACGCTTCCTGCCACCGCGTCGTTTCCGCATATGATCGCGTCGGGAATTCTGCCGGACGTTACCAGATTCACCGCTTCCTGATACGACAGATCGTAATTCCAGCCGGCTGTATAAAACGTGCCCGTGATCCGCACCGGCGTACCGTTTATCACCTTTCCGACCCCCTGTTTTATAAGCGTCATGTTGTAATCTTCTTCCGGACCCAGAATACAGTACCAGTTCTGCCCGTTCGTTTCGGTCATAAGCTGCTTCGCCATCAGTTCTCCGACTTTTTCAGTATCGACCGTGATATACAAACTGATGTTCGCGTCGGTGATAAGACGGTCGTATGAAATGACGGGAATGTTTTTTGCGCGGAGCTTCTGCACCGTATCCGTCAGCGAATCCCGTTTTTTTGCGACGACGACAACCGCGTCAACCTTTCTGTCCGCAAGATACAGCAGCTGCCTGTTCTGCTCTTCAACGCTGTTCCCCGCATTCTGTACGATCACGTCCGCGCCCTGCTCTTTCACGGTGTTCATGAACACGTCCAGATCCCGCTGCCAGCGCTCAAGCGCCAGCGTGTCGATGGAAAATCCGATGACAATTTTTTTTTCAACAGAGCGGTTCCCGCTGCCCGCTGCCGCGGAGGAAATCGGTTTGCGCCCCCTGCAGGAGACAAGTGCCATCACGGAAACTGCGATTACAAAACATCTTCTCATTCTTACACCTCAAATGCTGTTTTTTACTGAATCCCGGTATTCAGTCGGAGTCATCCCGAATTTATTTCTGAACAGCCTGCTGAAATAATTCTGATCGTTATACCCCACGGCCGCGCTCACTTCCTTTACGCTGGCGCGCGGTTCCTGCAGGAGAGAACGCGCTTTTTCCATGCGCACGTTCGTAAGATACGTGATGAAATTCTCATTCTTTTCCTCTTTAAACAGTTTGCTCAGATAAAACGGACTCACGTTCACTTCCTGGGCCGTCCGTTCAAGCGAAATCGCGTCCTTCATGTGCTCGTTCATAAAGCTGCACGCTTTTTCAATGATCGGATTCCCAAGTCCCGAAGATACGCGCATAACGTCCGCGGCGCACTCGCTGCACCTGAGCTGGACGAATTGTTCGAGCCGTGCCGGATCGTTCTCCGAACTTAAAACCGAAAACGCGTTGCTGAACGCCTCATTATGATACGAAGAATCTATTTCCGTCGTGATGTTCCGAACGTTCACGAGCAGTTCAAACAGCGAGTTCTTTACTTTGTTTATATCGCTTCCGCCGGTCCGGAACAGGCTCCCGCAGAACGCATTAACAAGCAGAGACGTGCCGTTTGCGTCTCCTGCGCGCACCCTGGCGAATAATTTCATCAGTATGCCGGCCGTATCCGCGTTTTGACTGTTTCCCGCCAGGGCATCTTCCTGAAACAGTATGCCGCCGCCGGGAGGAGTACGGTTCAGCGCGTCCAGCGAATCGGCGTACGCGGCAGTCGTCCGCCGGTGGTCTGTTTCCACCCTGCTTACGCCGGCACGTATGCCCGAACAGATATTTATAGAAAGAAGCCGGTACATGTCTGCAAACTCCGCCCTTACCTGAGCGGAAACAGCTTCAGGCGTTCCCGACACTGCGACCGGGACGAACACCGCGATCCGGTTAAGCATAAACGAACCGACCAGGCACCTGCTCTTTGATTTTAATATGTCGCGTATCCGCAGATACAATTCATACTGATTTTTCGTTTCAACGTGTGGAAATTCGAGACAGCAGAAACACCAGTCAGCGTCCGTTATGTTAAAATACGAAAAATAATCGGACACATCCTTTTCCCCGCCAAAAGCGGCAGAATAAATAAAATCACTTTCGACCATAGGGGAGACAAGGTCGAGTTTCCGGTGAAGTTCGACTTCCGTTGACAAGCGGCCACGCCGTCTGTCAACAAGATTCATCGCGCCCCGCACCGTTTCGATCACCGTGTTGCGGTTCACGGGTTTCGTAAGATATTTATACGCCCCCAGATTCACCGCCTCCTGAGCGTACTGGAAGCGGTCGAACGCGCTCAAAATAATAATAACAGTTTCCGGCTTTGACTGCGTTATGCATTTAAGCGTCTCCAGTCCGTCCAGTCCTGGCATGTTAATATCCATAAATATAATGTCGATCTGATTCTGCGCGGTGATCCCGAGCGATTCCGATCCCGACAGGGAATAATAAAGCGAAACCTGTCCCGGAAAATTTTTTTCAATAATGAATTTCAGGGAATCGATCATGATCTGTTCGTCGTCGGTGAGCAAAATGTTATACATTCGGTATCCTTATAATAAACGTCGTTCCGTTTCCTGTCCCGCCTGAAACGATGTCGAACACGTCGTTGCGGTGGAAATACAGTCTTAACCTCGTTATCACGTTGATCAGTCCCGTTCCGGTACTTGCGGAACTGCCTTCTTCAGACTCCTTTTCCCTCACCGGCGGATCGTCGGCGGCGCTGTCAGAGGACGCAGCTTCAAGAATTTTCCTGCGGAGGTCCGGAGGAAAACCGCACCCGTTGTCCGATATGCTTATTTTTGTAAAGAAAGAATCCGATTCTATCGTTAAAACGACGATTCCCTTCGCGCCGTTCAGACCGTGTTTGATGCAATTTTCAACGAGCGGCTGAAGCGTCATGCGCGGAAGAAGACGGGGAGCTATCTCGTTCGGTACGTTTTTTTTGAACTGCAGACGGTCGCCGAACCGCACCTTCATGATATAGACGAAATTGTCTACAAGCGAAAGTTCCTCGCCTATCGTCGCCGTCTGATTTTTCTGCTGGATATTGTACCGGAAAAAATCGGCAACCTGTTCCATAAAAAAGCAGGTTTTGTCCGCACCCTCCATCATAGCAAGCTGAACGCCGGTGTTGAGCGTGTTAAAAAGAAAATGCGGATTTATCTGGTTCTGGAGCGCGCGGAGCCTGGCATCGGCGTACAGCTCGCGCATTTCAAGCTCTTTTTCCCTCAGTTCCGTTTCCTGCAGCGCCTTTTCCCATATCGTATCGATGTATTCCCGTATGCTGATTATCATCCGGTCGAACGCACGGCATATATTTCCGATCTCATCGCGGGCAGTACTGTTAAAAAGCGGCACGTCAAAATCCCGGTTCGCAACGCGAAGCGCGACAGTCGAAATGTCTGCCAGCGGTTTCATGATGGACGTGATGGAAAAAAACAGAACCGCAAGGATCAGCATGAAGAACACAAAGATAAATCCTATGCTCAGCCGCATCATGAACGAATAATTATCGCGGTACTCGTTGTACAGCTTCGCGTTTTTCTGCATGAACAGAACGTTTAACTGTGAAATTTCTCCCTGCAGCATCGTATAGCACCGTAAGCTTTTACCGTACCACGATTCCACGTCAGTCATGTTGTTCGCGCGTCTGGCGGAGACGACGTTTCTGCTGTACGTAAAAAACGTTTCCGAAATCTGGCGCACGATGTATTCTTTCTGCATGACCTTATCGGTCGAAGGCTTCATCTGAAACTGGGACAGAGACGTGTCGCTGAGCGTCTCAAAATGATAATAAGAATCAATGCTTTCAAACGTGTGGTATTCGACGTACGTTTCCATCGCCCGTTCAGCTTCCGCAAGATTCGTAGAAAATTCCGTCAGCTCGGCGTTCGTTTTGTACGATCCGCCGATCCGTTCGAGCATGCGCTGGTTCAGCCGTATCGTAACGATGAGACAGCCGCCCATGAGCATGATCGCCGCGATGACGCAGACGATTATCCTGGTCCGAATACTCTTTTCCGCCAGCCTCATCTCGCCGCTCCCGCCCTTTTCACGCGGACGTCCGCCGTAATATAACTGTTCGCGTAACCGTATCTGAGATATTCAAAAAGTTCGTTCATCGCCGTTTCACCCATTTTCTGAGGATCTATAGAAAGCAGTTCCGTGACGATTCCCCTGTTCAGATACATATTCACCATGTCCCCTTCCCCAAAACCGATAATGCCCGTCCGGCCCGCCCGGTTCATTTCCGACAGAGACTGGGCCGCGCGGATCGTGTCTTCCGTAGTCAGACACACGATCAGGTCGATCGTGTCCGACGCAATCTCACTCTTTACGTTTCCCTCGATCGACGCAGACGCCTGTGAAAATCCGAAGTCAGAAATCGTGGACTTAATATTTTTGTACTGTTCGAGCGAATTGATAAGGCTGTTCATAAGAGTGCTGTAATTCGGATTATTGCTGCTGCTCGTGTTAATAATCAGAAGAGAACCTTTTCCGCGCAGGTACCTGCTGCTTTCAACGGCGATCTTCTGTCCGAGTTCGGAATAATTAGTCCCGATGAACGAAATCTGCGGAATGTCAGGATGATACTGAACGACCGTAACGAGCGGGATCTGCCTGCCGTTGATGTTCACGGGCGAATCCAGTTTCGTCTCGGAATCGCCGATATACGCGATGATCCCGTCGGGATTCGTAAAAGACGCGTACTCAAGCAGCGTCTGCAGCGACGTGTTTTCCGCTCTGGATTCAGGAACGTGCAGTTCTACGACAGCGTCGAATTTCTTGCCGACCTTCAGCGCTCCGGCATACAGCTGCTGCAGAAACGATTCGTTTTCTGCCTTTCCAACGACCAGAACGTGGAATGTCCGGTTTTCGGGAGCAGGCCCGTCGTTTTTATCCGTATCTGCGACACGGGGCACAAGATAAAAAATATAAAAAAAGAAAACCGCCGCCAGGACGACAGAAATACCGATCGCCACCGTACGGGCAGAATGTCCGACAGTATATTTCATACAGACTTAGTATATCATATAAAACGGATATATGGATTATTTTCCGCAGTGGATCCAGGTAAGTTCGTGTTTGTTATAATTCAGATGCACGACCCTGCTGTCCGGTATAGCCGCAAACTTACCGACAAGGTTCCAGTCTACGACGCCCTGTATTTTGATCGTACATATCATATTGCGCACCAGCCCGCTGGAAAGCCATTCCTGTACCCACGCGTACAGCCGTTCCGGATAGCAGATAACGTCGCTGAACACCCAGTCGCACGGACCGATATCTTCCGGTTTGAGCGTGAACGCATCGTGGACGGTAAAGCGTACCAGCGGATCACGCATAAGTTCAGGCGCAAGTTCAGCCCTGTCCACAGCGTACACGCTGCAGCCCAGCTTAACAAGAACCCACGTCCAGCCGCCCGGGCACGCTCCCGCTTCAAAACACCGCTGGCCCGCACGGGGAAGTTCCGCCCCGAGCAGAAGCTGTGCGAGCGTAAGACTTTCCTGAATTTTCAGGTACGCCCTGCTCGGCGGTTCTTCGTGATTTTCTTCAAATTCGATCGTTCCGGCAGGAATCGCGCTCGTCGTCAGTGCGGAAGCGATCATCGTATTTTCGTCAAGCAGCGTGTACAACCCTATAGGAGACTGCGGAATCTTCGCAGGAAATGCGCGCGTTTTAAGATGTACGTACGGCAGTTTTTCCTGAATAAAACCGGCACGGCGAAAAAGCTGATACTGATACGGCGCCCAGCTCCGCTGCAGCTCCCTGAGTGCGGACGCGGCTTCGCCGATAGAATCGAAACGGAGCATGAACGGTTCAAGCAGAGCCGTTCTGCACCAGTACGGTACGTGAAACACGTCTTTTTGCTCAGGAACAAACCCCGGAACATAAAGCAGATCGCCGTACTGCTTCGCGCCTGCGTCCCCGGCTGCAGAATACGAGAACCGTTCGGAAAGCTCGGATACGAGCATACCGTACATTTCGGGAAACGAAAGAAAAGCAGAGCCGGGAAGTTTTTCTACATGAACTGGCATACGGAATTCACAATTTGTTTATTGACATCCAGCGCTTCCGCATCGGAATCAAGATTATTAACATATTCAAGAAAGCGGGCGTAGTCGGGAGACCGGAGTATGCTGAATCCTATTTCAGTGATTCCTTTATCCTCTTTCACCCACTGGGGATGACAGAGCAGGACGAATGGTTTCAGGGGATGACCGGCCGACATTATTTTAATTTCATAATCATTTTCCAGATCGACGACGACAGGAAACATGTAATGAATTTTGCAGCCTTCCCTGCTTAAGTTGTCAAGGATTCCAGGCAGAGCACAAATCTGTGGCGCTTCAATTCTGCCTATATCCGCAAACCGTACTGATTTGCGCATCACAGCACACATGTTCACAGTATGAATGTTTTTTGCAGGCAAGTCAAGAAGTTCCATTTTCTCAAAAACTCCTCTTCCCTTCAGAGACGCCTCTTTTCCCGCTCACAAAAAACAAAATAATTTTCAGCTATTTTTAATAAACTTATTCCCCTCTAGTCCTTCACGACCATCACTTTCCGCGTTTCGTCGATCCCTGTACCGAACACTCGTATAAAGTACATACCCCTGGCGACCCGTTTTCCCGACTTAGTCGTTCCATCCCACGTGTAATAGTGGTCTCCCGACGACGTCGTCCCGCGCTGCAGATATTTAACAATATCGCCGTCAAGCGTCATGACAGCGACGCTCAGACTGCCGTCAGACGGCATCGTTACCTTTACGACGGTGCTTTCTCCTGAACTTGCGTTGATCACGTTGTTAAGAATCGTCACGCCTCCACGCTGATTCAGCGTAGTCTTAAGTTTGAACGACCATAAATCAAGGGAAGAGGCAATCTTTTTACCCGCAGACTCCATCGTATCGGAATCAGTCAGACTCTGGGTAAGTCTGAGGGCAAACAGCGGATATTCCGTTCCTGAATACGTACCCGAAGTTGAACTTCCGCTGTACTCCGGAGTGTGGCGGATATACACCGGACCCGTACCGGCTGCATTCATGATACCGAAAAGGAATTTAACCTGATCGCCGGCCTTCCATCCTGCGGAGGACACGTCCGCGGCAGTCAGTGTAAACTCAATATACGTCTTGTCGGTCGCGCCTGCGGTGCTGGCGCTCACTTTGGAAAAATCCGCATTGTTGGCAGGCGCGAGCGCCTCGAATATGCTGCTTGTCACGTTTGGCAGCCAGATGCGCCAGTTCTGCGACGTATTACCGTTGTATTCCGTAGAGACGGAATCGCTTTGAGGATTCGGCGGCAAATAAGCCTCCGC
>Ga0183099_1001181_pt1 | contig 15767 bp, 31 predicted proteins | sample Biomet1_FD_127788 | JGI IMG/M metagenome (GOLD analysis project Ga0183099, IMG submission 127788) | Microbial communities from bioreactor (seeded with anoxic lake sediment) at LBNL, California, USA - Biofuel metagenome 1 | ecosystem: Engineered > Bioreactor > Anaerobic > Unclassified ... | reverse complement strand
TATACTAACTCAAGAATAACAACTTCTGCTCCGTCGCCACGTCTTTGTCCTAATTTGTAAATTCTTGTATATCCGCCAACGCGTTCTGCGTATTTAGGAGCTATTGTATCAAATAGCTTTGTAACAGTATCTTCTTCTGGTACAAAAGCAAGTACCTGTCTTCTTGAATGAAGATCTCCTTTTTTAGCAAGAGTTATCATTTTTTCTGCTAATTTTTGAGTCTCTTTTGCTCTTGTTTCTGTAGTTTCTATTCTATCATGTTTTAAGAAACTATTAACAAGATTCTTAAGCATTGCCATTCTTTGATCTGTTGGACGTCCTAACTTTCGCTGCAGTGCCACTTTTTTTACCTCCTTACTCTTCGCTTTGCTTTAATCCAAGTCCTAAAGCTTCAAGCTTTTGCTGTACTTCTTCGAGGGACTTTTTGCCAAGGTTTCTAACCTTCATCATGTCATCCATAGTTCTCTCTGTTAATTCAGAAACAGTATTTATTCCTGCTCTCTTTAAACAGTTATAGCTTCTGACAGAAAGGTCAAGCTCTTCAATTGTCATTTCAAGAACCTTTTCCTTTTTATCTTCTTCCTTTTCCACCATAATTTCCACATTATTAACATGATCAGATAGTGTCATGAATAATTTGAAATGCTCTATCAATATTTTTGCTGACAGGCATATAGCTTCATCAGGTCTAATTGTACTATTGGTCCATAATTCTATTGTTAGTTTATCATAATCTGTTATTTGACCCACTCTAGTATTAGATATCGTAAAGTTTACCCTTTTAACAGGAGTGTAAATGGAATCTACTGCGATAGTAGATATAGGATCGTCTTCATCCTTGTTTTTCGTCTGCATTACATATCCTCTGCCCGTATCTACAAGGATTTCAACATACAATTTGCCGCCATCATCTATGGTAGCTATATGTAGGTCTTTATTAACAACCTCTACATCTCCATCTGTCTTTATATCTTTACCTAATACCTCTCCTGGTCCCTTAGCATCAATATATATTGTCTTTGGTCCTTCACCATTCATCTTTAGAGCTAGTTGCTTGATATTTAATATCAGCTCTGTCACATCTTCCTTTACACCAGGTACTACAGAAAATTCATGGAGTACACCATCAATTTTAATCTTTCTAGCTGCTGCTCCTGGTAAGGAAGAAAGCAATATTCTTCTTAAAGCATTTCCAAGGGTTGTTCCATAACCTCTCTCAAGTGGCTCTATTTCAAATTTTCCATAGGAGCCATCCTCAGCCATTTCTAAACACTCGATTTTTGGCTTTTCTATCTCTAACATACTAACCCTCCTCCTTGAATATTATTTATTAAATGAGGGCAACTGATTCTTAACTTATTACTTACTGTATAACTCAACTATTAATGTCTCGTTAACAGGTACGTCGATATCTTCTCTTGCTGGTTCAGATACAATTTTACCTTCAAAGTTTTCATAGTTTCCTAGAAGCCATGCAGGTAAAGTCTTTGGATTTTCAGCAAATGTTTTAAACTTTTCAGTTGCTTTACTCTTATCACATACTGATACAACATCATTAACAGCTAACTGATATGAAGGTATATCTACCTTCTTTCCATTTACTAAAAAATGTCCGTGATTTACAAGCTGCCTTGCTTCTGATCTTGAATTACCGTATCCTAATTTGTAAGCTACACTATCCAGTCTAAGCTCTAATTGCTTTAATAGGTTTTCACCAGTAATTCCTCTCATCTTGTCAGCTTTTTCATAATATAATCTAAATTGTGATTCTAAAACACCATAGATTCTTTTTGCTTTTTGCTTTTCTCTTAATTGAAGACCATAGTTACTAACTTTTTTTCTTGATTTTCCGTGCTGACCTGGTGCATAGCTTCTTCTTTCAAAAGCGCACTTGTCAGTGAAACATCTGTCTCCTTTAAGGAATAGCTTCATGCCTTCTCTTCTACATAATCTACAGACTGCTCCTGTATATCTTGCCATTTATATAACACCTCCTGTAAGCTAAACTCTTCTTCTTTTTGGTGGTCTGCATCCATTGTGAGGGATTGGAGTTACATCTTTAATAAGAGTAACTTCAAGTCCAGCTGCTTGTAGTGATCTTATTGCAGCTTCTCTTCCTGAACCTGGACCTTTAACAAAAACCTCAACACTCTTTAAACCATGTTCCATAGCTGCCTTAGCTGCTGTTTCAGCTGCCATCTGAGCTGCAAAAGGTGTACTTTTTCTGGATCCTCTGAATCCAAGTCCACCTGAACTTGCCCAAGATAGAGTATTGCCAACAGTGTCAGTTAAAGTAACGATTGAGTTGTTAAATGTTGACTGTATATGAGCACATCCGTGTTCAATATTCTTTTTTCCTTTTTCTTCTTGTTTTCTTTAATTTGCCTTTAGTAGTTGCCATTTACGACCCTCCTTACTTCTTCTTTCTGCCGCCAATTTGTCTCTTTGGACCTTTTCTTGTTCTAGCATTTGTCTTTGTTCTCTGACCCCTTACAGGAAGACCTCTTCTATGCCTTATTCCTCTATAGCAACCTATTTCTACTAATCTCTTAATATTTAGAGCTATTTCGCGTCGAAGATCTCCTTCAACCTTTAGATTCTTTATATAATCTCTGATTGAATTTACTTCCTGTTCAGTTAAATCTTTAACTCTGGTATCTGGATTTACCCCAGCTGCTCCCAATATTTTATGAGAAGTTGAGAGTCCTATTCCATAAATGTATGTTAAACCTACTTCGACTCTCTTTTCCTTAGGTAAGTCAACTCCAGCTATTCTTGCCATTAAATTACACCTCCTAGGTTATCTAATTGTTTTATCTATTTGAATAAGTTTTAGTCAATGAATTTACCATTGTCAGCCGCTTCTAAAACTCCCAAATTAACCTTGTTTTTGTTTATGCTTTGGATTTTCGCATATAACCATAACTTTACCTTTTCTTTTGATTATCTTGCATTTTTCGCACATTGGCTTTACTGATGGCCTTACTTTCATTGTAAACCCTCCTCACTACTTTGATCTCCAGGTTATTCTTCCCTTTGTTAAATCATAAGGTGATAGCTCAACGGTAACCTTGTCGCCTGGTAATATTCTAATAAAATTCATTCTTAATTTTCCTGAAACATGAGCCAGAATCTTATGACCACTTTCAAGTTCTACTCTAAACATGGCATTTGGTAAAGTTTCTAACACTATTCCTTGCATTTCTATAACATCATCTTTTGACATAAGGTATCATACCTCCCTATTAAGGTCTTCAGATTGAATATACTTTCTAATCTGGGCATTGCCTACTTTATCACCTTTTATAAGCATTTCCTTTATTTCAGCACTGTACTTTTCAGTTAACAGCAGATGTTTAAGCTTTTTCTTCTTAGCAGATTCTATTTTTCTTAAATCACCGTCAACTATTATAACATAGCTTACATCAATAATACCAGCTATTAAGAAAAGTTTATCCTTATCTCTGCCTGCTTTTGATATAACCAGTCTTCCAATTAAGCTATTATCCAATATTTCCACCTCTTAACAAAGTGTAAGTATTTCAGGCCCATTATTAAGTATTGCTACTGTGTTTTCATAATGTCCTGACAAACTTCTGTCTGCTGTTGCTACAGTCCAACCATTATTCATAATACTAACATGATAGCTTCCTATGTTTATCATAGGTTCAATGGCTAAAACCATACCATGAATCAGCTTTGGACCTCTCCCTGGTCTGCCATAGTTTGGAACCTCAGGATCTTCATGCATATCCTTTCCTATACCATGACCAACAAATTCTCTTACCACAGAGTATCCTCTGCTTTCAGCATAGCATTGAATCGCCGCTGAAATATCAGTCAATCTGTTTCCTACAATCGCATTTTCCACACCCTTAAAGAAACTGTCCCTGGTAACATTTATAAGCTCTTCTGCTTCATGGCTTACTTTACCTACTGGGAATGTCCTTGCGGCATCTCCCTGATAGCCATCCAGTATTGCTCCACAGTCAACGCTTATTATATCTCCCTCTTTTAGAATTACATCCTTACTGGGAATCCCGTGAACAACTTCATAGTTTAATGATGTGCAAAGGCTGCCTGGAAAACCTTGATAGCCCTTAAAGGATGGTATTGCACCATACTTTACTATATATTCTTCTGCTATTTGGTCAAGCTTGAAAGTTGAAATACCAGGTTTAATATATTCCTGAAGCATATTCAAAGTATTTCCTACAACCTTACCTGCTTTTCTCATTTTTTCTATTTCTTCATCACTCTTGATAATAATCATTTTATATCTCCTTAAGGATCCTAACTATAGACTTAAATACTTCTTCTATTTCTAAAGTACCATCTATAGTTTTTAAAATTCCTTTATCTTTATAGTAGCTTACTAGCGGCTCAGTCTGATCTTTATAAACTTGAATTCGCTGAGCTACTGTCTCTTCTTTATCGTCTTTCCTTTGAACAAGCCGCCCACCGCATAAATCACAAATGTCTTCCTCTTTTGGAGGATTATTTGTAATATGGAAGCTGGCACCGCAGCTTGTGCAAACTCTTCTTCCTGTCATTCTACTTAAAATAAATTCATCCGGAACCTGAAGTAAGAGAACACAATCTAATTTATCAAGTTTATCAAGCTCTTTAGCTTGAAATACTGTCCTTGGAAATCCATCTAATAGATATCCCATCTTGCAGTCATTACTGTTTAGTCTATCCTCTGCTATTCTGACTGTCAGTTCATCTGGAACTAAAAGTCCTTTATCTATATATCCTTTTGCTTCTATTCCTAAGGCGGTCTTTTCAGAAATATTTTTTCTAAAAATATCACCAGTAGATATATGCGGTATGTTAAACTCTTTGCTTATAAATTTTGCTTGAGTTCCTTTTCCAGCTCCCGGGGGACCTAATAGAATAAGCTTCATAAAATCACCTCTATTTTAAGAATCCTTCATAGTGACGCATTACAAGCTGTGATTCTATCTGTCTCATTGTTTCTAGTGCAACACCTACCATAATAAGTATGGACGTTCCTCCGAAGGAAATTCCCTTGAAAGGAGTATATCCTGCCATTATTACTGGGAATGTTGCAATCAGTGCTGCAAAGAGTCCTCCTAGCAATGCTGTCTTAGCTAATATCCTTTCAATATATCTGGCAGTAGGCTCGCCAGGTCTTATTCCAGGAATAAATCCTGAAGACTTGTGCATATTCTCTGCCATCTCATCTGGTTTAAATGTTATTTCTGTGTAGAACCAGGTAAAGAAAATTGTAAGGATAAAATATATTATAGCATATTGCCATGTATCTGATTTAAATACGCTCCAACTGCTGGAAGTTATAAAAGTATAAAATTTGGATCCCTGCCAAAATTGAGCAATAGTTGGCAGAAACTGCATTACTGACATAGCAAATATTATAGCTATTACTGCTGAAGAAGAAATATTAATAGGAATATGAGAAGACTGCCCTTTAAATGTTTTATTTCCTACTGTCTTTCCAGCATATTGAACTGGAATTCTTCTTTCAGCTAAGCTTACAGCAACAACTGCAATAAACATTGCAGCAGCAAAGGCTACAAATAATACCAGCCCTACTATTGTTACTGTTTCCAGCTGTTTTAAAGATATTAATTGCTTTATAGTAACTGGTAATCTGGATATAATGTTTATAAATATTATTAATGAAACACCATTTCCAATACCTTTAACAGATATCTGATCGCCAAGCCACATCAAGAATGTGGAGGCCGCTGTCAAAGTTACTATTACTAAGAATATTTTAAGTTTTGAAGTATCTGTTATCGCACCCAATTGTCTTATTATAAAGTACTGGCTGAAAGCTTGAAGAAGTCCGAGAACTACAGATAAATATCTGGTAGCCTGACTTATCTTCTTTCTTCCATCCTCGCCTTCCTTTTGTAACTCTTCCAACTGAGGTATAGCAACTGTTAAAAGCTGCATTATAATTGATGCATTAATATATGGGATTACTCCCATGGCAAAGATACTAAAGCTGGAGAAAGCACCTCCTGATATCAAATCATAGAAACCAAATAGGTTTCCCTGTTCAGATGATACTTGTTTTAAAACAGATGTGTCTACTCCAGGTACTGGTATTACATTGCCTAATCTAAATATAGCAAGCATTAAGATGGTAAAGATTATTTTCCTTCTTAAATCCTGGACTTTCCAGGCATTTTTTAATGTGTTTAACATTAAAACACCTCTACTTTTCCTCCGGCCGCTTCTATCTTTTCAGCTGCCGCTTTTGAAAATTTTGTAGCCTTTACTGTTAAGCTTTTTGTCAATTCACCATTACCGAGAATCTTTATTCCATCACAAAGCTTACTTACGACTCTTCTTTCAAGCAGCACTTCAGGTGTAACCTCAGTTCCATTATCAAATACATTTAATCTATCTACATTTATTGATACATATTCTTTTGCAAATATGTTATTAAATCCTCTTTTAGGGATTCTTCTAAACAGTGGCATCTGACCGCCTTCAAAGCCTAATCTTACTCCGCCGCCGGATCTTGAATTCTGACCCTTTTCACCTTTACCAGAGTTTCTTCCTAGTCCTGAACCTGTTCCTCTTCCAACTCTCTTTGGTGCCTTTTTGGCTCCTTCTGCTGGTCTTAACTCATGAAGTTTCATTATTACACCTCCTCGATTAAATTTCTTCAACCTTTAGTAAGTAATTTATCTTATTTATCATACCTCTTATTTGAGGAGTATCATTATGTTCTACTGTACTATTAACTTTCCCTAATCCAAGAGCTTCTACTGTTGCTTTCTGATCTTTCTTTCTTCCAATTAAGCTCTTTACTAAGGTAACTTTTAGTTTAGCCAAGGCAATCCCTCCTTAACCTATAATATCTCATCAACAGTTTTACCTCTAAGCTTAGCAATTGATTCCGCTCTTCTTAGTCTTGATAAACCGTTAACTGTGGCACTAACCATATTCTTTGGGTTATTTGAACCAAGGGACTTTGCTCTTACATCCTTTAGTCCTGCAAGTTCAAGAACTGCTCTTGCTGGACCTCCAGCGATGACTCCTGTTCCCTCTGCAGCTGGCATAATTAAAACTCTGCCAGTTCCAAATTCTCCTAATATTTCATGTGGAACTGTATTACCAAGTAATTCAACATCCACTAAGTTCTTCTTTGCATCTTCAATTCCTTTTCTTATTGCTTCTGGTATTTCAACGGATTTACCAGTTCCAACACCAACATGGCCGTTTTCGTCACCAACAACAACCAAAGCGCTGAATCTGAAATTTCTACCACCTTTAACAACCTTAGCAACTCTATTTATGAAGACTACTTTTTCTTTAAGATCAAGTGTGCTTGGATTTATTCTCATTGATTTCCCTCCTTTTAGAATACTAAGCCTGTTTCTCTTGCACCTTCAGCAAGTTCCTTAACTCTTCCGTGATATATATACCCGCCTCTATCGAAGACAACTTCTTTTATTCCTTTTTCTATAGCTTTTGAAGCAATTGCGGATCCTACTAATTTAGCAGTTTCCTTATTGCTGCCTGCTTTTCCTTCAAATTCTTTATCTAAACTAGAAGAAGCAACTAATGTAATTCCATTAACATCATCTATAATCTGAGCATATATATTTTTTTCGCTTCTATATACGCAAAGTCTTGGTCTCTCTGTTGTTCCGAAAACTTTCTTACGAACTCTAAGATGACGTTTTTCTCTTGATTTTTTTCTGTCGGCTTTTTTAAACAATTACTCTCACTCCTTTCTTTATTTACTTACCTGTTTTACCTTCCTTACGTCTGATAACTTCGTTCTCATACTTGATTCCTTTGCCCTTGTAAGGTTCTGGTTTTCTCCAGGTTCTTATATCAGCCGCTACAGCACCTACTAATTCTTTATCGATGCCTTTAACTACTATTTTAGTAGCAGCAGGAGTTTCGAAGGTAATGCCTTCAACTGCTTCAACTTCAACTGGATGAGAGTATCCGAGGTTCATTGTAAGATTCTTTCCCTTAAGCTGTGCTCTATATCCTACACCAACTAATTCAAGATTCTTAAAATATCCATCTTTTACACCTGTAACCATGTTTTGAAGCAAAGCTCTGGTTAATCCATGTAATGCTCTATGTTTCTTATCCTCTGAGGATCTTGTAGCTAATAGCTCATTATCTTTAATTTCTATGCTAATTTCCTTTGCCATTTCCTTTTTAAGTTCACCCTTTGGTCCCTTAACTGTAACAACATTTTCTGGTGATACAGTAACAGTTACACCTGCAGGAATAGCAATAGGTAGTCTTCCTACTCTTGACATTATTACACCTCCTGTAATCTTGTTACAAAGATTCTACCAAATGTAACAGAGTACTTCACCGCCTAGACCAAGCTTTCTAGCTTCTCTATCTGTAATTATACCCTGTGATGTTGAAATAACTGCTATTCCAAGACCATTTAATACTTTTGGAATATCCTCTGACTTGCAGTATACTCTAAGTCCTGGTTTTGAAATTCTCTTTAGTCCTGTTATAACCCTTACTTTGCTCTCTCCATATTTTAAGGAAATCCTTAACATATCTACAGAACCATCCTTGTATTCTTCAAGAGTTTTCAAATAGCCTTCTTGAAGCATTATATTTGCAAGCGCCTTTTTTATTTTCGAAGACGGAATTTCTACAATTTCATGTTTTACGATATTCGCATTTCTAACACGTGTAAGTAGATCTGCGATAGGATCTGTTATTGCCATTTATTGTGCCTCCTTTCATATTAAAAGATTACCAGCTAGCCTTCTTACAGCCTGGAATCTCACCCTTGTAAGCAAGCTCTCTAAAGCATATACGACAAATACCATATTTCTGAAGAACTGCATGTGGTCTTCCGCAAATTCTGCATCTTGTATATGCTCTTGTGGAAAACTTAGGTTCTTTACTCCATTTTTGAATTAATGCTTTCCTTGCCATTATTTCCCTCCTTACACTGTTGCAAAAGGCATTCCAAGGAATCTTAATAGTTCTCTAGCTTCCTCGTCTGTCTTTGCAGTTGTAACAAAAATTATATCCATACCTCTGATTTTATCAATCTTATCATACTCAATTTCTGGGAATATTAGCTGTTCTTTAACTCCTAAGGAGTAGTTACCTCTGCCATCAAAGGACTTATCTGAAATTCCTCTAAAGTCTCTAACTCTTGGAAGAGCAATATTCATAAGTTTATCTGCAAACTCATACATCTTGTTCTTTCTTAAAGTTACTTTACATCCTATAGGCATATTTTCTCTTAGCTTGAAATTAGCTATAGACTTCTTAGCTCTTGTAATTATTGGCTTTTGTCCTGCTATTATAGTCATATCGGCAACTGCTGATTCTAAAACCTTTTGGTTATCCTTAGCTTCTCCAACTCCCATATTAATAACTATCTTTTCAAGCTTTGGAACTTCCATTATATTTTTATATCCGAACTTTTCCATTAAAGCTGGAACTACTTCACTGTTATATTTATCTTCTAGTCTAGTTAGCATGTATTACCCTCCTTTCAAAGCCTAAAATGTTTCGTTGCACTTTTTGCATACTCTTACTTTTGAGCCATCTTCTAGTATTTTGCAACTAATTCTTGTAACACTTTTGCATTTGTTGCAATAAAGCATAACCTTTGAGCTGAATATTGGAGCTTCTTTGTGAATTATGCCGCCTTGCGTATTTTCTTTATTAGGTTTCTGATGTTTGCTTACAAGGTTAACACCTTTAACAAGCACCTTACCTTTTTTAGGGTAAACTTTTAGAATTTCCCCTGTTTTTCCTTTATCTTTTCCGGATATTACCATTATGGTGTCTTTCTTTCTAACGTGAATATTACTCATTTAAGCCACCTCCCTATTATAGAACTTCAGGAGCAAGTGAAAGGATTTTTGTAAATTCCTTATCTCTTAGTTCTCTTGCAACTGGTCCAAAAATACGAGTTCCTTTAGGCTGTTTATCATCTTTAATTATCACTGCTGCGTTCTCATCAAATTTAATATATGATCCATCAAGACGCCTTAAACCTCTTCTAGATCTAACTATAACTGCTTTGACTACATCACCTTTTTTAACAACTCCACCTGGTGTTGCACTCTTAACGCTAGCAACTATTATATCTCCAATGTTTCCCCATTTTCTTAAGGATCCACCTAAAACTCTTATACACATAATTTCTTTAGCGCCTGAGTTATCCGCTACTTTAAGTAATGTTTGCTGCTGTATCATTTAAATACCTCCTTTCAGTATAGAGCTATTTAGCTTTTTCTACAATTTCAACAAGTCTCCACCTCTTATCTTTAGACAGTGGTCTTGTTTCCATTATTAATACTCTATCATTTACTTTAGCTTCGTTGTTCTCATCATGTACCTTGAATTTTTTTGTTCTATTTATAGTTTTTCCGTATAAAGAGTGCCTAACTTTAGTTTCAACAGCAACTACTAAAGTCTTATCCATCTTATCAGAAACAACTTTTCCAATTCTGCTTTTTCTATTTCCTCTTTCCATTAGACGTTCCTCCCTTCATTATTGCTGGAATGCCTTTAACTCTTCTTCTCTAAGGATGGTTTTTATCTGGGCTATGGATTTTTTTACTTCCCTTATTCTCATAGGGTTTTCCAACTGGCCAGTAGCTAACTGAAATCTTAGATTGAATAATTCATTTTTAAGATTTGATAGCTTTTCGTTTAATTCCTGAGGGCTTACTGTTCTTAGTTCTTGTAACTCATTAGCCTTCATTTTCTTCACCACCCATTTCCTCGAAATCACTCTTTGTAACAAACTTTGTTGATACAGGTAGTTTGTATTGTGCAAGTCTCATAGCAGCTCTTGCATCTTCTTCTGAAACACCTGATATTTCAAATAGTATTCTGTCAGGCTTTACAACTGCTACCCAATATTCTGGAGCACCTTTACCAGATCCCATACGTGTTTCAGCAGGTTTCTGTGTTACTGGTTTGTCTGGGAAAATCTTTATCCAAAGTTTTCCACCTCTTTTTACGTATCTATTAATAGCAACTCTGGCTGCTTCTATCTGATTACTTGAAACCCAGCCGCACTCTGTTGCTTGTAATGCGTAATCTCCATAAGCTATTGTATTACCTCTAGTTGCTCTGCCTTTCATTCTGCCACGTTGTTGTTTACGATGTTTTACTCTGTTAGGCATTAACATAACTTATTCCTCCTTCCTTAAACGCTCGCTTCTTCCTTTACAACCTTTTTAGCTGGAAGAATCTCTCCTTTATAAACCCATACCTTAACTCCAATTTTACCATATGTTGTATTAGCCTCAGCAAATCCATAATCTATATCTGCTCTTAATGTCTGTAGTGGAATTGTTCCTTCATGGTACTGTTCAGTTCTCGCAATTTCAGCTCCGCCAAGTCTTCCGGCACAAGCTGTTTTAACTCCTTTAGCACCAGATTTCATAGCTCTTCCGATTGTCTGCTTCATTGCTCTTCTGAAAGAAATTCTCTTTTCCAACTGTGAAGCAACGCTTTCTGCCATAAGCTGAGCATCAATTTCTGGCTTTTTAACCTCAACAATATTTATTATAACATTCTTTTCTACGGCTATTTTAGCAAGCTCTTTTTTAAGAACTTCTATTCCCTGGCCGCCTTTTCCAATAACCATTCCTGGTTTAGCTGTATATATATTCATTTTAACTCTTTTTGCAGCTCTTTCGATTTCTATTTTAGAAATACCAGACTGAAAAAGAGCCTTTTTTAAATATTCTCTTATCTTGAAGTCTTCTAAAAGGTTATCAGCAAAATGTTTATCATCTGCGTACCACTTTGCATCCCAATCTTTAATGACTCCAACTCTAAGTCCGTGTGGATGTACTTTCTGACCCATAAGCTTCCCTCCTCCTTATTAAGCTCTTTCTTTTACAATTATAGTAATGTGACTTGTTCTTTTCTTAATTCTGAAGGCTCTTCCCTGTGCATGTGGTCTAAATCTCTTTAGAACTGGGCCTTGACATGCATATGCTTCAGATACATACAACCTGCTAGGATCCATATCATGGTTGTTTTCAGCATTTGAAACTGATGATTTTAAAACATTTTCAACAAGTTCTGCTGCCTTTTTGGGAGTATATTTTAAAATTGCAAAAGCTTCTTTTACATTTTTTCCTCTTATTAAATTAAGAACAACTTCAATTTTGCTAGAAGAAATTCTTACGTATCTAGCTATAGCTTTAGCTTCCACTTTAAGTTACCTCCTTCCGTGTCTACTTAAGTTTAGTAGATTTTTCGGTTTTTTCATGACCTCTATATGTTCTGGTAAAAGCAAATTCACCAAGTTTATGTCCTACCATATCTTCTGATATATATACTGGAACATGTTTTCTACCATCGTGAACTGCTATTGTATGACCTATCATCTGAGGGAAAATTGTTGAACTTCTTGACCAAGTTTTTATAACCTTTTTCTCTCCATTTTTGTTCATAACATTTATCTTATTGATTAAGGATTCTTTTACATAAGGTCCTTTTTTAACTGATCTACTCACAAATTGGCCTCCCTTCATAAAACCTTTGCCAAATAGTGAAGAGATTATTTCTCTTCATTCTATTTAGCATTCCTTTTTTTAACTATCATGTTATCAGAATATTTCTTGTGTTTTCTTGTCTTATATCCAAGAGCAGGTTTTCCCCATGGAGTCATTGGACCTGGGTGTCCTATTGGTGATTTACCTTCACCACCACCGTGTGGATGGTCATTAGGATTCATAACTGATCCTCTTACTGTAGGTCTAAATCCTAAATGTCTATTTCTTCCGGCATTACCTAGGTTAACAATTTCATGAGTTAAATTAGATACAGTTCCTATTGTAGCTCTGCATTCTACTCTAACATATCTCATTTCTCCAGAAGGAAGCCTAAGTATAGCATACTTATCTTCTTTAGCCATAAGCTGTGCTGAAGCACCTGCAGATCTTACCATCTGAGCGCCCTTGCCTGCCTGAAGTTCTACATTGTGAATTATAGTACCTACTGGTATATTTTTAATAGGCATTGCATTACCTATTTTAATATCAGAACCTTCTCCAGATACTATTTTATCTCCAACCTTAAGTCCGTTAGGTGCAATTATATATCTTTTTTCACCATCTGTATAAGTTACTAAGGCTATAAAAGCACTTCTGCATGGATCATACTCAATAGTTGAAACTACTGCGCTTATTCCATCCTTACTTCTCTTAAAGTCGATAATTCTAAATTTTTTCTTATTACCGCCGCCTCTATGTCGAACTGTAATCTTACCGTTATTATTTCTTCCGGCATTGTTTTTCATAGATACAAGAAGAGATTTCTCAGGTACATCTGTGGTTATTTCCTCAAATGTACATACTGTCATATTTCTTCTTGAAGGTGTGGTAGGTTTAAAACCTTTTATTGCCATCTTATTCCCTCCTTTAATTCGCTTATCTGGCAATCAGCCAATAACTGCTTATTTTATAGGCCTTCAAAGAACTCAATAGCTTTACTATCTTCAGTTAATTTTACATAGGCCTTTTTGAAGTCAGCTCTTTTTCCAATGTGTACGCCAACTCTTTTTGTCTTTCCAATAAATTTTGCTGTATTTACTTCATTAACTTTTACGTCAAATATTTCTTCAACTGCTTTTTTTATCTGAACTTTATTAGCATGAAAATCTACTATGAAAGTGTATTTCTTATCAGCCATTGTTGCCATGGTCTTTTCTGTGATAACAGGTTTTCTTATAATATCATAAGCTGTCATCTTCATTATGCATACACCTCCTCTATTATGGATACAGCATCCCTTGTAGCTATTAAATAATCATATTTTAATAAATCATATACATTAATGTTGTTTACTGGTATTAAAGAAATACCAGGAATGTTTCTTGCTGACTTATAAGCATTATCATTTTTCTCTGCTACAATTATTAATGCTTTTTTAACGTTTAAAACATTTAACATGTTAAGAACATCTTTTGTCTTTGGAGCATCTAAATCAAGATTTTCCAAAACCATCATCTGATTGTCTACAACCTTAGAAGATAAAGCAGACTTAAGTGCAACTCTTCTCATTGTTTTTGGAAGTTTAATGCTGTAATCTCTTGGTTTTGGTGCAAAAACTATTCCACCATGCATCCACTGAGGTGATCTTGTTGATCCCTGTCTTGCATTTCCTGTTCCCTTTTGTTTCCATGGCTTTTTTCCGCCGCCGGAAACTTCAGCTCTTGTCTTTGCAGACTGAGTTCCCTGTCTTTTGTTAGCAAGCTGTGCAACAACTACTTGATGCAAAGCATTTGTATTTATTTCGAAGCCAAAAATTTCTTCTGATAAATTGAAATCTCCAACCTTTTGACCTTCTTTGTTAAATAATCCCACTGTAGGCATTTGTGCATCCTCCTTTCTTATAAAGTTAAGCCTTTACGGTATCCTTTATAACAACTAAACTTTTATTTGGTCCTGGTATACCACCTTTTATAAGAAGTAAATTCTTCTCTGGCATTACCTTAACTACCACAACATTTAATAATGTTGTATTTACATTACCCATATGTCCTGGCAAATGTTTGTTCTTGAATGTTTTGGATGGGTCTGATGAAGCTCCCATTGAACCAGGTGCTCTGTGAAATTTAGATCCATGGCTCATAGGTCCTCTGTTTGCATGCCATCTTTTAATAACACCTTGGAAACCCTTACCTTTTGAAACTCCAGAAACATCGATTTTATCTCCTGCTGCAAATATATCAGCTTTTATTTCCTGACCTACTGCATAAGAGCTTATATCTTCTAGTCTGAATTCTCTTACATGTCTTTTAAGTGGAGAACCTGCTTTTGCAAAGTGTCCTTGTTTTGGTTTGTTAACAAGCTTTTCCCTTATATCTCCAAATCCAAGCTGAATAGCTTCATAGCCATCAGTTTCTTTTGTTTTCTTCTGAAGAACAACGCAGGGGCCTGCTTCTACTACGGTAACTGCTATAAATCTTCCATTTTCATCGAAGATTTGAGTCATACCAAGCTTCTTGCCTAAAATACCTTTCTTCATTATTACACCTCCTAATATTAGCGGATCGGCTAGCGATCATAATATGTAATAGAAATTCTATTACTATTAAAGTTTGATTTCGATATCAACACCAGCTGGCAAATCAAGTCTCATAAGAGCATCTACTGTCTTTGGTGATGGATTTATGATATCAATAAGTCTTTTGTGAGTTCTGATTTCAAACTGTTCTCTTGAGTCCTTATATTTATGAGGAGCTCTAAGTACAGTAACAATATCTTTTTCTGTTGGCAGTGGAACTGGTCCTGCTACCTGTGCACCTGTTGATTTTGCAGTCTCAACTATCTTCAATGAAGACTGATCTAGGATTTTGTGATCAAAAGCCTTTAATTTGATTCTGATTTTTTGTTTTGACATTCTTTTCCCTCCTTTTCTGGCACGCTTTGACTTCTACGTACAACAGCGGATGGTTCTATAAACTGTTCCGTGTGTTTCATTATAGAAAACACAAAACACCCATAAAAGAACCCGTCGCCTAAGTTCTAGACTCGGCTAATTCAGCAGGAACTACCTGAAGTCCAGCAACCTCCTGCTTCATCACTGCTATAACACAACTGTTATATTATATACTATTATCAGGCTATTTACAATATATTTTATATATTTTTTAAGGGGTAAAAACCCCTCATAAAGAGGGGCTATATATTACCCTAAAATAGTAGTAACAACTCCTGAACCTACTGTTCTTCCGCCTTCTCTTATAGCGAATCTTAATCCTTCGTCCATTGCTACTTGTG
>Ga0183099_1001180_pt1 | contig 15777 bp, 18 predicted proteins | sample Biomet1_FD_127788 | JGI IMG/M metagenome (GOLD analysis project Ga0183099, IMG submission 127788) | Microbial communities from bioreactor (seeded with anoxic lake sediment) at LBNL, California, USA - Biofuel metagenome 1 | ecosystem: Engineered > Bioreactor > Anaerobic > Unclassified ... | reverse complement strand
CTGAGGTTGCAGAAGAATGAGTCCGTTTCAACCAACACGTTGAATTCTCTTTGCAAAATCCTCAATTGCGAATTATCTGATATAGCCAAATATATACCAGACTAAGAGGAAAAGCGAAACGGAGTAATAGATCAACCGAGGTCGCATGCAGGTAATCAGGTCGGCTGTGAGCAGGTTTTTTTATTTTCCGTCTTTCTCACGCAATACAGAACAGGCGCTCAACCCGGCTTAGTTTGCCGGCGTTGAACGCCTGTTGTCATAGTTGTTCAATTCGTTTGCCATCTGCCACGCAGTTTGAAGCCGCAAATAAAGCTGTCCACGGAAAGATCGGTCGGCCATCATGTTCAGATCATCAACGATCCAGCACGAGCTTTTACTGCTCCACTGAGAGTTTGTCTCACAGTATTACGCGGTTTGCTTCCACAGCTTGCTTCAATTCCGACATCTCCAGCGGCGTGTAAAAGCTGTCGTACAATGCTTTCATGGTTTCGTCCATGGGTCTCGCCTCCTTGTAGCAAGACACATTACCACGAAGAAGTCAGGAAGTCTACAGCTTTTTTATCGAATGAAGTACAGGAGATGGACTATCATTTATAATCGTTCCATGCTGCAAGATAGGAGATACACGGCCACACGGAATCGCGCATCAAAACCTGTTTCAGGCAGCACATGCTTTCTTCCTTTTTACCGATGAAAGAAAGATAACCGCAGAGCCCATATATCGCGACCACGGCGTTTAACGCATTTTCGTCCTGTTCCGCCTGCCTGAGCGCCTGCTCCCACGGGAGTTCGTTGCAAAATACGGAAACGGCAAGCTGATACGCGGTGTGGTGCCCCACTTTCATATCCTGACGGTAGTCCTTAAGGAGCACAGGGACCAACCCAGCACGGTAGCAACTGAGCGTGTGCCAGTAAATAGCCGCTATGGCTGTCTCGTCCCCGCAGGGCAGGCACTCACCAAAACGTGCAGTGGCCTCCGCATAATCTCCTTGAAGGTAATGCCAGACGCCCAGCGGATAGGCAATGCTCTTTTGATTCGCACCCAATGAAAGGCAGCGGAGGTATTCCGCGCGTGCATCGTCAAAGCGTCGGAGTGTCAGATCGGCTCCGGCCAAATGGCTCATAAGCCGCCAGTCATCTGAACGAATGCGGAGGGCATTCCGGTAAGCCTTCACAGCCTCCCGAAAACGATACTGGGCTGAAAGTGCATCGCCCAGCGCAACTCGACTGCGATAATCGTCCAACTCACGCAGCCAGAAGATCTCCTCGGCGTCCTCAAGCGCGCAAGGTTCGTCGCCAAGCTGGCTTGCAAGACTCGCGCGGGGATGCTTTTTCCTTGCATCGTTCGGCATCAGCGTTGCCCTTCGATCAGCTTTTTGACTTCCGCAAGGCTAAGGCCCTTTTCTCTGGCAATTTTGGCAAGGTCTTCAAATTCATATTTTGCTCTCGTAGTCTCGTATCCCTGGGACAGCTTTTGCCGCACCGGCCCAAAGGATGTTTCGAGCGTGACAACGGAGCGCTCCAGCGTGTAGCGGCGGCTGATATTCTCCCGCACGCCCAGCGTGGTCGTATGCCTGAACATCAGGCGTACCATGTTATCCTTTTCAGATTCGCGGCACATGACACACAGCAACACGCCGGGACGGGATTTTTTCATTCCTACGGGAACTGTGTAGACTTCCAATGCACCCGCCTCAAAGAATCGCTCCATGGCAAAGCTGGTGTCCTCCGCCGTCATGTCGTCCAGATTGCAGCTTAGCTTGGTCACAGTGTCGCCGCACTCCTCCGTCTCGCCCAGCAGCGCGCGTACGCAGTTAGCCGCTTCAAAATCCTTTCTGCCCATGCCATAGCCGATGGTCTTCACACGCATAACAGGCATCTCCCCAAACTGTGTGGCGAAGTGCTTCAGAAGTGCCGCGCCGGTGGGGGTGCAGAGCTCGCCCTTTACGCCGCCGCCGTAGATTGGCACATCCCGCAAAATATACGCTGTTGCGGGTGCCGGCACCGGCAGAATGCCATGGGCACAACGGACATGGCCGCTGCCAACATGAATTGGCGATACGACAACCTGCTGCGGTGCAAGCTTGTCCATCAGCAAACAGACCGCCGCAATATCCGCAATGGCGTCCATCGTACCGACCTCGTGAAAATGGATATCCGTCACCGGAACGCCGTGGGCATGGCTCTCTGCCTCTGCGATCAGTCCGTAGACCGCCAGGACATCTGATTGGACTTTCGTAGAGAGCCTCAAGCTCTCAATGATATGCTCGATCTCATGCATGCCGCTGTGATGGTGGGTATGCTCCCCATCATGTGAGTGTTCATGGCCGTGCTCATGCTCATGTTCGTGGTTGTACGCCGAGAAATCAAGGGATTCTTCTTCCTGACCGTTCACCGTCACTGAGATGTGCGTGCCGGTGATACCACATTTTTGCGCCGCTTTCTTTTTGATTTCCACACCCGGAATGCCCAGTACGTTCAACTCCGAGAGAACTGTATCCTGATCCGGCAGTAGCTCCAGCAGAGCCGCCGCCAGCATATCACCCGCTGCGCCCATGCCGCAGTCCAAATACAACGTCCTCATTTTGTCGCCTCCATATGATTAATCATACTCGCCTGATACGCCGCGCCAAAGCCGTTGTCGATGTTGACTACCGACACCCCGCTGGCGCAGGAGTTGAGCATGGACAACAGCGCCGAAACGCCGCCGAAGGACGCCCCGTAGCCCACGCTGGTGGGTACGGCTATCACGGGGCAGTCTGCAAGGCCACCAATTACGCTGGCCAGCGCGCCCTCCATCCCCGCAATGGCGATGATAACGCTGGCGCTCATGATGTCGTCCAGATGTGCAAGCAGTCTGTGCAGTCCCGCGACGCCGACGTCGTAAAGTCTTGTTACCTCATTCCCAAGTACTTCCGCAGTCAAAGCAGCCTCTTCCGCGACAGGAATGTCGCTTGTGCCGCCGGTGGCAACAACGATTTTTCCAGTGCCGTTAGGCTTTGGCAACGATCCGATGATCCCGATCCGTGCATCGGCGTGATAGTCCAGCGGATAAGATTCATTGATCCGCACAGCCGCTTCCGGTGGAAGACGCGTGATAAGAATTGTGTTCTGTTCTGTTTTCCACATGGCGTTTGCGATGCCGACAATCTGTTCCGGTGTTTTTCCCGCCCCGTATATGACCTCCGGGACGCCCTGCCGCAGCGCGCGGTGATGATCGACCTTCGCATAGCCGATATCCTCAAACGGTGCAAGTTTGAGCTTCAGCGCGGCATCCTCCACGGACAGATTCCCGCTTTGGAGGTCTTCCAAAATCTTTCTGATAGAGTTATTCATCTCGCGCCTCCAGATCAAGCAGCACAGCGCTGTAATCCTTCTTCAGTTCCCCCACAATGGAAGTTCTGTTTTCCATCAGCCGCGGAAGCTGAGAGGCTGGCACTTGAATCTTTGCGGCAGCACCAGTCATACGGACCCGGAAATCGGTAAAGCCCAGCGAGAATAGGTGGTTTTCCGCACGCTCCGTGCGCGCCAACTTCTCTCCGGTGATGGTCTCACCTGTGGGGATTCGCGTGGCAAGGCAGGCATATGCGGGTTTATTCCAGGTAAAAAGTCCCACTTTCCGCGAGAGACACCGGATCTCATCCTTTGTCAAGCCACACTCCCGTAGTGGGGAGCGGACCCACATCTCCTTCAACGCCCGCATCCCTGGACGGTCACCTGCATCGTCGGAGGCGTTGGTGCCGTCGATCAGCAACGAATAACCGTCCGCAGCGGCCTCAGCAGCTATTGCGAAAAAAATACGCTTTTTGCAATAATAGCAGCGGTCGGCGAGATTGGCAGTGATCGCAGCATCTGAGAGTACATCCACGTCCAGAATCTTCAAATCGGCATGAAGCTGTGATGCAAGCCTCTTAGCGTCCTCCAATTCAAACTGCGGCTGAAAGGCAGACTTAACGTAGTAACCCCGCACCTGCGCTCCGCTTTTTAGCGCGGCGTAGAGAAGATAGGAGGAATCAACGCCGCCGGAAAAACCCAACGCTATATGATTATTTTCGTGAAAAAAGTCATCTAAAGTCATATGGAACACTCCGGTATCACAAAATTCTTCGTTTGCAAAGAGAGAAGCGGCCCCGCCATGCCTCACGCACAGCGAAGCTGCCCCTCTGACCCTCTATGAGTTTATTTTTTTTTCTTGAAATAGGGCGGCCTTAACGACGCCCTTCGGGTCTTTTACCAGCAGAATAACAAGCCAGATGATCAGACCCAAGGCGACAACGGAAAGCCCCAGGTAGAAATCATTGAGCATATCGGCGGGAGCAGGAGTAAAATACTCTGCTTTCAATTCCGCGTACTCAAACAGTGCGTCCACGAACCACATGATGGAGGCACCCCAATACATCCAGCAGAGAATGCCGATCTTCATCTCGTTCTTCGGGGCATTTTTATACCAGAGGATCGTGCAAATAATGGCCGCAAAAACGGTGGTAAGCAGTGTCATATGTCTCCTCCTCAGTTTCCAGCAGCCTGTGTCTCAGGTGCTTTCAGTGCTCTCTTCTCAATCGCGTTTGAGGCCAGGAGCATGCAGACCCAGACAGCCGTTACCAGCAGTGCCATGCTGACGCCGACCGTCGACATTTCATGTAACATGACGGCGGCGTCCGATGGATCGCTTGCTGCCGTCAGGAACGGGAACCAGGGCACCACCTCCCCGTGCCATACATGCTCAAAGGCCAGCAGAACTGCGCCGCCCCAGAGCATATTGGTCAGCCATTTCAGTTTGAGGGAGAAGGGGATCTTCTCCATCATCGCAAAGCTACCGCTGCCGGTATCAACCTTCAGTGCTGCGGGTTCCTTTTCCTTAGCCTTGATGGACTTTGTGACGATAGTTGCGACGATCGCTTCAGCGGTCGGTACCAGAAAACATGCCATAATTTTTTCCTCCTCAGTCTATTTTGCTTTAAGTTGATGCCTTGTTGCTTTCAGTCTAATGCAATAAAGAAAACAAAAAGGCATATGGCTCTTCTTCAGAAAAGCCATATGCCTTCATAGGCATACATTTCAAATCCGCATAGCAAATAGTAATTTTAGCACTTCTGTGCTGCGTTCCCGATTTCTTATCGGTATTGTAAAATTATATCCCTCCCCATTGGCAATGTCAAGACGGTACCAAACAGCTATCGCGAAATATCTCGAATTTGATCGATCACACCTTGAATTAGTTTTCCTGTGTTGAGATCCTGCACACCGACAATCATATTATCACAGTGGTTGATTGGGATCAAAATACGCTTTGCATTACTCTGCCCGACAGCAAGCGCAATAGCCGGTGTAATCTCTCCGAAAAGCGAATCAGCAATAACGATGCCAATGGGCCCGACAATGACGTCCGCTTTCCGGCAACCGACAATCACGGCATTTTCACCAGTGGCAGCGTGATCCGCGCCCGCTTTCAGCATTGCAGAAGTCGCGGTGCTGTTGGTGCCAACTGCTGTTACTACTGCATCTGATAAGCTGTTTTTGATCGCTGCAACAACCTGCTTTCCTATGCCGCCGCCCTGAGCATCGATAACAAGGATGTTCATTAAGTACCTCCGCTTTATTTAGTGTTCAGTATATTGTACACCACATCGAACATAGGCTCAAGCCTCCATTGGAATTTCACGCAGTAAAAAATTGCCGCAACAGATGAATGAGAAGCTTGACTATTAACAATAAAAGTGAAAAAAAGTTATGAAAATTTCACTAATCTAACTGATTTGGTCGCTTCCTTGGTGAATCTGAGCAGGATCGAACCGTCGACCTACGCGTTGTGAACCACATTTTATTCCTAAAAAAACGAACTTCCTTCTTTCACTGAGGTGACATTACATTTAGACACGGATGGCAACAGCCGCACGAAATGTATTTTTCGTGCGGCTGTTCTTTTTACTCCGTACCGACGTTGAGCCCCATAGGTCACAATGTGTACCTATGGGGCTTAACCCTTGAGTTTCAAGAACTTTCTTGTTTTCAAATGCTGAAGGCGATGACAAAAGTTTACCGTATTTTAATGGTTTGTACTAAGTTTTACAAACAGAAAATGTGGTACACGTGTGGTACAAAACGGGGTTCACCGGGTTACCCACCTTGATTAAGAGATAAAAAAGACCTGTGTACCCAAATCTTCTAGTCATTACAGTGCGAGGATAATGAAAAAAGCTTGCAATCGGGGGAAAGTTGTGATATTCTATTCAAGCTACAAAGGGCGGTCCTCTGCCGTGCATGCGCGAAATAGCGCCTTATTGCCATTGAAAAGCGGCATGAACACCTATAATTTAGGAGGATAATCCATGGATCTCATTAAGGAACTGAACAAGGAAACGCTGGAGCACGAGCAGCTCCAGGTGAAGGTGGGCGATACCGTTCGCGTTCACGTGAAGGTCAAGGAAGGCTCTCGTGAGCGTATCCAGATCTTCGAGGGTACCGTTATCGCCAAGAAGCACGGAGGCATTGAGGAGACGTTCACCGTCCGCCGCATCTCTTACGGCGTGGGCGTGGAGAAGGTGTTCCCCGTTCACTCTCCCTCCATCGAAACGGTGGAGATTGTCCGCAACGGCAAGGTGCGCCGGGCGAAGCTCTATTATCTGCGCGAGCGCGTGGGCAGGGGCGCCAAGGTCAAGGAGAAGCTTTGATCCATAGAAAAGAGAGGCGAAAGCCTCTCTTTTTTTGTACCCTGCCGTGCATTCTTCCGAACGGCTTTTGCTATGCGGGTATGTTCGAAACTGCCCGGTGATCATGCGGTATTCTGCCGGAAGCACATGCAAATTGACGAAAAAAATCATGCATTGCCGCACTTGTTCTTTTCCTTCGAGTTTGATATACTAATAAAATTGATCAGCATTTCCATAAATAGCCGTGTCCGATGGGGAAACGGCCATTTCAGCGGGTAATTTTGCCAGAGCCCGGACGAGGTATTAAATGAAGAACAATCAGACAGAATTAACAAATATGCCTGCCGAAACGGCGGGGGAGAGCCTGTATGAATGGGTGCGGGCGCTGGTGTCCTCCGTACTGGCGGTGGTGCTGATTTTTACCTTCGCTGTCCGGCTGATCGGGGTGGACGGACACTCAATGGTGCCGACGCTTCAGGACGGCGACCGTCTGGCGGTGGCCGTGGGCGTACTGGCAGGGAATTACAGGACCGGAGACATCGTGGTGCTGCGCAAGCAGAGCTTTCTGGACGAACCCATTGTCAAGCGTGTAATCGCCTTGGAGGGGCAGACCGTGGACATTGACTTTTCCACCGGCAGCGTCAAGGTGGACGGAAAGGTTTTAAACGAGTCGTACATCAACGAGCTGACCTTTCGGTCGGACGGGACGGAGTTTCCCCTGACGGTGCCGGAGGGGTCCGTCTTCGTCATGGGCGATAACCGCAACCACTCCAACGACAGCAGGGATGTCCGGCTGGGCACTGTGGATACGGGCTACATCATCGGTAAAGCAGTGTTTCTGCTGTATCCCGGCGCGGATTCGGAGACCGGAACTCGGGACTATTCCCGCATTGGCTTCATCCGTTGACGGGAAATTTCTACGTAAAGCGGCGAAAAATACGCAAACGAGCGTACGCCGAAGGCAATAGCCGTGAATTGTGCGGCGCTGCCTTAAAGGAGGACGACCCGTGGAAAACGGACAGAACCTGAAAATTCAATGGTATCCGGGCCACATGACCAAGACCCGGCGGATGATCGCGGATCAGCTGAAAAATGTGGATGCGGTGTGCGAGCTGCTGGACGCGCGGATTCCAGTTTCCAGCCGGAATCCGGACGTGGACGAGCTGACGGCGGGAAAGCCCCGGCTGGTGGTGCTGAACCGGGCAGACCAGGCGGACCCCGACGTGACGAAGCGGTGGGCTGAGTACTTTCGGGAAAAGGGATACGCAGTGCTGGCATGCAGCGCCAAGGGCGGAGATGGCGTAGACCGGTTCCCCGCCGCCGTGCGGACCCTGCTTGCGGACAAGCTGCGCTCATACGCCGAAAAAGGGCAGGCGGGCCGTACCATGCGGGTGATGATTCTGGGTATTCCCAACGTGGGAAAGTCCACTTTTATCAACCGGGTGTCAAAGCGGAAGACCGCCAAGACGGAGGACCGGCCCGGCGTCACCCGAGCGAAACAATGGGTCCCCGTCGACCAGGGACTGGACCTGCTGGATACTCCGGGAATCCTGTGGCCGAAGTTTGAAGACCAAAGCGTGGGACTGAATCTGGCCTTCACCGGCGCGGTACGGGACGAGGTGATGGACTTGGAGGCCCTTGCCTGCAATCTGATGGCCTATCTCGCAGGGCATTATCCCGCGGCGCTGGCTGAGCGGTATAAATTCCAGCCGAAGCCGGAGGATTCCGGCTACGACCTGCTGCAAAGGGCGGGGCAGATGCGGGGCTTTGTCATGCGGGGCGGCGAGATCGACACGGAACGGATGGCAAAGATTCTGCTGGACGAGTTCCGAGGTGGCAAGCTTGGTCGCTTTACACTTGAAATGCCGGAGGAGGTTCGCCATGTCTGAGATGGAGCATCCCTGGAGCATCGAGGAGCGGTGCTTTGCTGCCGGGTACGAAACGGTGTGCGGCGCGGATGAGGCCGGGGCCGGCCCTTTGGCGGGACCGGTGTACGCCGTAGCGGTGATTTTGCCGCGGGGATTTGTGATCGACGGGCTGAACGACTCCAAAAAGCTGAGCCCGAAAAAGCGCGAGGCGCTGTTTGAGACCATCTGCGCAGAGGCAGAGGACTACTGCGTCGCGTGGGTGGAGGCGGAGGAGATTGACTGCACCGATATTCTCAGTGCCCGGATAAAAGCCATGCAGCTGGCCATCGACGGTCTGAAGAAAAGGCCGGATTTTGCGCTGATTGACGGAAACCGGGACTGCGGAAGCTGCTGCGCCATTACGACGCCGCATGAAACTGTCATCGGTGGGGACGGATTGAGCGCGTCCATCGCGGCTGCGTCAATTCTGGCGAAGGTCAGCCGGGATCGGTATGTGACGGAAGTTTTGGACCGGGAATACCCGTGCTACCAGTTCGCAAAGCACAAAGGATACGGTACAAAGCTGCACTATGAGATGCTGGGCGCCTACGGCCCTTGTCCGGCTCACAGGAAAAGCTTCCTGAAAAAATGGGAGCAGAGGCGGCCATGACGACGAGAGATGCCGGGAACCGGGGCGAGGCGGCGGTGGCCGGATATCTGCGGGAGCGGGGTTACGGTCTGCTGGCCAGCCAGTGGCGCTGCCGGTTCGGGGAGATCGACCTGATCGCCCGGGACCCGGAAGGGCAGCTGTGCTTTGTGGAGGTCAAGCTGCGGAGTAATCTCTGCGCGGGACTCCCACGGGAGTATGTGGACGGGCGCAAGCAGGCGCGGCTTCGGACGACCGCTGTACTGTACATGAGCATTAGGAAGCTGGATGAACCCGCCCGGTTCGATGTGGCGGAGGTTTACGACGAAAACGGCGCGCTCCGGGTGGAGTATCTGGAAAACGCATTTGAATAAGGCGCTGAGGCGGCCTGTATCCATACAGAGCAGGAGGAATGAATATGAAGTATTACAGCACACGGGATACCGCGGTGTCGCTTAGCGCGGCGCAGGCCGTGAAGCAGGGACTGAGCCGGGACGGGGGCCTGCTGACCCCCATGGAATTTCCGAAACTCTCCGAGGGGGATTTGAACGCCATGCTGCCCATGACCTATCAACAGCGGGCTGCTGCGATCATGGGCCTGTATCTGACGGATTACAGCGCAAAGGAACTGCTGGCCTTTGCAGAGAAAGCCTACGGTCCCGCCCGGTTTGACACGTCAGCCGTGGCCCCGGTGCGGACGCTGGATGAAACCACCCACTGCTTGGAGCTGTGGCACGGGCCCACCTCCGCATTTAAGGATCTGGCGCTCCAGATGCTGCCCCAGTTGCTGTCCGCCGCCCTGAAAAAGACGGGGGAGACCCGGACGGCCTGCATTTTGGCGGCCACCTCCGGCGACACCGGTAAGGCCGCCATGGAGGGCTTTGCCGACGTGGAGCAGACGAAGATTCTGGTGTTCTACCCCAAAGACGGCGTCTCCGCCGTTCAGGAGGCCCAGATGCTTACCCAGCGGGGAGAGAACGTGAGCGTCTGTTCCGTGGTGGGAAATTTTGACGATACCCAGAGCGGAGTGAAGCGCATTTTTTCCGACGAGACACTCCGGGACGAGCTGGACAAGCGGGGATATTTCCTCTCCTCCGCCAACTCTATCAACTGGGGACGCATTCTGCCGCAGGTGGTCTACTATATCTCCGCTTACTGCGATCTTGTGCGGGACGGAAAGCTGAAGCTGGGGGAGAAGGTCAACTTCTGCGTTCCCACCGGCAACTTCGGCGACATTCTGGCGGGATACTACGCCAGAAAGATGGGTCTGCCCATAGGCAGGCTGATCTGCGCGTCCAACAAAAACGACGTGCTGACGGAATTCCTGAACACCGGAACCTATGACCGCAACCGGACGTTTTACAATACCATGAGTCCCTCCATGGACATCCTGATTTCGTCCAATCTGGAGCGGCTGCTGTTCGATCTTGCCGGACAGAACGGGGAAAAGGTGAAGGACTACATGGACCAGCTTGCCATGAGCGGCAGTTACCGGGTGAGAGACGAAATTCTGGAGCAGATCAGGGATTTGTTCTGGGCCGGCTCCTCCGGCGAGGAAGCCACAGCCGCAGCCATTGCCCACTATTATAAGGACTGCGGTTATCTTATAGATACCCACACCGCCGTGGCGGCGGACGTGATGGCGCAGTACCACGCCGCCACCGGCGACACCGCACCTACGGTATTCGTTTCCACCGCATCTCCTTTCAAGTTCTGCGACAGTGTGCTCAAAGCCATCGGCGAGACGCCGAAGGGGGAGGGCATCGATCTGATCGACCAGCTTCAGTATGCCACCGGAAGGCCCGCCCCATGGCGGCTTGCGGCCCTGCGGGAGAAGGAACGGCGGTTCGACCTCTCCCGGAAGAAAGAGGAGATGCCAGAGGTCGTGCGGGCGTTTCTCAAATAACCGCGTCGCTGCTTTGCACGGCAGGCGTCAGGCAAACCGCCAAAAACGCGGGCGGGACCGCCCAATACCGGCGGTCCCGCTGCGAAAAAATGAAAAGGAGGGCTTTGATGGCCCTTTATGCGATTGGAGACCTGCATCTGTCCCTGACGGCCAATAAATCCATGGAGGTATTCGGCGAGGCATGGAAAAATTATTTGGACCGAATTGCCGAGTCCCTCTCCGTTCTGACGGCGGACGATACGCTGATTTTGGACGGTGACACCTCCTGGGGCATCGACATGGCGGAGGCAGAGGCGGATTTCCGCTTTTTGGACCAATTTCCCGGGAAAAAGCTGCTGGTAAAGGGAAACCACGACTACTGGTGGTCCACCGTCAATAAAATGAGCGGCTTTTTTGCGGAGAAGGGATTGACCTCCTTTGAATTTCTCCACAACAACTGCCATTTCTACGGGCAATACGCCCTATGCGGAACCCGGGGATGGTTTCTGGAGGAAAATCAGAAGGCCCCGGACGCAAAGGTGCTGAACCGGGAGGTCATGAGGCTGGAAACGTCCCTGAAGGCGGCGGGAGACAGGCCTATTTTCTGCTTTCTCCACTATCCGCCGCTGTATCAGGGCTACCGGTGTCCGGAGATCCTGGGGCTTCTGGAGAAGTACCGTGTGAAGGCGTGCTTTTACGGGCATCTTCACGGGCCGGTGATCCGCCGCCGCTTCGAGGAGGAACGAAGCGGGACTGCCTTTTTCCTTATTTCCGCGGACCATTTGGGGTTCGTTCCAAAAAAAATCTGCGAATAGCGGAAAAAAGTGTGGATTTTTCGATATTTATCTGATATTATAGAAAACTGGACCGGCCTGTACCGGTCATGAACGGAGGAGTAAACAATATGAACGTGAAAAACTGCGAAAATCAGGAGAAAAGTACCGTCGCTCTGACTGTAGAGGTCAGCGCGGAGGAGTTTGAGGCCGCTATCGTAAAAGCATATCAGAAGATGCGCAGGAAGATCAATGTGCCGGGCTTCCGTCCGGGCAAGGCTCCCCGCAAGATCATTGAGGGGATGTACGGCGCAGAGGTGTTTTTCGAGGAAGCGGTCAATATCGCCATGCCCGACGCCTATGAGGCCGCCGTGGCTCAAAAGGAACTGAACGTTGTGGGCTATCCTCAGGTGGGGCTGGAGGGCGAGGTTACCAAGGAGGGCTTTACCTTCAAGGCAGTCGTTCCCGTCTACCCCGAGGTGAAGCTGGGTGAGTACAAGGGCCTGAAAGCCCCCAAGGCCGCCGTGAAGGTTGCCGCCGCCGATGTGGATGACCGGCTGAAGGAAATGGCCGACCGCAACACCCGTCTGGTGTCTGCGAATCGGGAGGCGAAGAACGGCGACGTGGCCGTCATTGATTTTGAGGGTTTTCTGGGCGGAAAACCCTTTGACGGCGGCAAGGGCGAGAACCACAGCCTAGAGCTGGGCTCCGGCAGCTTTGTCCCCGGCTTTGAAGAGCAGGTGGTCGGCATGAAAGCCGGCGACGAGAAGGACATCAACATCACTTTCCCGACGGACTACGCGCCGGAACTTGCCGGCAAGGACGTCGTATTCAAGGTGAAGCTTCACGAGGTCAAGGAGAAGGATGTCCCCGCTATGGACGACGAATTTGCCAAGGACGTCAGCGAGTTCGATACGCTGGAGGACCTGAAGGCCGATATCGAGAAGAAGATCGCCGATGAGCGGGAACAGGCCGCACAGCAGACGTTTGAGGACAATCTGATGCAGCAGGTGGCGGAGAACATCACCGCCGATGTGCCCGACGCCATGGTAGAGGTGCAGGCCCGCCGTTTCCTGGACAATTTCAAAAACCAAATTCAGCAGCAGGGGATTCCCTATGACCAGTATTTGAAGATGGCTGGCATTGACGAGGCCAAGCTGTTGGAGGATGCCAGAGAGCCCGCCCTGCGGCAGGTCCGTCTGGATCTGGCTCTGGCCGCCATTATCAAGGATGAGAAGATCGAAATCTCCGACGAAGAAGTGGAGAGCGAGTACAAGACCATGGCGGAGAAGTACTCGATCGAGCTGGAGAACGTCAAAAAGTATCTGCCTGCCGAGCAGATCAAGGATCAGCTCAGCACCCGCAAGGCCATCGAAATCGTGCGGGACAGCGCCACCGCCACCGAGCCCGAGGAGAAGAAGGCGGAGGACGGCGAGGAGAAGCCTGTCAAGAAGGCCGCCTCCAAGAAGACCGCCAAGGCGGAGGATGACGAGGAAAAGCCCGCCAAGAAGCCTGCCGCTAGGAAGCCCGCCAAGAAAGCGGAGGAATAATCCGGGCAGCCGCTACATTTTACAGATTCGACACATTCTCTCATGGTGCCTGTGGTATCATGGGAGAATGTTTCTAGGCGGACGTACTTCGGCATATGATACCGAAAACTCCGTAAGCCAGTATTGAATTGGAGGTTTTACCAATGAGTTTAGTGCCTTATGTAGTAGAACAGACCAACCGTGGCGAAAGGTCCTATGATATTTTCTCCCGGCTGCTGAATGACCGTATCGTCTTTTTGGGCGAGGAGGTCAACGCCACTACGGCCAGCCTCGTCGTGGCCCAGCTTCTGTATTTGGAAGCCCAGGACCCGGACAAGGACATCCAGTTGTATATCAACAGCCCCGGCGGCTCCGTTACCGACGGCATGGCCATCTATGATACCATGCAGTACGTCAAGTGCGACGTATCCACCGTATGCGTGGGCATGTGCGCGTCCATGGGTGCGTTCCTGCTGTCCTCCGGCACAAAGGGCAAGCGCATCGCACTGCCCAATGCCGAGATCATGATTCACCAGCCCTCCGCCGGGACTCAGGGCCAGATTACCGACATGGCTATCCATCTGAAGCGTCTGGAAATCATCAAAAAGCGCATGAACCATATTCTGGCTGGCAATACCGGCAAGTCCCTCGAGGAAGTCACCGCCGCCTGCGAACGGGATAACTTCATGTCCGCAGAGGAGGCCAAAGACTTCGGACTGATCGACAAGATCATTTTGAATCACTGATTGCACTTATATCAGAAAGACAACGGAAAGACAGAACTGAGGTAATACCATGAATGAAGACGCCAAGAAAACCCTTCGCTGCTCCTTCTGCGGCAAACACGAGCAGCAGGTCCACCGGATGATTCAGGGACCGGGCGTACGTATCTGCGACGAGTGCGTCCAGCTGTGTATGAGCATTCTGAACGACGGGTTCGAGGACCCCGGCGCCTCCGGCCTGGAGGAGATTCCGGATAAGCTGCCCACGCCCCAAGAGATCAAGGGTGTTCTGGACCAGTATGTGATCGGACAGGATGAGGCGAAGATCGCCCTCTCTGTGGCGGTTTATAACCACTATAAGCGGATCTACTTCGGCGGCGATGAGGAAGTGGAGCTGCAAAAGAGCAACATCCTCATGCTGGGGCCCACCGGTTCCGGCAAGACGCTGTTTGCCCAGACCCTGGCCCGCATTCTGAAGGTGCCTTTTGCCATTGCGGACGCCACCACGTTGACCGAGGCCGGCTATGTGGGAGACGATGTGGAAAACATCCTTCTTCGCCTTTTGCAGGCCGCCGACTTCGATGTGGAGCGGGCCGAGCGGGGCATCATCTACGTGGATGAGATCGACAAGATTGCCCGCAAGAGCGAAAATGTCTCCATCACACGGGACGTTTCCGGCGAGGGCGTGCAGCAGGCGCTTTTGAAAATTGTGGAGGGGACCGTGGCCAACGTTCCGCCGCAGGGTGGACGCAAGCACCCCCATCAGGAGTTTATTCAGGTCAATACCAAGAACATCCTGTTTATCTGCGGCGGCGCTTTCGACGGTCTGGACAAGATCATCGAGCAGCGCATGGATCAAAAGAGCATCGGTTTCGGTGCGAAGATCGAGGGGAAAAAGGACCGGAACCTCAGTCGTATTCTTGCCAGCGTCCAGCCCCACGATATTTTGAAGTACGGCCTGATTCCGGAGCTGGTGGGCCGTCTGCCGGTGATTACCACGCTGAATGCCCTGAGCCGTGACGATCTGGTGCGGATTCTGACAGAGCCGAAAAACGCGTTGGTTAAGCAGTATCAAAAGCTTTTGGGCTATGACAACGTGGAGCTGGTCTTTGAGCAGGAGGCGCTGGAAGCCGTGGCCGACAAGGCCATCGAGCGGAATATCGGCGCCCGCGGTCTGCGGGCGGTGATGGAGTCCATGCTGACACAGATCATGTATGACGTGCCTTCCGACCCCACCATTGAAAAGGTGAGTATTACCCGGGGGTGCGTGGAGGGAACGGAGAAGCCCGTGCTGATTTATGACAAGCGGCGCGTGAACCATGCGGTGAAGCTGAGCAACGGCAAAACCGAAAAGTCCGAGTTGCCCGGCAGTACGCCTGCCTCCGCGTCCTGAGCAGCCGCAGACCTGACATACAAGGAGGGACGCGAGCTGCGTCCCTCTTTTTTCAATCAAAGAAAGGAACCCGATCATGGAGCTGACAACCTGGAATATTCCCGTTCTGGCCCTGCGGGGCCTGACGGTTTTTCCTCATATGAATCTAACCTTCGACGTGGAGAGGCCGATCTCCATTGCCGCTCTGAGCCGGGCTATGGAGACGGACCAGGAGATTTTTCTGGTGACTCAGAAGGAACTGGGGACGGCGGTGCCGGGAGAAAAGGATCTGTACCGGGTGGGTACCGTATCACACATCTCACAGGTCCTCCGCGTGTCTGAGGGGAGTGTCC
>Ga0183099_1001179_pt1 | contig 15794 bp, 15 predicted proteins | sample Biomet1_FD_127788 | JGI IMG/M metagenome (GOLD analysis project Ga0183099, IMG submission 127788) | Microbial communities from bioreactor (seeded with anoxic lake sediment) at LBNL, California, USA - Biofuel metagenome 1 | ecosystem: Engineered > Bioreactor > Anaerobic > Unclassified ... | reverse complement strand
TGAAGTGTAAAGATCTATAAAAAACTTTTAAAGGATAAATCTATTGATTTTATTAAGTTTAAACGTGTGTATAAAAATATATAAACTAAACGTAGAACTCCTTTGCTAAGTTTATCATTTAATAGAAACTCTTTGTTCTTCTCCCTTTTCAAACGAACAGAATACTCCATTGCGCAAAGTTATGTATACATCTTATATTTATAGACAAATAAAAACCGCAGTATACAAAACTACGGTTTATTTTCCAACACAGAAATTTTTAAATACATGATCTAATAAATCTTCTGTTGATATTTCTCCTGTAACTTCAGATAATGAATCTAAAGCTTCTTTAAGGTCTACTGCTATCAAATCCATAGGTAGCCCCATATTTATTGTTTCAAATATATTCTTAATTGCATCTTTTGTTTTTTCAAGGGCAGTTTTATGTCTTATATTTGTAATAATTAATTTTTTTGAACTATCTTCTACTGTTCCTCTAACTATTAAATCATAAATTTGCTCTTCCATATCAGATATACCGATACTTTCTTTAGCAGATATATTTATAAAACTATCTACAGAATCTAGTTCAGAAAGTTTAGCAACTTGATTTAAATCATTTTTATTAACTATTCCAAGTACTTTTTTACCTCTTAATTTCTCGTTAATCTTAAAATCTTCATTATCTAATTCCATTGAACCATCTAGTACAAATAATATAAAATCTGCCTTTTCTATTTGTTCAAAAGATTTTTCAACGCCAATATTTTCAACTAAATCATCAGTTTTTCTTATACCAGCTGTATCAACTAATACTAAAGGGATTCCTTTAATATTTATAACTTCTTCAATAATGTCTCTTGTTGTTCCAGCTATATGAGTTACAATGGCTCTTTCTTCTCTTAACAAAGCATTTAAAAGACTCGATTTACCAACATTAGGTTTTCCTACTATTGCTGTTTTTACACCTTCTTTTATCATTTTTCCTTTGTCATAAGAAAGTATAAGCTCATTAGCTGTATTCATAACTGTTTCTAAGTTATCTACTAGATTATCTGGTAAAGGATCATCTATTCCTTCTTCTGGATAGTCTAGTACAACATTAACATGAGCAGCTACATCTAAAAGCAATTTTTTTAAATGAGCTATTTGAGATTTCAAATCTCCTCTTAATTGATCAAGAGATAAAGAAATACTCTTATCAGTTTTAGAGTGAATCAAATCCATTACTGCTTCAGCTTGTGTAAGGTCTATTCTGCCGTTTACAAAGGCTCGCCTAGTAAATTCACCTTGCTCAGCATGTCTTGCTCCAAAACGGAGTACAAGCTCTAAAACCTTCTCTGTTATAAGATATCCCCCATGGCAGTTTATCTCTACTATATCTTCTGCAGTATAAGTTTTTGTCCCTTTCATTATGCTAACAAGAACTTCATCTACCAATTCATTGTTTTCATTATAAAGTTTACCGTAATTTATACTAAAATTTCTTAATTCTTTAATTTCTTTTTCAGATTTAGGTTTAAATATTTTCCCTAAAATTTCTATAGCTCTATCACCAGAAATTCTAACTATTCCAATTCCACCTTCACCTCTTGGTGTTGAAATTGCAGCGATAGTATCAAACATTATAATCTACCCGACTTTCTTTTTTCTAATAACAATATATCTTTTAGGATCTTTTCCTTCAGAATATGTGTCTAATTCTTCATATTTATTTATAATTTCATGAATAATTTTTCTTTCTCTTGGGGGCATTGGATTTAATTTAACAGCTTTATCAGTTTGAATAGCTTTTTCAGCCATCTTTCTTGCTAAATCTCTAAGAGTATTAGCTCTTTTTTCCTTAAATCCTTCTACATCAACTTCTACCTTACACCCTTTTACAAGAGTATTTAATAAAAATTCAAAACTATTTAATGTTTTTCCTTTTTTCCCAATAATTATCCCATTATCTGGACCATAAAGATTAATAAGAACAAAGTGTTCACTTGATTTTGTTATCTCTATTTCAAGATTAATATCCATCATTGTTAATAATTTTTTTGCTATTGTTACTACATCATTTTCAACTTGTTTTTCAACTGCAGTTATTTCGTATAATCCTTTTAAATCAATAAATCCTAATATTTTTTAGATTCTTTAAGTTCTTTTACGTATATTGTATGAGAGCTCTCTGTAACTCCATGCTGATTTTTAGCTATTTCTAAAGCCTCTTCTTTGTTAGCTGCTTTTATCTCAAATAATTGTAAATCATTTTGCATTTGCTCTATCCCCCAATCTCATAATCAATTGTTGTTGAACAATTGATAGAGCTGATGATGTTACCCAATAAACTTGTAATCCCATTGGTAATTTTAGTGACATAAATATAATCATTATCGGCATCATAATAAGCATATTTTTTGCCATAGGATTTTCTTCTCCACCTTGCTGAGGCATTAGTTTTTGTTGTAAAAATGTTAATGTCCCATTTAATATTGGAAATACATAGTATGGATCCGTTTTTGTTAAATCCCACATTAAAAAATGAGCTCCTGCTGGTATATTAGCTGGATTTCTAAATACTGCAAATAATGCAAATAATATTGGCATTTGAAGTAATAAAGGCAAACAACCTGCGGCTGGATTTATTCTTCTCTCTTTGTAAAGTTCAGCTATTTTTATATTTTGTTCCTGTTTGTTAGGAAATTGATTTCTAATTTTATCTACGTCTGGCTGTATTTCTTTCATTGCTCTCATTGATTTATCTTGTTTCAATGTTAATGGTAATAATATTAATTTTACTACTAGTGTTAGAACGACTATACTTAAAGTAAAGTTCCCTAAAACACCAAATATTTCTCCCAATAATTTGCTAAATATCATATTTAACCAATTCATCATTTCCTTATGTCCCCGCCTTTGTTATAATTTGAATTTTTTTGGTACTAAATCTACTCCGCCTTCATGAAAAGGATTACATTTTAATATTCTTTTAATAGTTAAATAAGTGCCTTTAATAGCTCCATGTTTTTCTAATGCTTCAATTCCATAACATGAACAAGTCGGATAGAACCTACAATTTTTTCCTAAAAATGGTGAAATAAACTTTTGATATAACTTAAATATAAAAATTAATAATTTTTTCATTTTAATAGACCGGCCTTTTTAAATATTCTTAAAACATCTTTTTTTAATTCTTGTATTTTAAGTTCTTTAAATTTTTCTCCAGCAGTTCGTTTTGCTATAAATATGTAATCATATGAAGTTATAAATTTTTCCTCTTCATTTCTAAAGATTTCTCTAAATAATCTTTTTAATCTTACTCTACAAACAGCATTTCCAGTTTTTTTACTAACAACTACACCAAATCTATTTTTATTTTGGTCATTTTTTTTTATATATAACAAAAAATAATGACCAAAATATTTTTGACCCTTATTGTAAATTAATTGAAACTCTTCATTTTTTTTAATTTTTTCCATAGTTTTTAGAAAAGTCTCCTTTTTTAGAGCTTTTTTAAATTTTTAAAAACCCGGTGAAACATAACACCGGGTTCTATGCTGATAATACTTTTCTTCCTTTAGCTCTTCTTCTTTTTAATACGTTTCTACCAGCTTTAGTTTTCATTCTTTCTCTAAATCCGTGGTCTTTTTTTCTTTTTCTGTTATTTGGTTGGAATGTTCTTTTCATTGATCTATACCTCCTAGAATTATTTATACATTTCAGATAACTATTTTATTAGAAAAGTTATATTTTGTCAAGTAAATTTCATTTAATTATATCTATAAACTATTAAAAATGCAATGTTTTTATTTTTTTATTTAAAAAATCAGACTTTTTAAAAGCTTTTGTTTTTTGTTTATATTGTTATATGTATATTGTACAGACGGAGTAAAAAAAACAAATGAATAAAACAATTGATTTTAAAGAGGTTAAAAGATGATGATTTTTTAATTTATTTTTGTGTATATACAGTTCTTTAAGTGTAGTAATTTCAATGATATTTTTTGATTAGATTTTTAATATCATTGAAAATGAGTAAAGCTATGAAGAAAAAAATATTACTGTGTATGTACAAGTTTATAAATGCTGTATTTTCAATACTTTTATTATCGATACTAAGTCTAAATAGAATTAAATCAAAGTAAGGAATTTTTATTTCATTATTATTGTATATATACATAACAATAAAAGCTGATTTTTAAGACATGGTTTACGAATTTAAAGAATTTGATTGATAGAAATCAATAAAAAATATGAAATATTAATTATTATTGTTAATAGACATATTTATAACCCTGTGTTTTGAGTAGAATTAATGTTAGGTATAGTTATTCAAGTTAATAAAAATAGATATTTATATATATTTTTGAATATGTACATTAATATAAATAACTGGTTTTTATAGGTTATTTGTATTTCTAAATATTTAAATCCTTTTAAAAGTAACAAAGATAGTTATTTTTGTCTATATACATAAGTAACATAGAGAAATCAAGGGTATAATATTTAGATTTTTTAACGACTTAGGCATTTATAAATTTTTAATAAATTTGAATTGTGTATTTTTTCTGAGGAACTAAATAATATAAATGAAACTGATGATACATAGGATTCCTAAAGAATAAATCTTTTTGGTCGAAAAAAGTCCTTATTAAGTCACAAAAGTTACATAGCATAAGCATGATGCTTTTTACAAAGTGTAGCGAAGCTTATATTTAGGAAATCTGCAAGGTTTTTAAGTACTCTTAAAATGCACATGTAGAGCTATAATTTAAGTTTTATAATAATTTTTACCACGTAATTTTAAAAAAATCTAGAATTATTTTATTAAAAAACTTAGTAAAAGTACATGTACATCAACAAAAATATTTTTATAAATATCTATACAGTTTTATAGATAAAGACACTTTATCATGAAATTATTATTTTTGTATATGTACATTTAAAGTTTAGAAAAATCAATTATAAAGAGTTTTTAAATTAATTAAATATTAGAATAAATTTTGTAAAAACTTAGAAATTAAAAATAAATATTTTTGTGTATGTACATAAGAAAGAATAAAAAATTCAAATATTTATTTTATTAACTTATGAAAAATAATGTATATAAAATTTTGAAAAAAAGTATTTTTGTATATGTACATATGAATTTGGAATCTGTTTTTAAATGTTTATACATGTACATTCACAAAAATATTTTTTTAATTTGCTCCTATTGTACATTTTTAATATATAACTTTAACTTATGTATTTTTGATAAAAGTATTAAAAAAAGGTGCTTGTGCATCATACCACACCAACCTTACGTTGGATTGAATTCATAGAAAACAAGAATTTTAATTTTCTCTGATTTACATAGGATTTCCTAGAGGATAAACTTTGTTACATTTCGTAAAAAACATAGAGCAGTAACTTATGCTCAATAAACACAGTTTTTAAGTACTTTTATCAAAATAGATTAAGTAGATTGAATTATCAAAATTGTTTAATTGAAATTTGTTTGTTTTATAGATACTGAATAAATATTTTCAATAATTACGATGTTCTAATATGTACATAGACAAAAATAAATGTATGTTTTTTGTAATATTAGTATTTTAGAGTAAAAATTAGTATAAGAAAAATTATAGAAAAATATTAAAATTATTTTATTCATTGGACAGCTTGATATATAAAATTTTATGTGTACATAGATAGAAATATTATTATTATGCGTGTACATATGACTTGATTTATTTTGTAAACTGTAGTATAAAATATTGTTGCTTATTTATGTGTATGTACATGTTATTATTGAGTATGGACAAATCAAAGTATTTAAAATCAATTATTGGGGGAGACAATGAAAAAAAACAATTTAGATATTGAGTTGTTAGATGACGTTGAAGATGAAATTTTTTCTGAGGAAGATTTGGAAGAAGTAATGGACGATGAGTTAGAAAGTGAACTAGATATATTTGATATTGATACCCACGGAGATTTACTTCGTGGCATAGAAAAAATTACAATAGAGGAGAAAAGTCTTCCTGATATTGAGATGAGAGAGATGGTAATCAGAGAGACTGGAAATTTTCTTAATTTGCAAGAAAATGTAATAAACATACCGATTGAGATGATAGTATTTCCATTTTTTACACCGCAAAAACAAAATAAAAGAGTAAATTTCAAGTATCAATTCCAAGACTTGGGAGTTACAATGTTTTGTACTCTTGTTAGTAAAGATAATGAAGATATGGTTTTTCAACCTTCAATATTTGAGGAAAAAATTTATACTTATCTGATTTCAATGTATGAGAAAAAAAGAGATATAAATGATACTGATGACTATATTGAATTTGAGATTTCAGACTATATTTGTGGATTCTTAGGAAATAAAATGAATAGAAATTATTATTCAAAAGTAGAACAAGGTTTAAAAAATCTTAAAAATACAGAGTACCAATTTATAGTTTCCAATCATTCAAAGCTTGGAAAATATAAGTTTGAAGATGAGGAGTTTAAGCTTCTTACTTATAAAAAATTGAAAATAGGAAAAAAAGTTTTCTATAGGGTAACTCTAAATAATAATATAAGACAAAAAATAAAAGATAAAAGATACATAAAGTATAATTCGAAAAATCTTTTAGAGATTTTGGACAAAGATGTAATAGCTTCTAGAATCTATAAATATATTTCTAAAATTAGATATGATAAACAAGAAGATGAGGCAAGTATAAGAGCACTTGCAGCAATAATTCCTCTTAAAACAGATCAAGTAGTTTCTAGAGAGAATAATTATGGTGAAAAGAAAAAATACAGATTGAACAGAATAAAACAAGTTATTAAAAGAATAGAAAAAGCTTTTTCAGTTTTATTAAAACTTGGTTATATAGAGAAGTTTAAAATAGTAGAATCATCTGGAGAACATTTAGTAAGATATATGTTTAATGTGGAAAAGGATAATGAGTGTCATATTTCTTCTTATATTGAAAAGAAAAAGACAACTATTGAGTACAAAAAAACAGGTGAAAGAAAAAGAAAAACTAAACTTAAAGATGTAGAAGAAGCAATACTTGTAGATAGTGTTGGACATGAAACGCATGTAAATGTTGATGAAGCTATAAAAAAAGCTAAGAGAAATATTTATATATCAAAAGCTTGGAATAAAAGAGTTGAAAATAAAATAAATAAAATAATTGCAGAACATGGTGAGATGTTTACAGCAAGTGTTTTGGACAAAATATATAATAGACTTACATTTGAAATAAAGACTACATTAGTTCAGTATATAAATGGTGTAGTGAAAACTATGCAAAGTGAAGAAAAAGCTAAGAAAAAAGAGAATTTACAATTATTTGAGCCAAAAGTAATAGAGTTGAAGGTAGAAGAACAAGAAGAAAAACAACAGGTAGAATTGTCTGAAGAGGAAGTTGAAATATTATTTAATGCTTTAGATGATATAAGAAAAATAGAAGTAGAACAAAAAGCTCTTGAAATTTGTGAAAAACAAGAGGGCGTTGCACAGGCATTTTTACTGCAACTAAAGAAACGTTCTGAAAAAATATATAAATCTACAATGAGTAAATTTATTGGAGAAGTATTGACAAAAGAAGTAGTTTAATGAGGTAACTAATTTTTAAAGAAAAGAATATTGTCATTTCAACTTAGTTGAATTATTGATAAAGAGTGATTTAAGAAATGACAGTATTCTATATTTAAAAAATAGAACCTCTTTTTATTTTAAAAGGATTAACATATGTACATATACAAAAATAATTGTAAATATATGTGCTTATAAAGCCTTTTGCATGCTTTGAATTTTTAGTACAAATATAATCCCTTAATTTTTTAATAAATAGTTTTATTTATGAAAAACAATACATTTTATTTTTGACTATGTACATATAAAAATGAGTTTTATTAGAGAATTCAAAGTAAGAATGCAAACAAAAAACATGTACATATACAAAAATACAAAGACTAAAAAAGAATTAATAACTATAAAAGTGATTATAGAGAAGTAGTTTTATTATTGAGTATGTACATGTAAAAGCGAATATAATTTTTTATAAGTTATATTATCTATATTATAAAATAATAGATTGAGCCATTGATAAAAAATTCTATTTATGATAGAATAATAAAATTGACAGTTGTGTTTTTTAGGGAAGGAAAAGGAGGATGAAAAAATGGAAAAAGTTAAAATAAATACAGAATATATAAAATTAGACCAATTTTTGAAATGGGTAAATGTTGTAGGACAAGGTTCTGATGCTAAAGAACTTATTATGGACGGATTTGTAAAAGTTAATGGAGAAGTAGAGTTTAGAAGAGGAAAGAAACTGGTTATTGGAGATATAGTTGAGGTAGAAAAGGCTAAATTTGAGATAATATAAGAAGGTGTTCTTTTGCAAATAAAGAGTATTAACTACATAAACTTTAGAAATCTAAAGAATAATAAACTTGAGTTTCATCCTAGATTTAATCTCTTTATGGGAAAGAATGGGCAAGGAAAAACGAGCATATTAGAAGCCATATATTTTTCTATTACAGGCAAAAGTTTTAGGACTAAGCATATTAAAGAACTTATAAAGTATGATTATCAAGATGCAGGTGCCATGATAAACTATGAGGATAGGTTAGGTAAAAAAAGTATTGGAATCAAATTTAACGGGAAAACTCGTGAGTATCTTTATAATAAAAGTAAAGTTAAGTTTGATGAATTTATAGGAAGAGTAAATGTAATATCATTTATTCCAGATGATATATATCTTATTTTGGGAAATCCTTCTTTGAGAAGAACTTTTTTTGACTATGAAATAGCTCAAGGAAATGAGATTTATTATAAGAACCTGAAAGATTTTAATAAAATTCTAAAAATACGGAACAAATTTTTGAAAGAGGGAAAAAGTAAAGACCCTTTATTTGAAGTTTATAACGAAAAATTTATAGAGCTTAGTGTAAAAATATTTAGTAAACGTTTTGAATATATAAAAAAGTTATCAGTACTTCTTAATTTGAATTATAGAAAACTTTTTAGTGATAAAAGTGAGCTGAAAATAGTTTATAAGAGTTTTAGTGAGAATATATTTAAGTCAGAAGATATTATGAAGGAAGAATTTATAAAAACTCTTGATAAAGTTGAAAAGCAAGAAAAATACAGAGGCGTATCCTTAGTGGGTCCTCAAAAAGATGATTTTATATTTTATCTTAATGATAAAGAAGCAAAAGCTTACACATCACAAGGTGAAAAAAAATCAATTATATTTTCTCTGAAAGTCGCTGAAATAGATATGCTAATCAAAGAAAAAGGTGAATATCCTATATTTCTTATTGATGATATTTCTTCATATTTTGATAGTGTGAGAAAAGAGAGTATAATAAATTACTTTAAAGGTCGAGATGTACAGCTTTTTTTAAGTTCTACAGATGATTTGGGTATAGAAAGTAAAAATTTTAATATATATGAAGGTGATATAATTGAGCCAAGGGATTCATAATGTTAAAGATATAGTTGGTGACGCCCTAAAAAGTAGTAGATTACTGAAACAAGGAATAATCAAAGGTAACTGGGAACAAATAGTAGGAAAAGATTTGGGAAGAAAAACTTATGTAGCTGGAGTAAAAGAGAGAGTTCTTTATGTAAATACAGAAAATCCAGTAATGCTTCATCAGTTATCCTTTGTAAAAGGTAATATGCTTGAGGAAGTTAATAAGTTCTTGGGGATAGATTATATAAAAGATATAATGTTCAGAGTAAAAAAACGTGAGGTAGTGGATTTTTTTGATGATGAGGTAGAAGAAGATAGTTTTGAACCTAATCAAATAAAACTTAATTCAAGCTATAAAGAGTTTATAGAAGATGAAACAAGTGTTATTGAAGATCCTGAAATCAGAAATAGAATAAAAAAAATAATGGAGTTATCAAAGAAAAAAGAAAAATTTCTTTTGGATGAAGGTAATAAAAAATGTATAAATTGTGGAGTTATATTTAGTGGCTCTGGGAAGATTTGTATAAATTGTTATAATGAAGAAAGAAAAAATAAAATAGCAGAAATTTATGAAGAGATAAAAGATAATCCTTATTTGGTTTACAAAGATATTCTTAAAATCTTACCAGATTTGAGAGAAGAAGAGTATGAAGATATACGCGTCAAAATAAAAGAACGTGTAAAAATCTTGATGTATAAAGAGATAAACAAGGATAATGAAGATGAGTTTAGATATTATGCTAGAATTTATTTTATTTTGGAAACAGGTATAAAAGATAAATTTGAAATAGATAGATTAATTAATTATCAATTATTACAATTTGAATAAAAATAAGAATAATTAAAGAAGCTAAGTTTGGAGGTTGTTATGAGTAGTAGTTACGGAGCAGAGGGGATTACGGTCCTAGAGGGTCTGGAAGCAGTAAGAAAAAGACCTGGAATGTATATTGGTTCTACATCAATAAGAGGATTACACCATTTAGTTTATGAGATTGTTGATAATGCAGTGGATGAAGCTTTGGCAGGTCATTGCGATGATATTAAGGTAAATATTTTACCAGATAATATTATTGAGGTTATAGATAATGGTAGGGGAATTCCAACGGGGATACATCCAAAATATGGAAAATCAGCACTTGAAATAGTACTTACAGTACTTCATGCTGGAGGAAAGTTTGAAAATGATAACTATAAAGTTTCTGGAGGACTTCATGGAGTTGGAAGTTCGGTAGTTAATGCACTTTCTGAATGGATAGAGGTTTATGTTCAAAGAGAAGGGCACACTTACTATCAAAAATTCCATAGAGGAAAACCTGAAGAAGATGTAAAAATTATTGGAGATTCTAAAAAAACTGGTACAAGATTTGTATTTAAAGCAGATTCAGAAATATTTGAAACTTTAGAATATGAGTATAAAACATTAAGAGATAGACTAAAAGAACAAGCATATCTTAATAAAGGTATAAAAATAACTATAACTGATACAAGAAAGCCTGATGACAAGAAAAAAGAAGAGTTATGCTTTGAAGGTGGAATTGTAGATTTCTTGGCAGAAATTGTTAAAGAAGAACAAAAGTTATTTGAAGAAAGTGTATACATGGAAGGTGAAGCTGAAGGTGTTACGGTAGAAGTTGCTATGACTTATACTGAAAAACAAAGAGAAGCTGAGTACTCTTTCGTAAATAATATAAATACCCATGAAGGTGGAACACATCTTAGTGGATTTAGAACAGCTCTTACAAGAGTTATAAACGATGTTTCTAAAGACATGGGACTTATAAAAGATAGAGATGGGAAATTCCAAGGGGCAGATGTTAGAGAAGGGTTAACTTGTATAGTAAGTGTTAAGGTTCCTCAACCACAATTTGAAGGACAAACAAAAACTAAACTTGGAAACTCAGAAGTAACTGGAATTGTATCTTCATTAGTGGGAGAAAAACTTAAATTTTTCCTAGAGGATCATCCAGCTGTTGTAAAAATTATAGTAGAAAAAATACTTCTGACTAAAAAAGCAAGAGAAGCTGCAAGAAAAGCAAGAGAACTTGTTATGAGAAAATCTGCTCTTGAAATTGGTTCATTACCAGGAAAACTAGCGGACTGTTCATCTAAAAAACCAGAAGATTCTGAAATCTTCATAGTAGAAGGAGATTCTGCAGGAGGATCAGCTAAACAAGGAAGAGATAGATTTTTCCAAGCTATATTACCACTTAGAGGAAAAATACTTAACGTTGAAAAAGCTGGACTTCATAAAGCATTAGAAAATCAAGAGATAAGAAATATGATTACAGCTTTTGGTGCTAATGTTGGTGCTGATATGGATTTGGAAAAATTAAGATACCATAAAATAGTAATAATGACAGATGCCGATGTAGATGGAGCTCATATAAGAACACTTATGCTTACATTCTTCTACAGATATATGCCACAATTAATTGAAAGTGGATATGTATTTATAGCTCAACCGCCATTATATAAAATTTCTCAAGGTAGAGGAATTACATATGCGTATACAGATAAACAAATGAAAGAAATTACGAAAGTTTTTGATTCTGAAGATAAAAAATATACTCTTCAAAGATACAAAGGGCTAGGAGAGATGAATGCAGACCAATTATGGGATACAACAATGGATCCAGAAACAAGAACTCTTTTAAAAGTAACTTTGGAAAATGCTGTTGAAGCAGATAAAATATTTACTAAACTTATGGGTGATGAAGTAGAACCTAGAAGAGAGTTTATAGAAGAAAATGCACTTTATGTTAAAAATCTTGATATTTAAAAAATCAATTAGTAATTGAAAAGATTATTCGGGGTCAAGGGGGCGAGCTCCCTTGGATATTGACCTAAAGTTATTGTGACACAAACTAATATAGAACTTACTGAGATTGAAAGTAATTTTTAAAAGCTGTGGCTTACGCAGCCACCTCGCGCCTCCACGGGATACCTAAATCTGCTAAATGCTTGCAGATTTCATAAACCTAACGTTGGACGGATTAAATACTTAATTTTTCAGTAAACTTTAAGTAGTTTTTATACAATTTATAGTAAGCTATTGCAATTTTGCATAGTGAAGAAAATCCTAAAATAAGGAGAGAATAAAAGATGTCAAATGAGATTACAAGATATTTAGAAGAAGAGATGCAAGATTCTTACCTTGACTATTCTATGAGTGTTATCGTAAGTAGAGCTCTTCCAGATGTAAGAGACGGTCTAAAACCAGTTCATAGAAGAGTACTTTATGCTATGAATGAAATGGGTATGACACATGATAAACCCCATAAAAAATCAGCGAGAATCGTTGGGGAAGTACTGGGTAAGTATCATCCACATGGAGATACAGCAGTTTATTATACAATGGTAAGAATGGCTCAAGAGTTTAACTATAGATATATGCTAGTAGATGGTCACGGAAACTTCGGATCTATAGATGGTGACGGAGCAGCAGCAATGAGATATACAGAAGCAAGAATGACTAAGATTACTGGGGAACTTCTTGTTGATATTGATAAAAATACTATAGATTATAGAAAAAACTTTGATGACTCATTAGATGAGCCAGTAGTATTACCTTCAAAACTGCCTAATTTATTATTAAATGGTAGTGAAGGAATAGCAGTTGGTATGGCGACTAAAATACCTCCTCATAATTTAGGGGAACTTTGTAACGGGATTTTAGCACTTATTGATAACAAAGAAATTTCTATAGACGAGTTAATAACTCACATACCCGGACCAGATTTTCCTACATCAGGAATAATCTATGGAAAAAAAGGAATCTATGATGCTTACAAAACTGGTAGAGGTAGAGTAAGAGTAAGTGGAAAACTGAAGGTAGAAGAGATAAGAAAAGGTAAAGATGCGATAATCATCACAGAATTACCTTATCAAGTAAATAAAGCTAGACTTATAGAAAGAATAGCAGAACTTGTTAAAGAGAAAAAAATCTCTGGAATAACTGATCTTAGAGATGAATCAGATAGAAATGGAATAAGAGTTGTTATTGAGCTTAAAAGAGGAGAAGAACCTGATTTAATCATTAACAATCTTTATAAACATACTGATTTACAAAATACATTTGGAGTAATAATGTTAGCACTTGTTAACAATGCTCCAAAAGTTTTAAATCTTAAAGAAATACTAGAACACTACTTAAATCATAGATTTGAAGTAGTAACAAGAAGAACAAAATTTGATTTGGATAAAGCAGAAAAAAGAGCACATTTGTTAGAAGGATTTAGAATAGCTCTTGAAAATATAGATTCTGTAATAGAAAAAATCAGAGCTTGTAAAGATGGAAATGAAGCTAGAGAAGCTTTGATTGAAAGATGGAGTTTTTCAGATTCTCAAGCAAGAGCTATCTTGGACATGAAATTACAAAGATTAACAGGTCTTGAAAGAGAAAAAATAGACAATGAGTATGCAGAGATAACAAAACTAGTTGCTGAATTAAATGCAATTTTAGAAAATCCTGATAGAGTTTATGAAGTAATTAAAGAAGAAGTTACTGATATAAGAGATAAATATGGGGATAAAAGAAGAACTCAAATTGAAGAAGATAAAAATGATATAAATATTGAAGACCTTATTAAAGATGAAAAAGTAATAGTTACTTTGACAAATAAAGGTTATATCAAGAGAATGGCTCTTGCTCAATATAAAGCTCAAAAAAGAGGTGGAAAAGGAATTTCTACGCAAAATACTGTAGATGGAGATTTCGTAGAAAGCATGTACACAGCTTCTACCCTTGAAACTCTAATGATATTTACTGATAAAGGAAAAGTATATTCTTTAAAAGTTTATGAAATACCTGAGTCTGGAAAGCAAGCTAGAGGAAAACTTATTGAGAACTTAATTAATCTTTCAAAAGATGAAAAAGTTAAGAGAATCATAAGAATAACTGCATTTAGCGAAAGTGAAGAAGTATTCTTCCTTACAAGACAAGGAAAAGCTAAACTTACTAATTTAAGTTTATTCCAAAATCTTAATAAATCAGGAATTATCGCAATTAAACTTGATGATAATGATGATTTAATATTTGTTGGATTAATCTCAGATGAAAGCAGCCAAGTATTTGTTGCAACGAAAGCAGGATATTCAATAAGATTCCCTAATGGAAACATAAGAAGTATGGGAAGAAATACTGCTGGAGTGAAGGCTATAACACTTAGAAGTGGAGATGCTGTAGTGTCTGGAGTTATTATAAATAATGAAGAATTAGATATATTAACTATCACAGAAAAAGGTTATGGAAAACGTACGAAGGTAGAAGATTATCCACTACAAACTAGAGGAGGAAAAGGTGTTATAAACATCAAAGTAAGCCCTAAAATTGGTGAAGTAGTAGAGATAAGATGTGTGGAATTGGATGAAGAACTTATGGCTATAACTTCTGAAGGTATAATTATAAGAACTCCAATTGGAAGCATATCGCAAATAGGAAGAAATACTCAAGGTGTTAAGGTAATGAGAGTTTCTAATCAAGAAAAAGTAGTTTCTATTGTTTGTGTAAAACAAAATCTTGATGATTTGGTAGATGACGAATTTGATGAAGATGGGAATGAAATAATAGAAAATGCTGAAATAGTGGTAGAAGAAACTGTAACTGAAGAGTAAGAAATAGAGAAGGAGAGGAGTTGAGAAATCAGCTCCTTTTTGTTAAAGTCAGTATTGCCTTAATTACTAACTGAATCTATTATGTTATTTGACATGTCAAAGGATATGTGGTATTTTATATTTATAAAAATTACTGATTTTGGAGGACAAATGAAAAAATTAAAAATTGCTCTAGCAAGTTTTTTAATAGTAAATAGTTTTGCTATGGCTGAAAATATAACAGATTTTCAAGCTAAAGCAGTAAAAGAATTATATAGCAAAGGGATACTACAAAGTATAGTAAAAGAAGAAGATTTTTCTAAGAAAGATAGTTTTTCAAGAGGAGAAATAGCTGCAATTATTTATAATACTATAAATCTTAAAAATGCTGAAACAGTTAAATCAGCAACTCCTGAAGAAATTGTAATATTAAAAGCTCTTGTTTCAGATTTTTCTAATGAACTAGGAAAATTAGGGGCAGCAGATTATGATTTATTACAAAAAATTGATAATCAAAATAAGACTATCAATCAAAGAATTGATAGTGAAGTAGCTTTACTTAACAAAAAAATAGATAGAATAAATGTAAGTGGAGATTTTTCTATAGTAAAAGAGTTTAATACAAAACAGATAGATAGTGGCACTGATAAAGATACAGAACTTATGAGAGATTTAAAAGGTGAGGGAGATATATCTCTTAATCTTAATATTTCTGAAAATGTAACTGGAAAAATAGGATATAACCTTGATAAAGAAGAGGGAGAA
>Ga0183099_1001178_pt1 | contig 15799 bp, 17 predicted proteins | sample Biomet1_FD_127788 | JGI IMG/M metagenome (GOLD analysis project Ga0183099, IMG submission 127788) | Microbial communities from bioreactor (seeded with anoxic lake sediment) at LBNL, California, USA - Biofuel metagenome 1 | ecosystem: Engineered > Bioreactor > Anaerobic > Unclassified ... | reverse complement strand
CCACCCTTCCCCCGCCGCACGACCCCGCCCCCTGTGCCATTTCACCCCCGGTAAACCGATTTACCCGGCAAATCGCGCCTTAGAACAACCCATCTCAGTGCCCGGATGTACTCTGTTTATGCAGTTCGCCCGGTTAACGATCACGCCCCCTGTGCCATTTCACCCCCGGTAAACCGATTTACCCGGCAAATCGCGCTTTAGAACACCCCGGCTTAATGCCCATATGTATTCTGTTTATGCAAAACATCCGGTTAACGTTCACCCCGGTGCCACATCACCCCCGGCAAAGCAACTTACCCGGCAAATCGCGCCTTAGAACAACCCAGCTCAGTGCCCGGATGTACTCTGTTTATGCAAAACACCCGGTTAACGTTCACTCCCCCGGTGTCACTTCACTCCCCCGGCAAAGCAACTTACCCGGCAAATCGCGATTTAGAACAGCCCGGCTTAATACCCGGATGTATTCTGTTTATGCAGAGCACCCGGTAAATCATCAATCCCCGGTGTCCATCTACATCATCACAGTAAATCAAAAAGATTATTTTTTACTCATTTAATGCAAAAAATCATCGCTTTTTGTTTGCAAATTAATCTGATTAATTTTTTTGATAAAATCACTATTTTTTCTTAAAAATAGTATTGACTTAATTATATAGCCTGTTATTATATCTCACATGGTTCGGCAACAAGCCTTTCCAAACTTCTTAATGGCCCCGTAGCTTAAAGGTTAAAGCAATCGACTCATAATCGCGGGAGTCCCAGTTCGAATCTGGGCGGGGCCACCACTCTTTTTCCTTATAAATCAATAACTTATCGCAAAAATTTCAAATAAATTTCAAATAAATATATCGCTTTAAAATCCTCTTTTTCATATCCATATGGCACCATTTTTTAATCAAAAACACCCTCTTTTTATTAAAAACAAGACTCTTGTGAGTATTGCATTTTTTATTTTACCTATTTAAATTTATTTTGTTTTTTTCCTAAAAAATGATTGACTTAATTATATGACCTGTTATTATATCTCACATGGTTCGGAAATATGCCTTTCCAAACTTTTTAATAGCCCCTTAGCTCATGCGTGGTTAGAGCGATCCCCTCATAAGGGAGAGGCACCGTGTTCGACCTCACGGAGGGGCTACCATTTTTTCTCCTTATAAATCAATGGCTTATCTAAAAAATTTCAAATATTAATTTAAATAATAACACATCATATCTCCCCTCTAAAAAGACATTTTTAATTCCAATCAAATCCCTTTTTTGTTAATTTATCGCAATTAAATGTTTAGCCGTTAATTTTTAGCTTAAAATTCATAAAAACGACTTTTTTCTAATACAACAATCTTGTTATGTTAAAAGCGATGCTTCTAATACAACAATTGTTACATTAGAACACCGTTTAGCTCGACAAGGATATGCTTTGTAATCATCGCCCGACTCTCTTTTCATTCATGGTCGAATTTCGTTCTTTGTATTATAATCTGCTGATACGATACATTTAGTTTAAATACAAAACTGAGAGACTGACGATGGCACCAAAAGCAAAGAAAACAGCCCTAGCGCAATCAAATGTCTCTCCCATGACGTTAACAACTCAATTGTCTTTGTTTCAGCTTACCGATAAGCAAGATGAGAGCTACACTCAATCCATCGAGATCTACGATGCACTACCAAAACACGTTAGCAATCAAGTTGAGTTTGAGAATATCGGCGATAACACGATCCTTACTCGTCAATGCACAATTAGAAACGAAACCTATACCGTCAAGATCCGCCCCGCAATCATAGAGCGGCTTGATAAACAAACCGGTCAAATCAAAACCATTCTTCGTTATCCGAGTGAACGAGAAGAAATGGTTGAAGCCGTGCTCAGAAAACTTGCGGTTAACGGTCAGATCCAGCTAATTCAAAGCAACACCATTGGCGCTGGCGTTGTTTTCACACTCTATCAACTACAAAAAGAACTCAAAAGAACAGGACACAGCTACAATCTCAACGAAATCAAAGAGTCAATTATGGTCTTGGCTCAATCTAATCTCGACATTCAAAATGAATCCGGCACCATCAGCTTGAGATCAGCTTTTTTCCCAACACAACAACTGGTCGATCTTAAAACCATTAAAGCTAACTCAGATGCCCGCTGCATTTGTCAATTCCATCCGCTAATAACCAGATCGATACTGGAGTTGGATTTCAGACACGTAAACTATCAACGAATGATGACTATTCGTTCTCAGTTGGCCAGACACATGTTTAAGCGCATGTCTCACTATTGGATCCAAGCCAGTGCAGAAAACCCATATACCTTTGGCTTATTAAACTGCTTGCAGCAAAGTCCTCGTGGATTAAGCCCTCGTATGTCAGAAAACATCCGTGCAATGAAAAACGCGATACAAGAACTTATTGATAAAGATGTGCTAGTTTGCTCTGAACAAGACGTATCGAAGAAAGGCAAATCCATTGTCGATATCAAAATTAGCCTCTATCCATCAGAATCTTTTATTCGTGACCAGAAACGGTCTAATCGCATAGCAAGAGACAGACGATCAGATAATGTTGTTGGAATTAATGATGATAGCAATGACGATGAACAACAACTTATTGAAAAATAACAATTTAATTCATTAAGCAATCACGAAAAAACAAACTAAAGATCGGTTTCCTCAAGGCAGCCGATTGTATTTGGTTCTGCCAAACAATCTTTTTCCTTATCCGCACATATAGGTTTATTGCACAATTACTCTCGCCAGATCAACAATTCACCTTCCGTTACTCCTCCAAGACATATTGGTTTATTGCACAGAAAGAACATTTAGCAAAAAGACCTATAGGTTTGCTGCACACTTTCGTTCCCACTGACTGACACCAATAAAAAAACGACGCCCGCGTGTTCCTTTCCCCTGTAACCACCTATAGGTTTACAGCACAGAATCAAATCAATTTGCCTGCACGCAATAACACTACTACTTTATCGAAACGAAAAACAATAATAAAAACAAGAAGGTGGCAAAATCGTGGTTAGATATTTCCTTGAGCAGGCGAAAGGGCAAATTACAACACAACAAAAACAGCGTTCATTTAGAACGGTCAAATTTACTAAACCAGTCCATTATTTCACAGCCATTCTCATTAGTTCTGCTGCACATATATTGTTTCATTGCACAGATGGGTAGGAACAATAAAGTTTGTAGTACACGGAACATTAAAGTCTGTAGTTTTAGTGCATCACAAGCTATTGATTTAGCTATCACGGGCCAAACAAACCCCGGTAGATAGAGTTATAAAAGCGGAAAATTAAGGCGAAAACTACAAACTTTAATGTTTTAACCGCTGTTTTTTACTACAAACTTTATTGTTCCTATACAAAAACACATTAACTCAGCCCAATATTTCATCACTTGTCTCTATTCACCCCTATAGGTTTCCTGCACTGGAATATATAGGTTTTTTGCACACAAATAATAACGGGACTCAATAAATCAAAATATTGTGGATAAGATTGAATATAATTGTTCATAACTTGTTGATTACATGTTTATTAACAGTATTCTGTTGTGGGTATTTTAATATCGGCTTTTTTTACCGGTTGGTTTACAGCACGCGAACCGATTGGTTTGCTGCACAGTAATATCTAGGTTTGCTGCACGCTAACATATTGGTTTACTGCACGTATGCATCTTGGTTTGCTGCACAGCAATAGCTTTGAATACAGCGTAATAGCATGAATAAATTCAGTTTTTCATATTTAACACCCCGACTAATCGCTTTTAATCTGGCCGCAACCGCTCTTAAACGCTCTTAGCCGTTAAACGCTCTCAGTCAGGAGATCTTGTTATTATAGAAACAAGCCCATCTCTTTGCGCGACCCGGAAAAGTTTTGCTCCTGGATATAGAGGCTTTCCATCACCCAAAAACGGTTTTTAAGTGATCGGTCATTAACGAATGATCGTGTTTACTCATTAAAGCGATTATTAGGCGCTATCAGCGTGATCGCATGTGATCATGACTAATGACTCATTTTCTCAAAAAAAACGCCTTAGCGCCTCTCACAGCGATTAATAACGCTATTGGATCCATTATCTCTATCGCGATCATCATTGATTGGCAAATAGGTAACAAAAACACTCCCAAGATCTGTATTTCAAAGAACCAGATCTACAACTAGATCTTCTCTTGGTGACACCTGTGTATTCTGTTTATGCATAATGACCAGAAAACACTTTGCTTGCACAAAAAAAATGCAAATTAACAACCAGATGTATTCTGTGTATGCAGTTTTTCCTTTAAACACAGGTGTATCGGTAGATCTAGCTGTCCTTTTTAGATCTAGATCCCGCTTTACATAAATAGAGTACATGCCAATTACAACCATTTCTGGATGTTTCTTGTACTAAAATGTACTCTGTGTATGATAAAACACCCCTGGTTTCACTTAGTTATCAACAGAAAATCACTTACTACAACCAAATAGATCCTCTTTTAAGATCCTAGTAGATCAAAGAAAGATCCCAGATCGCGCTAGCCCTTGTGTGACAAGGCTTCTGGCGATCTAGAATGTACTCCGTTAATGCAAGATGTGTACTCTATGCATGCAAATGATGTACTTTATGCATGTAAAAAGATGTACTCTATGTATGTAAATGATGTATTCTATGCATGCTCGATCATAAAGATCTGTTGATTAATAGTAGTTGTGTATAACTTAAATAACATGGTGAAAAACAATGACTTGTGAATTATTAATAGAGGAAGGAACACCTTTATCCACATTTAATTCCGGCAAAACAACCATGCAGCCGAACTCGTTATTGCGATTGCCTGTCTTCACTCCTACTGGTCGAGTAAAACAGACGATCGGAAGATCCTCTGATGTAAGTGCCTTGCGAGATCTTGAGTTTTGCCGCGCCGAAGGTTATGAAAAAGCCCATATTTTCGGACCAAAGCTCTCAATTGAAACTGATTTCAAAGTCTGGTGCGGGATCGTCAAGGTATTCCGGAAAGGATACTCCGCAAAAGGGTTTAAACTGACCTTCCTTGAGTTTGCAAAAACTTGCGGATTCGACTCTCGGACCATGAATAAAGTGCTCCGAAAACGCATTGATCGCAGTCTTACTCGAATTATGAGCCAGGTTCTCACCTTTGAAGCTGAGTCCGGCAAAATCGGCAAGTACCATCTTGTTCAAAATGCCTTCTTCGATCCTAATGGCGATACCATTGAAATCATTCCTGACCGCTCATTGTGGGAGCTTTATCAAGCCGATTACAAAACACTGGTTGGCATGAAAGTAATAGAGAATCTTCCTCGCTATGAAACAGCATCGTGTTTGTATTTGTTTCTAAATGCACTTCCTCAAAACCCAATAGATCTATCGTTTGAACGACTGCGAAACAGACTTCAAATCAATGCATCCGTTGCAGAACAAAACCGCAGCATTCGAGAAGCCATTAAAAAACTCGTTGATATAGGCTATCTCAAGTGTTCTGAGGTAAAGAAGAATGGCGAAGCACACCTAGTCATCCATTCGCGAGATCCCAAGCTTAAAATGGGCGGAAAAGCGCCTATCGTAATGGATGAGGAAGATGAAATAGAAAATACACCCGTCACGATTGATGCTGAATAACTCGAAATTAGACACGGCTCCGGCCGTGTTTTAATATCAATCAGCATTAATAACAAACCAATGTTCTATACTACTAACACGACTTCGCCGTGTTTCAATACTAACGATTACTACTGCTCTGAGGGCTCTCTATGACCAACAAGAGAAAAACATACAACATCACAGCAGATCGGCACGTTCGGATGGAACGACTCGCTGTTGATCTTAGCAACAAGATCGGCAAAACAGTTAAATGGTCAGAACTAGTAACGTTCATGATCGACAATTACGCCAAAGATGCCGCAGAAGATCTAAAGTCAAAAAGACTCAAGTAGAGATTTAACCATGCGCTTAAAAGTGTTATGATACATCGTCCTTTAGCGCAAAAAAGTGTAGTGATACTCTTTTTGATTACAAAATAGTTACAATTAAATAACATACAATGGAAAAACAAATGACTATTAGCCGTAAATTACACGCATTTTTTCAAGGCATTTCTTCACTGATCCAGTTAAGCCCATCCATTTCATTGCCAAAAACAGCAATCAAGGCAAATGGCAATCAAAGAACAGATCTGCAAAATATGACTCAAGATCGCTTAAAAATAGAAAGAGATATTTTTAATGCCATAAGCAAAACACCCAAAGAATACAATTCTGCATCGAATTGATTTAATATCCTTTAAATTAAATCAATTATACAGTAAAATAATCGCTTAAAATAAAAGGAACTTGTTATGACTGAGTATCAAAACAGATGCCTAAAAATAGAAGAAAAAAGCATTCGCTCTCATAGAATATTGCTTTTTTTTATGACTTTTTCTCTTTTGTTTTTATGTCCAGCCGTCTTTTTCTTTATTAAAAACTTTAATCATCTGGACAGCACCGTTGTTCTTATCATGTCATGTTTTTTTCCAATCATAATGCTTAAAGTGGCATCATCAAAAAACATAATCCCCCTTTTTGCTTATGGACTAATTGTTTCGTTATATTTAATACCCATCCCCGAGGATGAAAAAGGTTGGTATCGAAGCATGATAATGTTCCCTGTTGTTTTTCTTTTGTTAACGCACAAACCAAGGAAGTAAGAAAAAATGAGTTTATTTTCTTTTATTAAAGAAATAATCACCTTACTAATGACAGTATTAAAACTTCATTTTATAATTATTTTAGGCGGTGTTTTTCTTATGATTTCTTGTGTTATTAATCTTTTTTGTTTCGCATTTACCAAAAAAACATTCATTGATACTGGTTTATAAGTGCATTAATTAATCTCATATTGATTTTTTAATTTAATAATGTATTATTAACAACAGGATCTGAATGCTTATTATTAAGTTAATTTAAATCAATTATTGCCTTTACACTTTCATGAGGTTTTAAATGGAACAGAATAAAAATGCATTGGTAATGACTGCCCTGCACTCTGTAATGGCCGAATACTCAGCAGGAAATTCACCCATTACAAAATACAACGAACTTCTGGCAAAGATGGATGAAACGGCGAAATTAAATCCAGATGCATTCAGAACCTTTGGATTTTCACGCAACTAAAAATAGAGGGATTTTTCAAATGCTTAAAAAATGGAAAGATTTAGTGCCTCATTAAGTTCACTACTAATGAGGATTAAAAAATGTCACGTTCTTACAAGAAATACGCCGGTAATGTTGATCGCAACCCTTACATGAAAAATTACGCTAATCGTAAACTTCGTGGAATAAAAGATGATGTAACATTATTTGGAAAAGGTACGGAATACAAAAGACTTACTTGCTCTTGGGATATTTGCGATTGGAAGTTTATTTATCACTCCAATGAAGAAATTATTCGTATTGCTAACAATGAATATGATTACTACTCAACGGTTGATCGCAAAAAAAGCCAGATTGGGACAAGAGAACAGTTTGTAAAAAAATTTAAACACGAATTGCTGATGAAATAGCTGGTTTGTTAAATTATTAAGTGGCTTAGCATAATGGCTCTTAGGCTTAGAATCATTACACTAAGTCACTTTTTTATGCATTTTCAATATAATCAAGGTGCTTTTTTAATGCTTTGATCAAGACGTTTAAGTAAATAAGGCTGAGACACAAAACCAACAATGCAAGGCAATATGCAAAATGCAACGGAGATTTTAAGATAAGAAGTAAGTAAAAAGCCAAGCACAACAGAACTTATTAATGATAAGGCACAACCAAAAAAATGTAATTGCCTAGGTTCTTTGGTTTCGTTGTGAGGATGAGTCCACAGACCGGCTAAAAGCGAGGCCAAAATCAAAAACAAGACGTAAATATAAGTTAAACCAGTAAAAAGAACTGCGATAATCAAAAAACAAAATAAAATTTCTTTAATTATTTTTTTCAAAATATAAATCCTTTTTTAATATTAAATATTTAATTTGATTTCTTCTTAACAAAAAAGCCGCTTTTCAGCGGCATTCCAGGTGGGCCGCATTGCGGAAATACCCTGGGTTTTTGTATTACCCAATTTTAAACCAGCGGTACACAACAAAACAAAGTTCGGTTGCTCCTTCTTTAGCAAAAAAAACCAGATAATCAATTCCTAATTATGCCTTATTTTTATCTAAGATGTCAATCGACATTATTTATTATTTGAATAATTAAATATTGATAAGTAGTAATTATATGCTATAATAATCGAATAGATTAATGCAGTTTTTCTTCACAAGAGGTCTCACTTATGAACAATAATTTGGCAATCAACACTGTTCTTCAACCTGGCTTAGTAAGTGGTTCAACTATTACGGTATGGCCTGTTATTACCAATTCACTGGGCTCCACTTGCATGTTCTGGTTTTTTAATGAACAGGATGCCATTACTGAGTTTAATAACGAAAAGAAGAAAATGCATGATACCAAAAACACCAATATTCCTTTTGGTTGCGTTCAATGCATTATGTTTGCTTTCGAAGTTGATGCTGACGCAAGTAATGAGCAAATCACACAGGCAATTGATGATTTTTATGATGAAGTTGAGTTTTCAAAAGAATTTAACTTTAGCAGTCTTGTTAAGCACTATCCATTTACACCTGAAGCCTGGCAAACCATGCTGGAAAATCATATTGCACAATAATTTACTGACTCATCATTAAGATGAGCGGTATCTTGTGAAAAACTGATGACACATACTTTTGACTGTCGCAGACAGTCAAAAGTCTTAATGCATTTTTACGTCGAATTTTCTATTTTATTTTTCTGGCGTTATTTGATCTACTTTAAAAAGTTTAATGTGCAAAAGTGCAAACTTCTTCACAAGCCATTCACCTGTGTTATCGTTATATCGAATGTTTTGTAAGTCACCATTTGTTATGTCCGTTTCGCTCCTGGTGTAGTTGTTGTTCTGCCAGCGGGCGTAAATCACCAGTTTGTTTTTGTCATCATTATCATTATCACTCCAGTCTTCATCTGACTCCGTTTCTCCGGTAATGTAATGAATGTTTTCGGGGTTTAATTTTGGATCAATAATGACTGTTCCATTAATCGAAATCGCATTTGCTTTCGATAAGTCATTGGCAAATTGTGAGAGTAGATCCATCGTTTTTCCTTTAATTAATCACTAAGCTATAAATTATATCGGTTTAAATCAACTTCGCAGTTACACAAGAGACAACAAAAAGGCGTTCTCACTGAGAACGCCACTACCCCACCTCGATCACGCCATTTTCGCCATGAACCACGCCTTTGCCTTCACCGCAATCTTTTGCGCAACCTTACTTGCTTCCAAACCAGATGCCAGAATACGGTCAGACTCTTCTTTTAAGCAATCCTTTACCATCCATTGTGTAAATGTCTTCTGATCGACAACAGTCGGTTCGTAGCCACCCTGCTTTAACTGAAACAAGCCCTGTTCCATTCGGTTTTCAGTTGCGATTAAGTCAGCCATGTCAACAACCGACTGTGTTACTTCCAAATCTAGCTCAACAATTTTCTTGGTTTTAACGCTGGCGTGTTTTGCGCCCTTTACTTTAAATGAAAGTCGTTCCATTACATTACGGGCCACAGGCATCTCACTAACGCAATGCCAAACAATGCCTTCACCAACACCCTCTACACCGAATGCTTTGGCCACAGGGCATTGTTGTTCCACCTGATAAGTAAGCTCCGACAGCTTTTCCAAAATCAAATCAGGATGATTCAGATCGCAATCGATCTCATAAGCGGGAAATTCGTTGATCGAATGAACACCAAATACGTTCAATTCAGCACGATATTTACCCAGGAAAGTTTCTAACTCATCATCAAGCAACCAAACATCTTTGGATTGGATCCGGTTAATTTCTTCTTCTGGTAATGATTTATCCACCAGATCGGTCAGCCGGATAGCAAAAACAAAGAATTGTTTTTCTAATTTACTGACCGCCACCTTGCGTTGGATCTCACCCCCAGCCCATTCCCCGTAAACTACAGCTGCCTTCTGAGGATATCGCTGATGCAATTCACGCAACATGTCATTAAAAACAGCTTTGTTTCGCATTGCGAATTTGTAGAAATCATAATTATCAAATGAGGCAGAAAGAAGGCTTTCTCGTCCCTGAATAGACAAGTCATCTTCGCCTTTTTCTAAAATCATTGCACAATTACAACCATGCAATTTCACTGTTCCGCGTAATTTCACAACTGGATAGGGCAATTGATGATAATCAAAAAAATCTCTCAAACTACTTATGAAGGTTGAATATTTACCGATGCTCGGAAATTTATGTAAGATAGCCAAAATTACACCCATTTGATTGTTTGTAATTTCTAAATTATACCAAAAAATACGATAATTATCAATTAAATAAATAATGAGAAATCAAACAAAACCTTTAATGAAAAAAACAGTCGTTTTGACATTGGACAATTTGTTCTGTAATGCAAAATACAAATAAGAAAAATAGTGATTTTTAATCAAAATTGGTCTAATTACACCTTAAAACACCATCAAAAATGCCGTTTTTTGACTAAAAATTAGTATTATCAACTGTCATCTCTTGGTTGACAGTTCAATATTATAACCAGCACTCTCCTCACCGCTGCCTTATTACGCACAATGATTTTTTCTAATTTTCTAATTGTTCCTTTTTCACATAGAAGATCTCATCATCAATAATTATTACCTGAAGGCCAGAAGAAGTAATGAACTGCTGAACTTCGCTTTCTGTAAAATTCTCGTATTCTTCTCGTGAATTAAATTTCTTATTTTGCTTTAAAATAGCAAATATTTCATTCAGTCGTTCTAGATTTATTTCCTCTGAATTATTATTCAGTGGATTAAATGGCGCAAAAATATGATTATTGATTGCATTGTAAACGGGCATCAGATCCAGGATAAGCAGTTTGCTCTCTGGTTTTTCCATTAAATCTGAAACCGCTTTTCTTAAAAAAGCAGAAGCCCACTTGGAGCGCACATCGGTTTGTGAAAGCATATTTGTCACCAAATAATTAGATATGAATGAGATTACATTTCTTTGATTAAAAACTGGATTAATGTGCGCTCTGCCAAAGCGCACATTTACCGCTGGTTATGCAGTCGCTGGAGCCATTTTTTTAGCAATCGCTCGATAGCTATCAATCAATGGCTGCATCACCTCAATAAGCTCATCAGCTTCGTTATAAACACTCTGTAAGCCAGATGAGTGACCATCTGCCCATGCTTTCTCCATGATCTTATCAATACCTGGAATATCATCAACACCAAGCTCTTTGGCCAGATCGGCTTTAAAGTCATTTTCAACCTGAAACTTGGCCGCCATGTATTCTTTTTGCGCCTTCCGGTAAGCATCTTCATCATTTTCCACTGCTGCGATAAAACCAGATGAACGCAGTGTTTTTACAAGAGCAGTTGCAGATGAGTTATCCACTGAACTCAACGCATCAATATTTGAGAGCTCAGGGTCTTCTGCTACTTCTTTTAAAAAAGAAGACAGCATGAATCGTTTAGTGCGCAACCCTTCTTTGCCAAAGGTAATGTATGCAAACAGATCACGAGCAGGGTAAGCCGGATAATCGTAATTAGAGTAGTTCATTCTTAATCCTTTGTATTCATGACTGATTATGTGTATATAATATAGCAAATATTAAATAAAGTCAATTTAAAATCACAATGAGCATTGAGGTCAAAACAGTGAAATACCATCCGAAATAATGGACAGAAGTGCCAAAAGTAAAATCGCAATAATCAGCTTGATCACCTGAAATTATAGTATATACTCATGGTATACACCCGCTTAAAGAAAGGATATAACGATGCTTAATGGCTCTGTTTTTGTATCAAACAAAACTCAGGCAGTTCGATTGCCTGTCGAGGCTCGTTTTCCTGATGACGTAAAAAAGTAATGATCCGCATTGTTGGCAATGAGCGGATACTAACCCCGGTTGAAAATACATGGGACAGCTTTTTTCTGGGTGAGGCACAAGCGTCTGAAGACTTCCTAATAGAACGTGCGACACAGCACCAGCCCAAAAGAGAGTCGTTCTGATGATCAAATACATGCTCGATACAAATATTTGCATTTACGTTATCAAACGAAAGCCACTGGATGCTCTAGTCAAGTTTAATCAAAATGCAGGCTCGATCTGCATGTCTTCAATTACCATGGCTGAGCTATATCATGGGGTGGAAAAAAGTGAACAACAGTCAAAAAACCTAAAAGTCGTAGATGACTTTATTTCTCGTCTTGATGTTATTAGTTATAGTGAAAAAGCGGCCGCGCACTATGGAAACATTCGTGCTGATCTAGAAAGAAAAGGCACCATCATTGGCATTAATGATTTACATATTGCCGCACACGCACGCAGTGAAGCATTAGTTTTAGTTAGCAACAATCTAAAAGAATTTGAGCGCGTCGATGGATTAAGACTTTGTAACTGGATATAGATAACAGCACAAACCAATTTAAACACACAATTTCATCATCAAAGGAAGAAAATCAATGAAGAAAAAAATCAGTAAAATACCAACAATAATCATTGGTGATTTTGAGATTGGTTTTGATGGTGAGTACCCAATAACACTTATTTCCAAAACATTGCTCTTACCTCAGCAACTCTTAGAGCTTGAGACAGAAATGTCTAATCAGCTAAATATGCCAGTCTTCATTCCTTGTTTGCTATCAAAAGATGAAAAAAAAGGTAAACATACTTACCGAATGATCCACACCGATTCAGTGATTTGTCACAAAGAGAGATCTTCATATCCAACAAGCCTAACAGATGATTTCAAGGTTGTTGGCTTATGGAATGGCAAATCGGTTTTCGATTTAAAATTGCTGTTTGATGAATTAGCAAGGAAGGAACCTGAACATTTTTTTTATGATGGACTCGCATCTCTTTGGCCAGTGGCAATGCGTTCCCATCGCATACATAGTGCAACACTACGAAAACACAAGATACCTGTTATTGATTTGTATCGTTCTATTCCATTTTTTATTGATGACCAAAATCAAGCCATTATGTTCATCGGTATTTATCGTAGCAGATACATGCTTGCCATTACAGCAGATACTGAGTCTCTTTATGAACTACTACAAAATATCAAAGGATACTGGAATATTCCGCATAAGGTAGACTGGCCTTTGTTTCCAAAAGTTCAATTCATTAAAAACACAGAAGACATTGTATCTGATTTTAATGATGTAAAAAGAATGAACTACATCGAAAAAAACAAGGCGGCAGCACAAGTTCGAGATTTTTTGAGAAAATTCTATGACTGGTCTTTTACCGTTACTGGTTCTCAATGGTTTGATGATGTCGGATTATCAATCCTAGACAGTCACAAGATGATCCACTCGCATTATCAAAGCAACAACATCGAAATCCAAGAACAGGCAAAACGTGAATTTTATTATGTTAAAGAAAGTGATTTTCCAGATTATTTTTCTTACACAGAAAAAGGAGCACAAATTGCTATCAAAAAAATGCTGCCAAGAATGAATAGAAAACAGATAGACAAGCTTCTCGACACAGTAGTGAGTCGATGTGTAGAGGCCGAAAAAATTCCCGAATTACTTGTTCGTGTCGAACAAATTTATGTATTTGGTTCATATTTGGATAAGGAAAAAACTGATTTTGGTGATTTGGATTTATTTTATGTCATAAATAGACGAGCAACCATTGATCCAAAGCTATTACCACAAGGCGACGATGCACTGAGATATAATCTGCCTAAGATTGCTTGTTACAAAAGCCGAGAAATTTGCTTAAATGCATACCATGAAGGACGCTTAGTTAGCCCGCCCCAAATCAAGGAATTCTCCCTTTATTTTGACTTTGACATGTTATTGAAACAACTAAAGCGATCTAATAATCACATTAGCATGCATTTGCTCGATGAACTCAAAGAGTTAAACAGAGTTCCTGAAATACTAAAAGTTTATGATTTTTCATCCAACGAACCGACGAAAAGAGTTCTTTACAAAGCAAAAGAAGTTTTACGGACGGAATAATGTAAATTATCGAATCCAAGCTGATAACAAGCCCCATGCACAGCGGGGCTTGTTTATTCACATATATCAGAGGTAACGATAGATGTCGCGGCTAAACCACCTTTACGGTGGGTAACAGCAAGTTTTGAAAAGTACAAGCAGCAATGTGTCTATAAGCCATCTATACGATGGGTAATCAATGGTTTCAACAACGATTATACATTCATGCTCTATAAACCACCTATCCGATGGGTAATAACACCATCTAGGTTAACAATATCATCTATGTTCTATAAACCACCTATTCGATGGGTAACCCGCTATGAGAGGAAAAACCAATAATCATTATTCTATAAACCACCTATTCGATGGGTAACTGCTTGCTCTGGGATGTTTTTTGGATTATCACTCTATAAACCACCTATTCGATGGGTAACTTTAGCAATTCCCACGCATTTTCATCCACATCTCTATAAACCACCTATTCGATGGGTAACCATGCAACACATGCAACTGACGAAGAACTACATCTATAAACCACCTATTCGATGGGTAACAATCTAAATACTGTATGTTGCATGGTAAATGTTCTATAAACCACCTATTCGATGGGTAACAGGCATATACACTTAGCCGTAGAATGACAAAATCTATAAACCACCTATTCGATGGGTAACTTTGGCATTGTTCACTGTCTTTGCCTGCTGGCTCTATAAACCACCTATTCGATGGGTAACATATTGTTGCAGGACTTTTGCGCGGTTGATATTCTATAAACCACCTATTCGATGGGTAACATCCTTAATGATGATTCCTACTGTCCGTTAACTCTATAAACCACCTATTCGATGGGTAACACAAAATAAAGCTAGAAAACGCTATTGAAAAATCTATAAACCACCTATTCGATGGGTAACTAAGTCAAAAGAAGAAATTTACAACAAATTGCTCTATAAACCACCTATTCGATGGGTAACAAGCAGCGCAATTAAATGCGGAAAATGAGTTGTCATCTATAAACCACCTATTCGATGGGTAACGCCCCTTTAATGCTTTTGGTTAACGCTTCGTCTCTATAAACCACCTATTTGATGGGTAACAAAAAACCATTGCTACAACAAGAATTAGGTCGTCTATAAACCACCTATTCGATGGGTAACAGAGCATTAAATTCATCAGGTGTGAGGACATGTCTATAAACCACCTATTCGATGGGTAACAAGATCGCCGGTAAATCTAATTGTGGTGCTTTTCTATAAACCACCTATTCGATGGGTAACGGATCACATAGAGGCTCTATCACCACACGTAATCTATAAACCACCTATTCGATGGGTAACTTGATTGAGATGATGACGATTAAGATACGCTGTCTATAAACCACCTATTCGATGGGTAACTATGGTGGCGCAAGCGATCCGCTTGCTAAATTTTCTATAAACCACCTATTCGATGGGTAACCCTTAAACAAAAACACAAGACCTTGATTTAAAAGGAGAAATAACAAAAATTTTGAGAAAGTAGTTGTTTTTTCAGAAAAATCTTTACAAACAAGTCTTTGCTTTGAGTAGTTCTTATATAATATCACGCTTATTATTTATGTCAATTAGTTCATTTAAAAACAAAAACACCTATATTTGCTAAAAAAAACAATGAATTAGTCATAAGACCATTGTGCAAAAAATACGACAATTAAATAATTTTATTTATTATAACTAATAACAGGTATTTATTTAAATTCAAATAAATGCCAATCCGCTACAGAATTTAATAG
>Ga0183099_1001177_pt1 | contig 15802 bp, 11 predicted proteins | sample Biomet1_FD_127788 | JGI IMG/M metagenome (GOLD analysis project Ga0183099, IMG submission 127788) | Microbial communities from bioreactor (seeded with anoxic lake sediment) at LBNL, California, USA - Biofuel metagenome 1 | ecosystem: Engineered > Bioreactor > Anaerobic > Unclassified ... | reverse complement strand
TTTGCGAGGTTGGCGGAATTGGCAGACGCGCTAGACTTAGGATCTAGTGTCTTGTACGTGAGGGTTCAAGTCCCTCATCTCGCACCAAATAAGCCTTATTGGCTATTTTTTTATAAGTATATAAATAATATAAACGCGTTTGTGGCTCAATTGGATAGAGCAACGGACTTCGGATCCGTAGGTTGCGGGTTCAAATCCTGTCAAACGCACCATAAATTTTGCGAGGTTGGCGGAATTGGCAGACGCGCTAGACTTAGGATCTAGTGTCTTGTACGTGAGGGTTCAAGTCCCTCATCTCGCACCAGTGTATTTATAACAGCTTTTAGGCTGTTTTTTTTGTTTTAAAAAATAATTTTAAAAAACTGCAGAGTATATTAAATATATTGTTATCATATTCTTTATATATTTGAAAGATGGAAATTATTGTGATAATTTATTAGTACAAAGAATTACAAAAACGAGGAGGAAGTATGAAAAAAATATTATTAGCTATGCTTGCAATAATATCAATGGTAGCATTGGTAGCATGTGGAGAAAATAAAGGAAGTGCAGATACAAAAGTAGTAAAATACTGCTTAGAACAAAATCCGCCACAACTTGACCCACAAATAACAACAGATGAAACTTCAGGAATAGTATTAGGACACATTTTTGAAGGATTAACAATTATTGGAAAAGATGGAAAAGCACTTCCAGGTGTTGCAGAAACTTGGACAAATGAAGGAAATACTTGGACATTTAAATTAAGAAAAGATGCAAAATGGCATAATGGAGATCCAGTTGTAGCAGGAGATTTTGCTGCAGCATGGGAAAGAGCATTAAAACCAACAACAGCATCAGAATATGCTTTTATAATGTATTCTATTAAAGGAGCACAAGAGTATAACGAAGGAAAAACAACTGATTTTACTACAGTTGGAGTAAAAGCGGTAGACGATACAACACTAGTAATAGAACTTAAAGAACCAGTAACTTATTTTGATTCGTTAGTTGCTTTCTTTACATTCTTACCACAAAATCAAAAATTCTATGAAGAGCATAAAGACGCTTACGCTACATCTTCTGAAGAAGTAATGGGAAATGGTCCTTATAAAATGGCTTCTTGGGATTTCGAAAACAAAATTGTTTTAGAGAAATCAGATACATATTGGAATAAAGATAATACGAAAATTGATACAATAGAAATGCCTATAATTGTTGATTATGCAGCGGCATTAAAAGCTTATCAAAATGATGAGTTAGATTGGACAGTATTACCAAATGATGAAATTACAAAATTCAAAGATTCACCAGAATTAGCTCCAATGCAAGAAGCAAGAGTAATTTATATGCTTTTAAACCACAAGTTTAAATTATTCTCTAATGAAAAAGTTAGAAGAGCAGTAGCAATGTCTATTGATAGACAAACTTTAGTAGATAAAATAAAAAGCGGAGCTGGAGCAGTTGCAGAAGGGTTAGTACCTAATATTATTCCAGGTAAAGCAGGATTCTTCAGAGATGAATTCCCGCAATCAGCTTATGGTTTATCATATAATCCAGAAGAAGCTAAGAAATTATTTGCAGAAGGACTTAAAGAATTAGGAATGACACCAGAAAGTATTCCTGAAATAACTATATTAACGAAAAATGATGATACTTCAGTTAAAGAATCACAATTTTATCAAGAACAATTAAAAGTAAATTTAGGTTTAAACATTAAAATTGAACCTGTTACTTTCCAAATAAGACTTCAAAGACAAACTGCAAAAGATTATGAGTTAATGCTTGCAGGATGGGGAGCAGATTACAATGATCCAATGACATTCCTTGATATGTGGATGACAAAATCAGGTCAAAATAATACAAACTGGGGAAGTCCTGCTTATGACAAGTTAATAACTGACGCAAAAGCAGAAAATGATCCTGCAAAAAGAATGGATATGCTTGGAAATGCAGAAAAAATCCTTATGGATGAGGCTGTAATTGTACCTACTTTCTATAGAATGAAAATGGCACTTAAAAAACCTCATATTGAAGGAGTAGTTATAAATCCATTTAGTCCAGTAGTTAGTTTTAATTTTGCTGATATAAAAAAATAAATTTAATTTTTAGTAAGTCCTAATTTTTAGGACTTATTTTTTTATAAAAATAGTTCAAAATTACTTTGATTTTTAGAATGATTTAAGATAAACTAAAATGTAGTATCTGTTTTTTTAGAAGATAAAGTGTATAAAATTCTTGCAAAAACAAATACATTTGGTATATAATGCGCATGTGATTTATATATTTGAACAATTGGTTCTTTATATGTTAAATTAGTTTAGGAAGTAATTTGAATATAAAACAAGGAGGAAGTAAATGAAAAAAGTATTACTTGGATTAATAGCAATTTTATCAATGGTATTTTTAGTAGCTTGTGGTGATAAAAAAACATCAGAAGATGCTAAGGTAGTAAGATATAATTTGGAACAAAATCCAGCACAATTAGATCCACAACTAAATACAGAAACAGTTTCTGGAAATGTATTAGGACACATAATGGAAGGTTTAACTTCACTTGGAGCAGATGGAAATCCTATTCCAGGAGTAGCAGAATCATGGACTACTGAAGGAAATGTATGGACATTTAAATTAAGAAAAGATGCAAAATGGCATAATGGAGATTCAGTGGTAGCAGGAGACTTCTTAGCAGCATGGGAAAGAGCATTGAATCCAGCAACAGCTTCAGAATATTCTTATATCATGTATTCAATTAAAGGTGCTCAAGAATATAACGAAGGAAAAACTAAAGATTTCGCAACAGTTGGAGTAAAAGCAACAGATGATTATACAATAGTAGTAGATTTAAAAGAACCTGTAGCGTATTTTGCTTCGCTAGTTTCGTTCTATACTTATATGCCACAAAATCAAAAATTCTTTGAGGAACATAAAGAAACTTATGCAACTTCAGCAGAAGATGTAATGGGAAATGGACCATTTAAGTTAATTTCATGGGAATTTGAAAATAAAATTATTGTAGAAAAAGCAGATACTTATTGGAATAAAGATTCTATCAAAATTGATACAATCGAAATGGCAATGGTGGCAGACAGAAGTTCAGCATTAAAAGCATATCAAAATGGAGAGTTAGATTGGATAAAACTATCACCAGATGAAGTAGCTAAATTTAAGGCTGATCCAGAAATGAAACCTTATGAAGATGGATCTGTTTGGTATTTAATGTTAAATAATAAAGAAAAATTATTCTCAAATAAAAAAGTTAGAAAAGCTATAGCTTTAAGTATTGATAGACAAGCCCTTGTAGAAAAAGTAAAAGCTGGTTCAGGTGTAGCAGCTTACTCGTTTGTACCATCAGTAATTCCAGGTAAAAAAGGATTCTTTAGAGAAGATTACGATGCAAAAGCTTATGGAATAACATATAATCCAGAAGAAGCTAAAAAATTATTTGCTGAAGGATTAGCAGAATTAGGAATGACAGCAGCAGATGTAAAAACTATTTCACTAGTAGCTAATGGTACCGATGTTGCTCAAAAAGAAGCTCAATTCTATCAAGAACAATTAAAAGTTAGTTTGGGATTAGATGTAAAAATCGAACCTGTAACTCAACAAATAAGAGTTCAAAGAATGACAGCAAAAGATTATCAAATAGTTCTTGCTGGATGGGGACCTGATTATAATGACCCTATGACTTACATGGATTTATGGTTGTCAAATTCAGGACAAAATAATTCAAACTGGGCTAGCAAAGAGTACGATAGTTTAATAGCTGCAGCAAAAGTAGAAGCAGATCCAGCAAAAAGAATGGATTTGATGGCTCAAGCAGAAAAACTACTTATGGATGAATTACCAATAGTACCAACTTTCTTTAGACAAGAAAATGCATTAATAAGATCTAATATTAAAGGTGTAGTGGACAGAGCATTAAGTCCAAGTACAGATTTTAGATTTGCAAATATGGAAAAATAATATAATTTTTAAGAGCATAAAGTAAAAACTTTGTGCTCTTTTCTTTAAAATGAGTGGCAGTTATAATTTAGAGAAAGATTATCAAGAAATAGTTTAAACGATTCATAAAATGAATGACAAATATATATTTGCATAAATATAGAAATTGTGTTACTCTTTTTAGGAAACCCTAAATATAAATTAGACTAATTTTGATGGATTATATTGTGCTTTTAGATAAATAGAATAGAGCTTTTAATATTTATAAAATTAAAATGATAGGCAAAGTGGCCGTAATTTTAACCCTTTACGAGGAAAAGGTTGTTATATTATGGCTTTTAATTTCTAAATATTACGAAATTTTTTCAAAACTTGTACTTAAAAACAAGTACAATTAAATAAAAAGTAGTTTTATAAAAGTACATATTTTTTCAAATATATACAAAATGTATGGAGTGAATAAAATTTATATATTAGTCTAAAAAAATTAACTATGATAAAATTTAGAGTCTTGTATATTTATAATCAACGAAGGAAGGAAGGAAAGGACATGTTCAAGTTCATTATTAGAAAATTGGCTATAGCATTAACTACTTTATGGGTTATAGCTTCGGCAACATTCTTTTTGATGCACGCAATACCAGGTGACCCTTTTGCGAGCGAAAAGAAAGTACCGCCATTAGTAAAGGCAAAACTTATGGAAAAATATCAATTAGACAAACCTTTAATTGTTCAATATGGAAATTATTTAGGCAATGTATTTTTGAAAGGCGATTTAGGAATCTCTATGAAAATAAGAGGTAGAAGTGTTAATAAGATGATTATTAATAACTTTCCAAAATCATTTATACTTGGAGTTTTTGCTATGATAGTAGCCTTAGCTGTAGGATTACCTCTAGGAATATATGCTGCTTTGAATAGAGGTAAATTTAAAGATAGTTTATCAATGTTTGTTGCTATTTTAGGAATATCTATACCAAGTTTCATTGTAGCTGGGACCCTACAATGGATAGTTATTTTAATTAAACAAAGTACTGGAGTTTCAATATTGCCAGTAGCAGGATGGGGAGAATTTAGACACGTAATTCTACCAACATTAGCATTATCAGCTTCTCCAATTGCAGTTATTGCAAGAATGATGAGAGCCTCTATGATAGAAGTTCTAGGATTAGATTATGTTAGAACAGCTAGAGCTAAAGGAGTTGCATATTATACTATAATTATTAAGCATTGTGTAAGAAATGCTATTTTGCCTGTTATTACTTATTTAGGGCCACTTTTTGCGGCTATAACAACTGGATCTTTTGTTGTAGAAACAATATTTAGTATACCAGGATTAGGGAAATATTTTTCTACAAGTATAATAGATAAGGATTATACAGTTACACTAGGAGTAACAATATTCTATGCGCTTATACTTATTATTGCTATGTTTGTAGTAGATTTAGCATATGGATTAGTTGACCCTAGAATTAGAGATGGAAAGAAAAGAGGTGCTTAAGAGTGAGTGCTAATGAATTTAAAATAATTGGAAAAGATTTGTTTGAAAGTGAAAAAATTGCAAAACCTAGTATGACTTTCTGGCAAGATGTTATTAGAAGAATAAAAATGAATAAAGTAGCAACTATTTCCTTTTGGATAATAGTAGCTTTGACTATAATGGCGATAGCAGGACCCTTTATGAGTAAATTCTCATATAGAGAACAAAATTTAGAAAATCAATTTTTGTTTGGATCAGCTGCTTTTGCAAAAGGGCATTATTTTGGTACAGATGACTTTGGAAGAGATTTATTTACAAGAGTTTGGGAAGGGACAAGAGTATCTTTACTTATAGCTGTTGTAATTGTTGCTATCCAAGGAACATTTGGAGCACTTTATGGTGGAATAGCAGGATTTTTTGGTGGAAAAATAGATAATTTAATGATGAGATTTGTTGAAATAATAATGGCAATACCAAGTCTTATTTATATTATTCTTTTGATGGTTGTAATGGGACCAGGAATAAAAACTATTATTATTGCAATTGCAGCGACAGAGTGGACTTCAATGGCTCTTATAGTAAGGGGAGAAGTTCTTAGATTAAAAGAGCAAGAGTATGTAATGGCAGCAATTAACCTGGGTGCTAGTCCTAGTTGGATAATAATAAAACATCTTATTCCAAATGCTATGGGACAAATAATTGTTAGAATTACAATGGATGTGCCAAGAGTTATATTTACAGAGGCTTTTTTAAGTTTCTTGGGAATAGGAGTTCCTGCACCATTTGCATCTTTAGGAAGTTTAGTATTAGATGGATATAGACTTCTTTCAAATGGAGCTCATTTATTCATAATACCTGCATTTTTTATTTCGCTTGTTACTTTAGCATTTAACTTGTTAGGTGACGGTTTAAGGGATGCATTGGATCCTAGACTTCGTAAATAATAAAACTATGGAAAGAGGTAAAATGAATGAGTGAAAAAATATTAGATGTAAAAAACCTGCATGTTTATTTTGATACTTATGCTGGTGTTGTAAAAGCGATTAGAGATGTTAGTTTTCATGTAAATAAAGGAGAATCACTTGCTATAGTTGGAGAATCTGGGTCTGGAAAATCTGTAACTGTTCAAACAGTTATGAAGCTAATACCGATGCCTCCAGGAAGAATAGCTAGCGGAGAAATTCTCTTTAAAGATAGAGATATAGTAAAAATGAATGAAGCCGAAATGAGAAAAATTCGTGGTGGAGAAATTGGAATGATATTCCAAGATCCTATGACTTCATTAAATCCAACAATGACTGTTGGAAAGCAAATAGCTGAAGGAATTATGATGCACCAAAAAGTAAGTCATAAAGAGGCTATGGCGAAAGCACTTGAAATGTTAAAAGCGGTTAACATACCAAATCCAGAAGAAAGATTAAACTCATATCCACATCAGTTTTCTGGTGGAATGAGACAAAGAGTTGTTATAGCAATAGCTCTTGCTTGTAATCCAGATTTACTTATAGCAGATGAACCTACAACAGCTTTAGATGTAACGGTTCAAGCTCAAATATTAGATTTGATGAATGAATTAAAAAGTAAAATGAATACAGCAATTATTCTTATTACTCATGATCTTGGAGTAGTTGCAGACCTTGCTGAAAGAGTGATTGTTATGTATGGTGGAGAAATCATGGAAGAAGCGTCAGTACATGATATATTCAAAGATCCTAAACATCCATATACTTGGGGACTTATAAAATCAATACCAAGATTAGATATTGATAGAGAAAAAGAAAAATTGAGCTCTATAGATGGAACTCCTCCAGATTTATTTAATCCACCAGTTGGATGTCCTTTTGCACCAAGATGTGAATATGCTATGGAAATCTGTAAAAAAGAAAAACCAGGAATGAGAAATGGTGGAAATAACCACAGAGTATCGTGTTGGTTACTGGACGAAAGAGCTGAAACTGTTACTAATCCAGTAACTGGAAAAAGCACGAAGGAGTAGATGAAATGGCTGAAAAATTAATTGAAATTAAAAATTTAGAAAAACATTTTCATATAGGTAAAAATCAGATACTAAAAGCTGTAGATGGAGTAACTTTTGATATATTCAAAGGCGAAACATTAGGGCTTGTAGGAGAGTCTGGTTGCGGAAAAACAACTTTAGGAAGAACGTTAACGGTTCTTTATCCTAAAACTAGTGGTGAAGTTATTTATAATGGTGTAAGTACTAATAAAATCAAAGCTAAAGAGTTTACTAAAAAAGCTCAAATGATATTTCAAGATCCACAAGCTTCTCTAAATCCTAGAATGACTGTTGCAGATATTATTGCAGAAGGTTTGGATATACATAAAATGTGTAAAACAAAAGACGAAAGACAAGCAAAAGTTTTTGAATTGTTAGAAAAAGTTGGATTGAATAGAGAGCATGCAAGTAGATTTCCTCACGAGTTCTCAGGAGGGCAAAGACAAAGAATTGGTATAGCTAGAGCACTTGCGCTAGAACCTGAGTTTATTGTTTGTGACGAGCCCATAGCTGCGTTAGATGTGTCTATCCAAGCTCAAGTTGTAAACCTTCTTAAAGAGTTACAAAGAGAGCAAGGATTAACTCTTTTATTTATAGCCCATGATTTGTCGATGGTTAAATATATTAGCGATAGAGTTGCGGTAATGTATCTTGGAGATATGGTGGAACTTGCAGCAAGTGACCCTCTATATGAGAGACCATTACACCCTTATACAGAAGCTTTGATGTCTGCTGTTCCTATAGCTGACCCAGAGGTAGAAGTTGCTAAAAATAGAATTAAGCTAGAAGGAGACTTGCCAAGTCCGATAAATCCTCCAAAAGGATGTAAGTTCTCGACAAGATGTCCTTATGCAAAAGATAAGTGTCGTGCAGAAAGACCAGTAATAAGAGAAGTTATTGAAGGCCGTTTTGCAGCATGTCATTATTCTGAAGAGTTGTATCTAAAATAAATATGATTAATATTACAGGCAGAATTTTATTCTGCCTGTTTTTAGTATAATTTGTTATCACATCTGCTGTAATGTCAACCTATTGTCATACCGACAAAGGAGGCATCTCTAAGATTTCTCGTGCCTCGAAATGACAAGAGGTTGAAATAAACTTAAATGCTGTCATGTCGACAAAGGAGACATTTAGAGATTTCAAGTACCTCGAAATGACATGATATTAGAAAAAATACAAATGTTGTCATATCGACGAAGGAGATACCTAGAGATTTTTTGTATCTTAAAATTACGAAAAAGGTAGTATATAAAAAAATCTAAAGTAATCCAATAAATATTCCGACTATTTATTGAAAAGATTTTTGCTCAATATCAACTCAATAGTGCATAAAAAAATATGATAAAGATATATATGATATATATGACTAAAAAAAATAAAAAAATGTAGTCAAAAATTTGACTTTTATGAAAAATGAGGTATACTCAAAAAGTAGGACTTTATAATTTGCTATAATTTCATTGTAAAACACTAAAAAATAACGAAAATCGAAAAAAATGTTCTAAAAATAAAAAATAAATCAAAAAAATCCCAAAATTCGCTTGAAATGTTTTATAAAAAATGGTATATAATAAATTGTAGGAATAGAATTAAAGAAGTTTAGATTAACATCTTAATCTTTTTAATAATGAGTTAAAAAGATTTAGAAGTTAAAAGAGATTTTTTTAAAAATATGTTTTAAAGAAAAAAGAGGAGATGATTTACACATGAAAAGAACAGCAACATTACTAGCAGGTTTATTACTTGTAACAGGAACAGTATTTGCAGCAGGAGAATTAGATTTTTCGGGAACAACAATTAAGGCACAAACAATTTTATTAAACACAAATGCAGATGGAAATGTAAATGATGACTCAAATGGAGATACTGATATAGTATTAAAAGCTAAATATAATTTATCTAATAATACTACAGCAACTTTCAAATTTGATACTGATTCGGAAGATGATACTTATGATGATAATATGAACATCATGGTAAAAACAGTTCAAGGAAAAGTAGAAGCTCAATTTGATGCAGGATTAGATTTTTCTAATGACGTTTCAGGTGCTACAACTACTTCTATGAAATTTGTAGAAAACCAAGATTCATCAGATACGTATATCAAATATAACCATACAAAAGATATGGCTGTAACATTCTATCCTTTCAATATGGGATTATCTAATGGAAGCAACTTTGATGAAGGAGATTCTTTCACTCAAATTCCTGGAGTTGTAGCAACATTTGGAAAAGTATACGTTGGAGCAGGTATGGATTCAGTAGAAAATAATGTTGGAGATGATACTGAAAGTGTATTAGCAATAAAAGCTGGATACGAAACAACAGTAGCAGGGGCAACATTAAAAGCAAAATATTCAGGAGCTTTCTGGGATGATGACAAACTTACTACAGGAGCGACTGTTGTAGGAACAGCAGGTAGACTAGGAGTAGTAGTTCATGATGTTAACGTTCAAGCAACTTACAAAGTTGGAAAAGCTTTAACTTTAACAGGTGAAGTAGGAATGGAAACTTTAGAAAAAGATGCATATACATTAGGAACAGAAAAAGTGGATAGCGGATTTGGATTATTTGTAAAAGGAAGCTATGCAATGTCTTCAGTAATGACACCATATGTATCATTCCAACATTCAACAGATGGATATATAGCTGATGGAGATATGTTTGACTGGAATGAAGCTGGAACAGAAACAGGTGGAGTTTCAGTATTAAAAGCTGGAGCAGATTATAAATTAACAGATAAATTAACTCTTAATGGAGAAGCTAGATTAAGAACTTCTGGAGAAAAACTGTATTTGTTGATACAGATGGAAAAGCTGATGATAGTGATTTCAGAATTTCAACTTCTGTAGCATTTACATTCTAATAACAAATAAATTATTAAGAGGTGAGTCATCACCTCTTTTTTTATGTTTAAATAATTGATTTTTAATATAAATTTATAAAATTTTCTTTATATCCTTGAGAAAATTATAAATATTCTGTTATAATAGTATTGAATTGCCGATACTATTAAAAGAATATGAAATTTGAAGGAGAAAAAATGAGTGATAAAGATAAAAATCCTGATTTTACATTAGATATAGAGGAAGAAATAGAATTTGATGATAGTATTTTCGAAGCTGATGAGGATGAGACAGAAAAAAAAGAACAAATAGATGAACTTATTTTTTCTGAAACTCAAGAAGAAAAAGATGAGTATAATGACTTACTTACAGAAGAAGAACTAGAAAATCTTATTATTGGTATAGACGAAGAAAATGATATATTAGATATTCCTGATGAGGAAGAAGTTTTAGAAGAATTAAAATTTCTTGACGAGAGTTTTTCGATGCCAAGTGATTTGAAGGAAGAGACTAGTGTAGTGGAAGAGAAAAAACAAATTAAAAAACCCAAAAAAGAAAAAGAGCCTAAAAAAGAGAAGAAACCGAAAGAGCCTTTTGACCTAAAATATTTTTTAATTAAAAATAAATTTAAGCTTATAGGTGCTTTTGTGACATTTATTGTTGGAATTTTTATACTGACTTTTATGTTAGTACTAAACAAGAAACCTAAGGTAGAAGAGTTTGAAATGGGAACGACAACTGGAGCAGCAATTGCTATGGAAGAGAATAAAGTCGCGATTCCAGAAATGAATCAAACCAACATATCAGAAGAAGATAAAGAAATAGAGTCGTTAAAGCAAGAATTGAATTTGGTAAAAGAAGAAACTAGAAAAGTTGCAATTCAAAAGAAAATAATTGAGTTAGAAAATAAAAAAATATTGAAAATAAGAGAAACAAAAATTTTAAATTTGAAAAAATATTTTGATACTGATTTGACAAACTTGAAAGTCAGTATAATTAAAAGTGAGGAAAAGATTCTAGTAGTAGCATTTATAACTGAAAATAAAGACTTTGAAGAGGACTTGTTTAAAGCTATAAGTAAAGCATTTGAAGATGATTTTCAAATTGATAAAGTAAGTTTTAGTATATTATCTCAAGGAGAAAATTTTAATAAAGTTGGAGAAATGACGGTAGATATTAATAAATTTAAAGAGGTTGTTGTCCAAGAGAAAACTGTAAAAGAAAAATTAAAATTATTAAATTTTCAAGTGAGAAATTAATGAGTGTATTGAAATGCAGATGGCAAATTAAGTGAGTTCGTTTTGTAGATATCATAAATTTATTGTCATTTGGAAGTATGAGAAATCTTGATTTTCTAATTTCTAAAAATCGTAGACTAATTCTAATAATAAAGAGGTTGATTCAAAATATTAAATATTGTTATTTGAAATTTTTACAAACAAATAAAAAGTTTAAAACTCTAAGAACTATTAATATTTTTTTGTAGAAATGGCAATATTTTTTATTTTAAAAATTGACCTTTTTTTCTTGTCATTAAAAAAAATAGTTAAAAAATTATAAAATTTAATAATTGCTATTGAAAATGAGAGAAATAAAAGCTAATATATAATAGTGAGTTAAAGTATGTAGTGTGCTAGGGGGAGAAATGGTAATTGTAAGAAAACAAATAATGCTTGGAGATAAACTTCTAAATGAAGGACTTATAACTTCTGCTCAATTAGATAAAGCTTTAGAGGAACAAAAGAAGATAAAAGAAAAGCTAGGGGAAACGTTAATTAAATTAGGATATGTTTCTCACGATGACCTTCTACCGATACTAGCTAATCATATAGGTGTACAGTGTATGAGAATAAACTATAACGAATTAGAGGATAAATTAGCTGAAATTTTACCTGAAGATTTTTTGAGAAAAAATACTATATATCCAGTAAAAAAAGAAAATAATAAACTTGTTGTTGCTATGGCTAATCCAACAAATGTATTTTTGATTGATGAAATTCAAATGAGGGCTAAGCAAACAATAAAGCCTGTTTTGGCTCTAAAAGATGAGATAGAAGAAGCTATAAGAAGATTTGAGGATACAAAATCATCAGTAACTCAGCAAAATGTTGATAGTATACTATCAGAACTAGAGGGAGACTCTGATATAACTGAAGGTGAAATAGAAGATATTGAAAGTGGACTTTCTTCGGAAAGTGCTCCAATAATAAGAATAGTAAATGCAATTATAAGTAAGGCAATAAAAATGGGTGCCAGTGATATACACATTGAACCTTATATGAAGATTGTAAGAGTGAGACTGAGGGTAGATGGAGTATTAATGGAGATTAAACAAATACCTAAAAGTGTAAGTAATCCAATAGTTTCTAGAATAAAAATCATGTCTGATTTGGATATCGCAGAAAAGCGTCTACCTCAAGATGGAAGGTTTAGGATACGTTCTGGTGGTAGAGATATAGATTTTAGGGTTTCGACTCTTCCAACAGTGTATGGTGAAAAAATAGTAATGCGTATATTGGATAAGGGAAACTTAAAAATTAACCTTGAAGAGTTCGGATTAGAAAAGGATGAACTGGAAAGGATTCATAAAGCACTTTCATCACCCTATGGAATGATACTAGTAACAGGACCTACAGGGAGTGGAAAATCTACAACTCTTTATTCATGTTTAAATAGATTGAATACTCCTGATGTTAATATATCTACAGCAGAAGATCCTGTTGAGTATGAACTAATGGGAATAAATCAAGTTCATTGTAAATCAGAAATAGGATTAGATTTTGCTTCTGCACTAAAATCATTTTTGAGACAAGATCCAGACATAATAATGGTTGGAGAAGTTAGGGATAAAGAAACAGCGGAGATATGTATAAAAGCTGCTTTAACAGGACATTTGGTTTTATCTACTTTGCATACAAATGATGCACCAGGATCTATACATAGACTTATGAATATGGGGATAGAGCCTTTTATGATATCATCATCCTTAGTTATGATAATCGCTCAGAGACTTGCGAGAAAAAGTTGTCCATTTTGCAGAGAAGAAAAATCATATCCAAAACAAACTTTTCAAGCATTAGAACTAGATTATGAAAGATATAGAGATAAAAAATACTATGCTGGAGTTGGGTGTCCAAAGTGTAACGGAACAGGATACAAAGGTAGAATAGGTTTATATGAAATAATGGTTATAGATGATGATTTAAGAGATTTGATAGCAAAGGGTGCAAATACTACTGTACTTATGGATAAAGCTATTGAGAATGGAATGAGAACTTTAAGGGTTCAAGCATTACGGAAAGCTGAAAAGGGAGATTTGACATTAGAAGAAGTACTAAGAGTGACAATGTAAAACGGAGGTGTAAAGTTGGCTAGATTTAATTATGTAGCGGTAGATAAACAAGGTAAAAGAGAAAAAGGAATGATGGAAGCGGTTGATGAACAAGATTTGAAAAAAAAGTTAAGATTGCAAGGTTTAGTTCTTGTAAGTTTTACAATGTCTGGAAAATCTTCAAAAGCAACAGGATTTAAATTCCAAAGTTCGGTAAATAGTTATGACTTAACACTTATAACTAGACAAATGGCAACTATGCTAGAATCAGGAATAGCATTATTAAGAGTAATAAGTATTATAGAAAAACAAGCTGAAAAACCTAAACTTAAAGAGATGTTTGGACAAATAAAGAATGATGTAAGTCAAGGACAAACTTTGTCAAGTGCTTTAGCAAAAAATCCAAAATATTTTGACAAATTATATGTAAGTATGGTTAAAGCAGGGGAAGCGTCAGGATCATTAGATGTAGTATTAGTGAGACTGGCAAAGAGTAAAGAAGATTCAGAAGAGTTAAAAGGAAAAGTAAAGGGAGCCATGATTTATCCCATTATAGTTATAGTAGTGTCTTTTACGATAGTTTATGGATTAATGTCCTTTGTAGTTCCTAGATTTGTGGAGATGTTTGCAGGAGCTGGAATGAAAATGCCAGTACTTACTCAAGTGGTAATAGATATATCAGCGGTCATGGCTAAATTTTGGCATGTAATTTTAGTGGCTGTTGTAGGAGGAATATTTTTATTAATTAAAACAATAAAAACACCAAAAGGAAAAGAAAAGTTTGATAAGTTCATATTAAAAATACCTATGATAGGGACTTTATTAAGAAAGGTCTCAGTAGCTAGATTTACAAGAACAATGGCAACACTGCTTTCCTCTGGAGTGCCTATATTGTTAGCATTTGATATAGCTTCAGAAACATCTGGAAATACAGTTATATCAAAGGCTGTAGTACTAGCAAGAAATAGTATAAAAGAAGGGAATACGATAGCCAAGCCACTAGAACAATCAGGAGAGTTTCCAGTAATGGTTACTCAAATGATAGAAGTAGGGGAAGAGTCGGGAACGATTACAGAAATGCTAAATAAAATTTCTGATTTTATGGAAACTGATATTAAACAAGGAATACAAGGTTTAGTTGCAGCAATGGAACCACTTGCAATAGTAATAATGGCAGTACTTGTAGGAACAATAGTTATAGCTTTATTCCTTCCGTTATTTGATATAAGTGATGCTGTAGCAGGATAGGAGTAACATGAATGTAATAAAGATAGAAGGTCTTAGTAAAACATATAAAGAAAGAGATATATTTAAGAGGTTAAAAGGTGAAAAAGAAAAAATAGGAGTAGAAAATGTATCGTTTTCAGTTGAAGAAGGAGAAATTTTTTCAATAATTGGATTAAATGGTGCAGGAAAAACAACTATAATGAAGTGTCTTTTGGGACTTCTTGATTATGATAGTGGGAATATAAATATATTTGGAAAAGGGAAATTGGAAAAAGATTCTAAAAACCTGATTGGTTACTTACCAGAGATAAGTTACTATCCTAAAAGTATAAAGTTAAAGATACTCATGGAATATTATTCTGAACTTTATGGAATAAAAGATAATAAGCAAAAAATAGAAGAAAGCTTGGAAAAAGTTGGGTTATTAAATAGAAGTAATTCTAGACTAGAAGAGTTTAGTAAAGGAATGTTACAGAAAGTAGGGATAGCGCAAGCTATCCTTAATTCTCCTAAATTGTTATTTTTAGATGAACCAATGTCTGGACTGGATCCTCTTGCTAGAAGAGAGGTAATAGAGCTCTTAAAAGAGCTAAAGAGATTAGGAACAACAATTTTTTTGAATACTCATATATTAGGAGATATAGAAGATATAGGAGATAGAGGTATAGTTGTTCATAAAGGAAAAGTTTTAGATAGCTTTAATCTTCATGAGAAAAGAAAAGAAGAGGGCTATAATATCTTTTTGAAAGATGGAACGATTCATAATGTTAGTATAGATAATTTAGACATGAAACTTAAGGAATTGAAAGAAATAACAGAAATAAAGAAAAATCATTTCTCTTTGGAGGAGTATTTTAAGAATACTGTTTTGGGAGGAAAAGAATAATGAAAAAAAGTTTTGCAATAGGTAAGTATATAATAAAAGAAAATTTATCAAACAAGATACTTAATGGTTTTATAATTTTTGCAATAAT
>Ga0183099_1001176_pt1 | contig 15818 bp, 12 predicted proteins | sample Biomet1_FD_127788 | JGI IMG/M metagenome (GOLD analysis project Ga0183099, IMG submission 127788) | Microbial communities from bioreactor (seeded with anoxic lake sediment) at LBNL, California, USA - Biofuel metagenome 1 | ecosystem: Engineered > Bioreactor > Anaerobic > Unclassified ... | reverse complement strand
CGATCGGCAGGGCGTTTCCTCGTAAGGTGACTTCCCCCGTCATCGCGACGTTATTGTCGCAATAGCGATGGGTCAGGCAGGAAATGAGGGCGCAGGTAAGGGCAATGCCAGCGGAGGGGCCGTCTTTCGGCACGGCGCCTTCGGGCACGTGGATGTGGATGTCATTTTTCTGGAAAACTTCGTCATCGATTTGATACTTTTTGGCGTTAGCGCGCACGTAGTCCACGGCGATTTGAGCCGATTCCTTCATGACGTCGCCAAGTTTGCCGGTAAGGACCAAGCCGCCCTTACCAGGGAAGTAATTAACTTCAATCGGCAGGATGTCGCCGCCGAATTCGGTATAAGCCAGTCCGGTAATGACGCCAATCTGGGGTTCTTTTTCCTTCTTTGTGTCTTCGAAGATCTCGACGCCGAGGAGGGCGCGGACTTTCGCCGCATCAACCATAACCGGCCGTGGCGTCTTGGGGTCTTTGATGATCTCCACCACGACTTTCCGGCAAATGCTGGCGATGAGTCTCTCGAGTTCGCGGACGCCCGCTTCACGGGTGTAGAACTCGATGATCTCCTTGATGCCGCTTTCTTCAAACACAAGGTCGTTCGACTGTAGACCGTTGGCGGTCTCCTGCTTTTTGACGAGGAAGCCTTGGGCGATCTTGATTTTCTCAAGCTCGGTGTAGGACGGGACCTCGATCAACTCGAGACGGTCGCGTAACGGAGCGGGCACGTTTTCGAGATAGTTCGCCGTGGCGATGAAGAGAACGTTCGAGAGGTCGTAGGGCTCCTCGAGGTAGTTGTCGTTGAAGGCGAAGTTCTGCTCGGGGTCAAGGACCTCAAGCAAAGCGCTAGCGGGGTCGCCTTTGTAGTTGGCGCCGCCCACCTTGTCGATTTCGTCGAGCAGGAAAACGGGGTTGATCGTGCCGACCCGGCTCATGCCTTGGATAATTCGTCCCGGCATCGAGCCGACGTAGGTGCGGCGATGGCCTCGGATCTCTGATTCATCGCTGATGCCGCCGAGGGAGGCCTTATAGAACTTCCTTCCGAGGGCACGGGCGATCGATTTACCTAAAGAGGTCTTACCGCAGCCCGGGGGTCCGTAAAAGCAGAGAATCGGGGCTTTGAGGGTGCCGGTCGATTTCTTGACGGCCAGGTATTCGATGATGCGCTTTTTGACTTTGTCGAGGCCGTAATGGTCCTCATCGAGGATCTTTTGGACGTTCGCCAAATCGTCATTGTCGCCGGTTTTCTGAAACCACGGCGCCCCTAAGAGGACGTCAATGTAGTTCATGATGAGGGAGGCTTCGAGTGAAGCTTCGGGCATGAGCTCGAAACGGCGAAGCTCGCTCTTGACCTTGGCTTTAACATTGTCAGGGTAAGGGTTTTTCTCCAGTTTTTCCCGGATGGTGTCTTCGTTTTCCTCTTCGTCTTTTCCTTCGCCGAGCTCATCCTTAATGGCTTTCATTTTCTCGCGCAAGAAATACTCTTTTTGCTGCTTCTCGGCCCGTTCCCGGACCGTGTCGTTCAGTTTTTCGTCGAGATCGGCGATTTCTTTCTGTTCCGCTATGAGACCGAGAATCTCGGTCAAACGGGCGTTAATGCTCGGCTCGCCGAGGAGCTTTTGCTTCTCCACGAGCGAAAGGGGCAAATACGCCGAAAGGGTATCGCTGAGGTCGAGGGCGCTCACACCCTTGCCCAAAGTGTTGATGGCGCTTTTCGGGATATCGCGTCCCACGGCGGGGCTATTCTCGAGGCTTTCCACCACTTTTCTTACGAGGGCCATTTCCTCGGTCCGGTCGCCTAGCACCTCTTCGATGATGGCTCCGTCGGCCAAGAAAGAGCCGCCCTCCATCCGGATGTTGGAAAAACGCACCGCTTCGAGCCGATGACCCGGATACGGTAGAGCTTGTCTTGAGCCACGAAATTGACGATGCGGCAGAGGGTGCCGACTTCGTAAATATCTTTGTCTTGGACCTCATCGACTTTCGGGTCTTTCTGCGAGGCCACGAAAAGGAGCGAATTGGTGACTTTTCGCGCTTGATCTATGGCCGCTAGGGAATATACCCTCCCGGCTTCGATCGATTCGGTCATATTCGGAAAGACGACCAGCCCGCGGGTGATGAGAAGGGGCAGGCTCAACGAATTTTTAGTTTCTTCTTCCATGTCTTTTCCTCCCACGAGTGAAAAGCGGATGACTTCATTATAGATGAGGCCTTAGCACTGTCAAGGAATGAGTGCTAAGAAAGTAAATAAAAGCCAGGTTCCCTAATGGTGGCCTGGCTTTTCAAAGAGCAAATCCGATTACTTGCTGACGGAAAGGATGAAGTCGTGAACTTTCTTGTCCTGGAGTCCGTTCCGGAAGTTGTCCATGTTCTGGCCCAGGTACTTCTTGACGTCATCGACCGTAAGCTTGTACTGCTCGGCCATGCGGGCGATTTCGGCTTCGACATCAGCGTCGGTGATGGTGATCTTTTCGGCGGTCGCAACCTCGGAAAGAACCGCAAACTCCTTGATTTCGTTAGCGGCCTGCTCGGAGAATTTGGCTTTGGTGGCTTCAGGGGTTTCACCGGTGATCTGGAAATACTGCTCCATGGTCAAGCCTTGTTGTTCCAGCTTCTTCTTGAGGTTCTCTTCAAGCTGAGCCTCGCCGCCTTTGATGACTTCAGGATCGACGGAGATCGTCGAGTTGGCGATGATCTTGCTCACGATGGCCTGATAGTACTTATTTTCGCTCTCGCGAATCTTTTGGGTGAGGAGAGTGGTCTTCTCGTGCTCACGAAGCTGCTCGACGGAGGTGACTCCTTCGATCTTGAGGTCCTTGATGGACTCTTCGTTAAGGGCGGGAATCTTCTTCTCTTTGATTTCGTGGATAAGGATCTTGAAGGTGGCCTCTTTGCCGGCGAGCTCTTTGACGTAGTTCTCCGGGAAGGTGACTTTGATATCCTTGGCGTCGTTCACTTTGAGACCGACGAGGGCCTCTTCGAAGCCTGGGACGAAACTGTGGCTGCCAAGTTCGAGCGCGTAGTTGTCGGCTTTGCCGCCCTCAAAGGGGGCAAGCGTGCCTTTTTCGTCGGCGATGAAGCCTTCGAAATCGAGGGTGACGGTGTCGCCGAGCTTGGCTTCCCGGTCGACGAGGGCCAGGGTGGCGTTGCCGGCGAGGAGTTTGTTGATCGATTCATCGATTTCGGCTTCAGTGACCGCGGGGGCTTCCTTCTTTTCGGAAAGGCCCTTGTATTCGCCAAGCTTCACGCTCGGGATAAGGATAATGTCGAAGGAAATCGACAGTTCCTCGGGACTCACTTTGGTGACGCTCACGTTCGGACGGAAGTAGGGCGTAAGCTTCTCTTCGCCCAAGACATCCGCGAAAACCGGGCTCAAAAGACCTTGAATGGCATCGTCCCAAATATCCGACTGCGGGATGCGCTCACGAAGCATCTGCTCCGGGGCTTTGCCGGGACGGAAACCCGGGATGCTGACTTTGCCAGAAAGCTTTTTGAAGCTCTTTTCTTGGCCTTCCTTCCAGAGGGAGGCATCGACATCGACGGTCACTTTAACGTGGCTCTCGCTGACTTTTTCGACAGTATGTTTCATAAATATTACAGGGACTCCTATCCTTGAAGTTACGGCAATTAATATACTCTATCTCCGGAATGTTGCCTAGTAAAACGGATACATTCTTTTTCTAGGAGCCTAGATGGACAAAGCCGGGCTAGCTTTCAGCGTTTCCTCAATGGTTCTCTCCAACTCCTCCACCGCCTTTTTATCAAGGCCATAGCGGGCGAGGTAACCTTCGATGCCGAGGGTGCTGCGTAAATATGTCTGGGCGAGCCCCAAAAGGGCGGTCATCAGCAAGCGGTCATCCGAGGAGTGAATGACGTCCTCGGGATAGACGTCCATGACGAAATCGTTGAGAAGCGTGAGAGCGGCTTGGTAGACGCTCGGGTCGCGAGCCATCTCGGAAAGGTTGCGGGTGAAGGTGTCGAAGGGCTCGCCAGAATACGGGGGTTTAAGATTCTTCGGGACGAGGCGGTAGACATGGCCGTTTTTGTTGAAGACGACCTCTTCAGCGCACTTTTGGGCGATGAGGAGTAAAAGAGCGTAGGTCTTGACGGAAGGATGGCGATCGCTGACCAAAATATCCTTCAGGATGTCGACGTAGAAGGTCGCGGTCGGGCCTTGGATGTAGTTTAGCAAGGACAGGACCTCATAGTCGTCTTTACTCTCTTTGAGCAGGCGCCGAATCTCATCGGGGGTCTTGGAGACGGAAAGTTGGGCGTTCCGCTCATTCGTTCGGATGATGCTGGGAAGGGCGCGGAGGTATTCCTCGACCTCTTGGGAAACGTAGGGTCGGTTTTGGTAGTAGTTCAAATCGGCATAGGCTCCGTCAAAATCCTTGAGCAAGAAGCGGATTTCGAAGTTGCTTTTGAGAGTGAGAGCCGGATTGACTCTCTCCATGGCGGGCCGGTTGTCGAGGAGGACGGTCAGAGCCTCCCGGGGCTTTGATAAGGCGAGATAGGCGCTGCAACGGAAAAAGAGGTGGGAGGGATCGGCGTCTTGCTCGGTGAGATCGAGGACCAGGCGATACTGCCCTTTGTCCAAAAGCGTCTTCAAAGAATCCATGATATGATATTAACATAATCGCTAAGCCCTGGATGACATGGCAAGGCTTATTGGAAAATGCAACCTTAAAGGAGGTAACAAAACATGCATTTTTCGGATACCATCTCGGGAGTCGAAGAGGTCTTAAACCTCACCGATAAAGAGTTAGCGAAGCGAGCCAACGTCAGTCCGAAAACCATCTGGTCCTACAAGAATAGCGAAAGGGAAGCCAACCCCGAATGGACGACCGTGACGAAGTTTTTCGATAACCTTGGGTTTGACCTCGAATCCCTTCTTTTCCTCGGGACCGGGGAGCAACTTGAGAAGGCTTTTCTTTCCGCCTTCCCACTGCTCCTAAAGCAAGCGGACTTAACGGAAAAGCAGATCCAGTCCGTGATGGATCAAACAGTCAAGGTAGTGCGAACGGTGGCTCTCCGGATAGCATTGAGCGCCAAATACCTCGACCGCGACCTCAAAAGCGAGCGACGGCGTCGCTTTTTAGAAGCTAACAAAAAGGCCGGTGTCACCAGCCGACGAATCTAGTGTAGCAGCAGACATCTCCACAATCCTTGCCATGGGACTCCGCGGCGGAACAAGAGCAGGAACCGAGGGCCAAAAGTATGGCCAAAAAGGCGACCGCTCTCAGGATTTTCTTTTTCATTCGAAACTCACTTTCTCGTTAAGGGCCGCTAAGGCGTTCGAACCCTTCGCCACCACTTGAGCGACCGTTTCCTTAAAGCCTTCATTGACCCAGTCTTCAAGGAGACCACCAGTGATGGAGGCTACCACGAGAGAAAAGGTCCCTTCAAAGCCCCTCTCACCTTGATGGCGGGCGCAAACCATTTGAACGTAAAAGGAACCCGGAAGGTATTTCAGGCCAAGCTCGGTCAAAAGCGAAAACTGGCCTTGACGTTGGCACATGATGAACAATTCTTTATGGAGAAAGGCAAACTCAAGAATCGAAGTGAGGAAATCCTCATAAGTTTCGCAACGCGGATCCTGATAAAGAGGGAGCATACGGGAGAAGACCCCATAATCCAAAACGTCGACGATGTCCCCGAAGTTGCGATAGAAAGTCTTTCTCGTGACGCCGGCCTTGTTGGCAATGGCGGTCACGGTGAGATCCTTAAGCTTTTCTGTCTTCAAAAGTTCGTAGGTCGCAAGGGCGATCTGGTCGAGGGAGCGGGCGACGCGGGGGTTTTTCGAATGGTTGAACATAAACCTATTGTACTAAAAACTTAGATAAATGACACATTATCTTTATTTTAGTTTCTTTTGCGTTAAGAAAAAGCCCTTCACTCGGAAAGGCCCAGAAGATTTTCTTAAAGAATCAAATCAGGGAAGAAGCAGGGTCCGAAAAATGAAGATGCGCCATCTTCCAGTTTTCTATTTTCTTGGGGATCCAAAGGCCAAAGACCCCGCACGTGATAACAAACAAAAGGAAATAAAGAAGCCATTTTCCGATAAGCTCCGAGCCACGGCCATCGAAAAAGAAAGGTTTCCCGTCGACGTAGGTGTGGGCGGCCTCGTAGCGGGCAGTCCAGCATAGACACCACGGAAACATGATCCCAAGCGTGATGATAGTGAGGAGAAAGCAGCCAAGGTTAAGGAAAAAGAACGGAATAGCTTTGCCCACAAAACGAGAAGGGACGGGATTTTTCGTTGAAACAATGGGTTCTTCCATCGGTAGGGGCTGGGCAACAACGTTCGGAATTATTTCCTCCGGTTTAGGAGAAATAGGTTCCGGTTCAACCGGCTGTCCTACCAAAGGCGAGGGCGCCGGTTCCACGGGCTTTTCGCTTTTATCGTCGATAATTATGATTGTTTTCTCTTGCATGGAAGGTCCTCAAAACCTAGGTTTGTTGATTAATTATTATATGAATGGAAAGGCCCAAAAGTGAAGAAAAAGCCCTCGATTGGAGGGCCATTAGATCTTTGGCGCGCCCGAGCCGACTTGAACGGCTGACCCACAGCTTAGAAGGCTGTTGCTCTATCCACCTGAGCTACGGGCGCAAATCGCGCGAGGAAATCGCGCTTCATTACTATAGCGAGGCAACAAGACATAGACAAGGAAAACGGGCCTGCGGTAGTTAAGATAGATACTGAAGGTAAAGGTAAATGTCCAAGGGCCAGTTTGCCTAGATTTTCCTAACCTTTTCAAATAAGGAAAGGGCCACCGCGTCAGGCAAAAGCTGCTTCAATTCCTGAAGAGAACTGGCTTTAAGAGATTCCAAAGTCGGATAGTGCTTTCTGATTGTTTCCTTCCGCCGCTCTCCGAGCCCTTTGACGCCCGCAAATACGTCACTCTTCATGGCCTTGGTTCGCTCCTGGCGGTGAAAGGAAATGGCGAACCGGTGGACTTCGTCTTGCATCCGCATGAGAAGGAAGAAAAGGGGAGACCGGTTGTCGAGGGGGTAAGTCTTCTCGTCGCCGTCCACCACCCCTTCGGTTTGATGCTTGGCGTTTTTGTAAAGACCAAAGACAGGAATCGCGGCTCCAACCGCCGAAAGGGCTTCTTGGCAAGCGTGTACTTGGGTCAAACCACCATCAACGAGAATCACGTCCGGATAGGCCAAACCCTCGGCTTTAAGGCGAGAATAGCGTCGCGACGTTATTTCCTTCATGGAATGGTAGTCGTCACCGGCGTCCTTCTCATCAAGATGGAATTTCCGGTACATGCCCTTGGCCGGCTCGCCGTTAATGTAGCAAACCATCGCGCCGACCGGGCTCGATCCCTGAAGATGGGAGTTATCGAATAGTTCGATCCGGTAAGGGGTTTTGATTCCTAACAGCTTTCCCAGACTGTCGAGGAGGGTCATGTTGTCGTCGTCGAGGCGGGCACTCATGAAATGGGCGTCGAGACCCTGCCGGGCGTTCAGGGTGGCCAAGTCAATCTCCTCGAGGAGACGCCCCTCTTTGGGACTCACTACTACCGCCTCGGGGTAAACGGAGACGAATTCGGAGGAAAAGTCGGGAATGTTGCACAAGATCTCCGAGGGAAGGTCGTTGGTTTGGTAATGCTGCTCAATGAGTTCGGTCAGCTGTTCCCCCACCTCGCCAAAGGAAGGGATGACCCGTATCGTTTTTCCGAGTAAAAGCCCCCGCCGATAAGTGAGGAGCGAAAGGGCGCGATAGCCTTCCCGTTCGGCGTAGGCGAAAACGTCGCGGTTGGTTTTGTCGCTGTTAATCTCCACCGTTTGTTTGCTCACCGTGCGCTCCACTGCCTCGATGGTTTCCTTATAGGCGGTCGCGTCCTCGTAGCGTTCTTCTTCGCTCGCTTGAAGCATTTTCTCTTTGAGGTTTTTGAGGGTGTCCCCGACATCCCCATCCAGGAACTTCTTTATGGAGGCGTAAAGAGCTTGATAACGTTCCTCGTCGATGGAATGGATACAAGGGGCCAAGCATTGGCCGAGATGGTAGTAAAGGCAAGGTTTCTTCGGCATCGTCTGGCATTTGCGGGTCGGATAGAGGGAATTGAGGAGGTTGATCGTCTTGTAGGCGTCGGCAGAATTTGGGAACGGTCCGAAATAGAAGAAACGCTTATCGTCGGCCCGGCGGGCGATTTTGAGAAAAGCATCGCTCCGACGGAGGGCAATGTAGGGATAGTGGCTATCGTCCATCATCATAATGTTGTAACGAGGGTAATGGGTTTGAATGAGGTTCATCTCGAGGATGAAGGCCTCTTTGTCCGTATGGACGATGATGAAATCGAAATGGTCGACGTGGCTCACCATGGCGAAAACTTTGCCCGTTTGGGGGCGGAGGAAGTATTGTGAAACCCGCTTCTTCAGGTTTTTGGCTTTGCCGATGTAAATGATTTTGTCGTCGGCGTCTTTCATCTCGTAAACGCCGGGTTTGTCCGGTAAGAGGGCGATCTGGCGTTTCAAGGTTTCGCTAAGGAGCATATGTTACTTCAGGAAAACGACGGTGGCTCCGCCTCCTCCTTCGTATTCGCCAGCCGATTCATAATGGTCGACCCAATCCTTGTGACGATCGAGATAGTCACGGACAAGACCGCGGAGGGCTCCGCTGCCCCAGCCGTGGATGACGCGGACGCGCTTGAAACCTTTCAGGCGGCATTTATCCAAATACTGGTCAAGGCTTTGCTCGGCCTCGTCGACGTGTTGGCCGATCAAATTCAATTCGAGCGGAAGACTTTTGGCCATGGCGAGATTGTCAATTTGGACTCCGGTGAGAGCAACTGGCTCTTCTTTCGGCGGTTCGGCGGTTTTGATGACTTTGTTGATCTTGGTTTTGAACGTCATGCCTTCGCGGGTGGCCACTTCGACTTTCTCGCCTTGTAGAGAAACGACTTTTCCGGTTACATAAGCGCTCGGAATATTGACGTAGTCCCCCACGGCCACGGGTCCGGAGAAAGTCTCTTCTTCGGCGACGACCTTGAGATCGTCCAGTTTCTTCTTGGCGGAGATGACCTCATGAAGCTTGGCATCGCGGTCGGTCACGGAGCGTAAGATATCGTCCATCTGCCGTTCGTAGTCGCTGAGAATTTGATTTTTCTTGTCCTCGACATCCGAAAGGTAATTGGCTTCGCGCTTGGCGAGTTTGGCTTCTTGGCTCGCGACGCCGGCTAACTTTTGTTCAAGTTCTTTTTCTTTCGATTCGGCCTTGGCTTTTTCGATTTCGGTCTGCCGGGTCACTTCGGAAAGTTTCTTGATCGACTCGCTCACGGAGGCCTCTTCGTGATGGCTGAGATAATCTTTGGCGAAAGAAAGGGTCTCTTCCGGAAGGCCGAAACGCTGGGCCACGATGAGGCCGTAGCTTTCTCCGGGTAAGCCCATTTTTAGTTTGTAGGTGGGCAGAAGGTTGGCCTCGTCGAACATCATCGAGGCGTTGGTGACTTCAGAATTTGAAAGGGCATAAGCCTTCAACCCCTCGAAGTGGCTGGAGACGAGGGTAATGGCATGCTTTTTTAGGAGGGTTTCGATAACTGCGTAGGCGATGGCTTCGCCTTCTTTAGGGGAAGTTCCGGTTCCGACCTCGTCGAGAAGGACAAGATCCCGACCCCCAACGGAAGAAAGGATTTGCCCGATGTTCTCCATGTGGCCGGAGAAGGTCGAAAGGTTGTCGCTGAGAGATTGAGAATCGCCGATATCGCAAAATAGATGAGGGAAATAGCTAAGAGTGGCGCCTTCGTTGGCTAACACCGGCAACCCACACTGATTCATCAAAATGGCGAGACCGAGCGTTTTGAGGGCGACGGTTTTGCCTCCAGCGTTCGGACCGCTGATGACGACGAGCCGGGTTTTGCCGTTGAGGTAAAAGTCGTTTGGAATGACCTTGGATGGATCGATGAGAGGGTGCCTGGCGTTCGATAACTCCACCACCGGGTCCTTATAAAGGTGTGACACATGGCCTTTCACCTTTTCCTCGTAGAGGCTTTTGGCCAATAGAAAATCCAGATAGCCGATCATCCCGTTGAGCTCTTTGACCGCGTCTCCACTGCCGGCGACTTCTTGGCTAAGCTCATGTAAAAGGCGCCGTATTTCCTCGCGTTCGTCGTTGCGAAGCTCGACCATCTCGTTGTTCATTTCGACGATGACATCCGGTTCGATAAAAGTTGTTTCGCCGGTGTTGGAAACGTCTTGGACGATGCCCTTGACTTTGTTCTTGTAACTGTTGGCCACCGGAAGGACGTAATGGCCGTTTTTGATCGTCAAAGTGGTGTCTGAAAGGTAGATTTTGTTCTGATCGAGGATGAACCCGAGCTTTTTCTTCATCGAATCCTCGAGTTTGCGGATGGCGGCACGAACCCCCCGAAGTTTGGGGGAAGCCCCATCATATATCGAAAGGTCCGGGGCGATGATTTTGTGAATATCCTTTTCTAGAAAAGAAAGGGTGGGTAGATGCGAGGTATATTCAAGCAAAAGAGGCGCTCCCGTCACGGGGCGGAAAAACGCGAGGAGACTATCGCCCTGTTTTACGTCATGAGCGACCCGTTCCAAATCTTCAACCGAGAGGGTTCCGCCCTTTTCGGCCATCCCCACAACCTGTTCGAGGCTCGATGACACATCAATGGGGAGGCGGCCGTAGCGAACGTAAACCGTATCCATTTCCAATAAACGGGCGAGTTCGCCTTCGAGGGTGATTTCGTCCAGCATCGCGAGAGCCTTAGCCCGGTTTTTGCCCACCTCGGTACGGCAAAAGGAGTTGATTTGTTCGCGGATTTTTGAAAATTCCAACTTCTCGTAGATATCTTGCATGTTGGCATTATATCACGGAGGGGCGCGCGAAGGAGTTTTCGCCTCGGAGCCGAATTATGCTAGAATTCACTCATGAAAAAGGTCGTCCCGCTTTGCACCCTCAGCGTCTCCGATGAAATGATGAACAAAATGCTGGAGTTCTACCAGCCGTTCAAGAAGGAAGCCAACAATCCTTATTTGGCCCTTTTCGCCACCTACGAAGGTGGTGTCGTGAATCTATACAAAAAGAACAAAGACGGCCAAAACAAGGCGGTTTTTCAAGGTGTCGGAGCAGTCCAAGAAGCCCAAATCTGGGAACCTAACGCCCGCAACGAGGCCCATCAACCTGAACTTCCGCGGCCCATCACCCCATTCACAAAACAAATGCTACCCATCAACCACTACCCCCAAATCGGCAGCGATGAGGTTGGCACCGGGGATTTCTTCGGCCCAGTTTGCGTTTGCGCGGCTTACGTGAAAAGAGAAGACCTGCCGCGCCTTCAAGAACTGAAGATTACGGACAGCAAACAGATGGAAGATAGCTATATTCTCTCGATCGGGCCGACTCTTGTGAAGGAATTTGCTTACTCGCAACTTTCGCTTCCTAATGAGAAGTTCAACGAAATCCACGATGAGTTCAACATGAATGCCATCAAAGCGAAGATGCATAACCGTTGTTTGCTCAATCTACTTAAAGACCACCCGGAGGCCAATCTCTATCAAGACCAATTCGCTCCGGCCAACCTTTATTATTCGTATTTGTCCAACGAAAAATCGGTCGCTAAGAATATTTGCTTTAAAACCAAAGGCGAGATCGCCTTTCCTTCGGTAGCCTTAGCCTCCGTTATTGCCCGTTATTCCTTTTTGCGTAAAATGAAGGAACTTTCGAAGCAATATGGATTGGATTTTCCGTTTGGCGCGGGAGAGCAAGTCGACATCTTCGCCCAAACCTTCGTTGAAAAATACGGAAAAGAGAAGCTTCGGGAAGTGGCAAAATTAGCTTGGGCCAACTATAAGAAGATCAACTAAGCGAATCGAGAAGATTCTGGAAATAAGCGGGCAAAGGGGCTTCGAAAGAAACCTCTTTTTTCGTTCTGGGGTGGACGAACGTTAATTTGTAAGCATGAAGCAACTGCCCCTTGTCATAGAGTTTGCGATTGCCGGTGCCGTAAAGCGGATCCCCGATTATGGGGTGGCCAATGTAAGTCATATGGACGCGAATCTGATGTGTACGTCCCGTCAATAGACGACAAGAAATTAAAGTACAATCGTCATGGATAAAACGTTTCAAAACCTTGAAGAAGGTTACCGATTCTTTGCCGCCGTCACCCACGACGCCAAACTTCAAAGGGTTCTTCTCATCGCGACCAATTGGGGCATCGATCTTGGCCTCATCTTCGGAGATAACCCCTTTAACTAGGGCGTAGTACTCGCGGTGCATTGAATGGCCGGCCAGTTGAGAGGCAAGGCCTTCATAAGCAAAGTCGTTTTTTGCTACCACCAGCAAACCCGATGTGTCTTTATCAATCCGATGGACGAGACCCGGCCGTTCAGAGCCAGCTTCCTCGGCCAAGTTACTTTCGTGAAATAGAAGGGCGTTTATAAGAGTTCCATCTTCATGTCCGTTTCCGGGGTGAACGGTCAGGCCAGCCTGTTTATTAATGACAATAATGTCTTGGTCCTCGAAAATTATGTCGAGTGGAATGTATTCTTTTTTTAACTCTAGTGGTTTTTCAGCATATTCTTGGTAGTTAACAATATCGCCTTCTCTTAGCAAATAATGGGCTTTCTCTATTTTGTTGTTAACGTTTACAAGTCCATCTTTAATCATCGCCTGAACCTTGCTTCTTGATGGGGCCACCTTTAAATTCATCAGGGCTTCATCAAGCCTTTGGTTAACAAACTCATCACTAATCTTTATGGCCTTTTGTTTCATCGCCAAGTTGCTCCTTTTCCTGCTCCGCCGCCGTCTCGTGTTTGTTCTTAAGAAAATCTCTGATGACGATCACGACAATCAGCAAGGCGATGCCAACACTGAGGCAGGCATCAGCCACATTGAAAATCGCAAAGGGTTCATTCCCCGTTCCACTAAGATAGAAACACATGAAGTCAATCACTCCATCGAAACCCACCGTTCCCGTCCAATAGAAGGTCCGATCAACGAGGTTTCCGATGGCCCCTGCAAAGAGCAAAGCCAAGATAGCGTTAAGTAGGTAGTCTTTCTTTTTGAGGCGGGTTCCCCAATACCAGGCTATAGCAATTGACATGCCCCAAGAGATCGCAATAAGAAGAATCCTAACGGCAATAATTAAAGACGTATTTCCTTCGTCAATGGAAAAAAGGTTTCCAAAGGCCGCGAAGGTGTTGTGGGTCAAAGTCAGATACCAGAAACCATCGATGACCGGGACGCTGGCTCCATCGGTTTTGAGAGTCCCTTGAATCACCCATTTCGTAATGAGGTCGAAAGCGAAAAGGACGAGGGCTAGCCATGCGAAAGACTTAAACGAAAGGAAACCTTTCCAATCGATCTTGGATTTCTCTGGCGTCCCGGCTTTTTTCTCTTCCATTAGTGTTTCCCTTTCAGAACCGCTTGGCAACGGTCACAAAGATGCTGCCCTTCGGCATTCGTTTCGACGTCCGAATGGTAGGTTCGGCAACGGTCGCAGAGCTGATCATCACTCTTTTTGACGATGACGGAGCCCGTGGCGCCTTGCTTTAAGGAGAGGTCAGCGACCATTAAGACTCGCTTCAGTTCTTCCTTATCCATCTTAACAAGAAGGTCGTAGGTGGCGCCATCGGCAACGCAAAGGGAGAGCTCGGCTTCGCTAGAAGAACCGATCTTGCCTTCGGCTCTGGAGTCTTCAAGAGCTTTTAAGACGATATCCCGATAAGCACGGAAGAGGCCAAATTCGGTTTCGGCGGTCTTCGCGTATTCATGAGATACTTTGGGCATATCTTCGAATTGAGGGTTTTCTTTGGTGACGCCAGGTATTGCGTGATAAACCTCATCCATCGTGAAACTCAGAATTGGGTTATACAGTAGGCAAAGTTCAAAGGTCACCTTATAGATAACATATTGGAAAGCTTTCCGACGGGGCGAGGAAGCGTCGTCGCAATAGAGCGAGTCCTTGGCGATGTCGAGGTAGAACGAGGAAAGGTCCACGAGAAAGTTCGAGAGGGCCATGTTAACCCCGGCGAAGTTGTAACCCTCATAATCCGTTAGGACTGTGTTCTTAACGTTTTCCCATTGGGCCAAGGTCCATTCGTCCACCGGGAACAAAGCGGGCTTTTTCTTCGGCTGGACGTAAGCTTTCGTTCCATCCTGAAGGTTGCCTAGCATGAAACGGAGGGTGTTACGGATCTTGCGATACTGATCGCTAACCGTCTGAATGATTGATTCACTGATGCGCACGTCGGTTTCGTAATTGACCGTCGCCGCCCACAAACGGAGGATGTCGGCTCCGAATTGGTTGGCGACCTTGCTAGGATCGATGCCGTTGCCGGCCGATTTGGACATCTTCTGCCAATTCTCGTCCATCACCCAACCATGGGTGACGCATTCTTTAAAAGGGGCGAAGCCGGAATAGGCCACGGACAAAATAAGACTGGCGTTAAACCAGCCGCGGTATTGGTCATTTCCTTCAAGATAAAGGTCGGCTGGGTAATTCAAACCCCGTTCCCGCAAAACGCCGTTCCAAGAAGAGCCCGAATCGAACCAGACGTCCATGATGTCGGTTTCTTTGCGGAACTGACCATTAGGAGAAGCTGGATTGGCATATCCTTCCGGAAGCAAGTCTTGGGCCGAAGAATCAAACCAAACGTTGGAACCTTTTTCAGCGACGAGGCGGGAAATGTGACTAAACACCTTTTCATCAATGATCGGGGAGCCATCCTCGTTATAGATGACAGGGATGGGGACACCCCAGGCCCGCTGGCGCGAGATGCACCAATCGGCTCGGTCTTTGATCATGTTGACCATTTTCTCTTCGCCCCAAGCCGGTTCCCATTTGACCTGATGGACGGCTTCAAGAAGCTTTTCTCGAATCGGGGAAATGGAGCAGAACCACTGCGGGGTGGCGCGGAAAATGACGGGTTTGTGAGTCCGCCAATCGTGCGGGTAAGAGTGGACGATGTCCTCTTCTTTGAGAAGATGGCCGTTCGCGGCGAGCAGGTCCACGACGATGTCGTTGGCCTCGGCGTAGAACTTCCCGTTGCAGGGGTCGTTATCCGCTAAATGCATGTAGCCCTTCTCATCGACTGGGCAGAAAGGTTTGATGCCGTATTTGAGGCAAGCGTTGAAATCGTCGACGCCATGGTCGGGGGCCGTATGAACGCAGCCGGTGCCATCTTCGTCGGTGACAAAATTCGCACAGATGACGGTCGATAGACGCTCATAAAGAGGATGATGCACGGTGGCAAATTCCAAATCTTTGCCTTTGAAGGTCTTAAGGAGTTCGCATTGCGTTAGGCCCAAGGCCTGAACGAGCTTGTCCTTGAGCGAGGCCAAAAAGACGAACTTCCCTTTTTCGGTTTGGAACAAGCCATACTCGAAAAGGGGATTCAGGGTAACGGCGAGGTCGGCTGGGATGGTCCAGGGGGTCGTCGTCCAGACGATGATTTTAGCATCGTTAGGAACCACGCCTTTGCCATCGGCAAAATCAAAGAAAACATAGAGGGTCCGAGCCGGAATATCTTTGTATTCGACCTCGGCTTCGGCGAGAGCCGATTCGCTCGAAGGCGACCAGTAGACGGGTTTCAGGCCCTTATAGATCAAACCGCGAAGGGCCATCGAAGCGAAAACGTCGATTTCATGGGATTCGTACTTCGGGTCCAGGGTCACGTAGGGATGGGCGTAATCCCCAAGGCAGCCAAGGCGAACAATCTGTCCCTTTTGGTTCGCGACTTGCTTCAAGGCGTACTCTTTGCAAAGGTCACGGAAAGCGGCCACGCTGAGGGCTTTCCGGTTGACTCCGGTCTTCGTTAGTTGGACTTCGATTGGCAAGCCGTGGGTGGCCCAGCCGGACA
>Ga0183099_1001175_pt1 | contig 15823 bp, 16 predicted proteins | sample Biomet1_FD_127788 | JGI IMG/M metagenome (GOLD analysis project Ga0183099, IMG submission 127788) | Microbial communities from bioreactor (seeded with anoxic lake sediment) at LBNL, California, USA - Biofuel metagenome 1 | ecosystem: Engineered > Bioreactor > Anaerobic > Unclassified ... | reverse complement strand
TTATTTTCCCATAAAGCATTTGACTTTTGCATGTTTTTAACATCATTTCTAACGTTGCTCCCTGATGCATATATGAACAGCGCAAGCGCCTAGGCAAACCCGGGCGCTCAGTAGTTTTAATATAGCTGTTAAGCCTCATGTGCGCTTATATCGGATCTTCATATTAAAAACCAATAATCCTTTTTCGTAATAAAGATAATTCTCTGGAGTAATATTACTTTTAATATAATATAGTCCTGAAAAACAGTGTTCGCTGGCGGGTTTATAAAAACCATATACTCGTCGTCTCCGCATATGATCGCATAGCGCATCCTTTTTGGACGGGCGAGCGCGTCACGCTCCGAAAGAGCAAGTCCGGGCTTGAGAGCGATGTCATATAATAATTCTCTATAGATAGGCTGACTCACGGCCGGCCTTTGCGTTTTCATTGCTTCACAAATGGCCGCTTTTCCCTAGCGTGGCAGGATATTAGAATATAGTGAAGGGGCTGTAGCATTTTGCTACAGCCCCTTCGCGTGTGGTTGATTGTTTTCGGGACAATCTGCGTTCTATTGTGCGCCTTGCGCAATCACCTTGCGGTATTTCTCCAACTCGGATGGCGAGCAATAGACGAAGTGATCGGGCTCGACCTCGACCATCGACGGCTTTTCGACCGAATAATCATGGTCGCGCGCCGGATCGTAGTCAAAGCGCTGGCGTGTCCGTTCCGTGATGGGGTTTGGCTCGGGTATGGCGGAGAGCAGCGCGCGCGTATAGGGATGCAGCGGCTTAGCGTACAGGTCATCGCCCTTGGCCACCTCCATCAGGCGGCCATAATACATGACGCCGATGCGGTCGGAGAAATACTTAACCACCGAGAGGTTGTGCGCGATAAAAAGGATAGTCAGTCCCATTTCTTCCTTGAGGTCATTGAGCAGATTGATGACCTGCGCCTGGATGGACACGTCGAGGGCAGAAACGGGCTCGTCGGCGATAATCATTTTCGGTTTGATGATCATTGCACGTGCAATGCCGATGCGCTGGCGCTGTCCGCCGGAAAACTCATGCGGATAGCGCGTGGCGTGCTCGTCGGTCAGTCCCACCTTGTTGAGGATTTCCACCACACGCCGGTGTATCTCCGCTTTATCTTTGACCCCGCGGATCTTGAGTCCTTCACCGATGATTTCCTGAATTGTCATCTTTGGGTTAAGTGACTCAATGGGGTCCTGAAAGATCATCGCTATATTCTCCGTCAGGTATTTGCGCAGCTGGTTATTCATCTTTCCCGAAATATTGACACCATCGAAATTCACTTCGCCGGAGGATGGGTCATACAGGCGGATAATCGTGCGTCCGGTCGTCGTTTTTCCGCAGCCGGATTCGCCGACCAGGCCGAAGGTCTCGGCGTGGCGGATGCCGAAACTGACGTCTTCCACGGCCTTGACGGTGATCTTGTTTTTCCCGCTGCCAGAGGTAAAATGCTGACAGAGGTGCTTGACCTCCAAAATGTACTCGGACTCAGCCATTCAGCGCCCCACTCCTTTTCATACGTTCGATGCGCTCCCGCAGCACCTCTGGAATTTCCATGCGGTTTTTTGCCGCCTTCGGATGCAGGAGCCACGTTGCGGCGTAGTGCGTGTCGGACAGCTTGAAAAACGGCGGTTCCTGCTCATAGTCGATCTTGAGGGCATAATGGCTGCGGGCAGCAAAGGCATCCCCCTTCGGCGGGTAAATCATATTGGGAGGTGTGCCGGGAATAGCCAGCAGGCGCTGTGTGGTCTGCAGATCCGGCATGGAGCTGAGCAGAGCCCAGGTATAGGGGTGGGCGGGCTTGAAAAAGATCTCCTCGCTGGTGCCTGTCTCTACGATCTTACCGGCATACATCACGTTGACGCGGTCCGCCATATTGGCGACGACGCCGAGATCGTGCGTGATGAATATGACCGAAAGATTGCGCTCCGCCTTGATTTTGTTGATCTGCTCCAGGATTTTTGCCTGCACGGTGACATCAAGCGCAGTCGTCGGCTCGTCGCAGATGAGGATCTCGGGATCTCCGGCCAGTGCGATGGCAATGACAATGCGCTGCCGCATTCCGCCGGAAAATTGGAACGGATACTGACTGAAGCGGATCTCGGCATCCGGAATTCCGACAATCTCCATCAGCTCGATGGCCTTGGCCTTGGCCGCTTTGCGGCTCATCTTCTGGTTGAGGCGCAGCACCTCCGTAATCTGCTTGCCAATACGGACAATGGGATTAAGCGCGGACAGCGGATCCTGGAAGATTAAGCCGATGCGCTTGCCGCGGATCTGATGAAAATCATCCTCGCTTACCTTGGTAAGATCTTTTCCGTCGTACAGGATTTCGCCGCTTTGTATAATTGCATTATTGGATAGGATTCCCAAAATGGCCCTGATGCTCACAGATTTGCCGGAGCCCGACTCACCCACAATGGCCAGCGTTTCACCCTTATGCAATTCAAAGTCAATTCCACGGACAGCCTGTACCAGGCCGCCATAGGTTCTGAAATTGATGCGGAGGTCGTTGACCTTTAAAATTAACGTCATTGGACATATGTTCAGACATGATCCATTAACTCCTCTCCGCGTTTGGTCGGGTCGAGCGCGTCCCGCAGTCCATTGGCGAACAGGTTGAACGCGATCATCAGCAGGGAAATTAAAAGTGCGGGGTACAGCGTCTGGTAAGGAAACTGCAAAAGCATTTTCTGCCCGTCCGAAAGCATGACTCCGATCGAGGGTTCCGGCGCCTGAATTCCGAGACCGATGTAAGCGAGGAAGGCCTCGGAGAAAATCGCGAAAGGAATGGCGAGCATGGCTTTGGTAATGATGGGACCGATGGCATTGGGCAAAATGTGCCGAAAGATCAGCGACCGGTCACTTGCACCGAGGGTGCGGGAAGCCAGCACATATTCGCGCCCCTTGAAGCGGTAAAATTGTGTGCGGATCATGGAGGCCATGCCTACCCAGCCGGTGGCAGTCAATGCCAGGATAATGGCAAACATTCCGGTGCCGAAAATCATCATAAACAAGATGGTCATAACGACATACGGAATGCCCTCGAGCACCTCCGTGAAGCGCATCATGATCATGTCCGCCGTACCGCCGTAATAGCCTGCGATCGCGCCGTAGGTGATGCCGATCACCACATTCGTCATGACGGAGATAAACGCGATGAGCAGAGAGATACGTGCGCCTTTGAAGTGGCGCGTGAAACAGGTCGCGGCCAAGGTAATCGGTGCCAAACCAGTAATAGGTGTTGTCCTTTGCCCCGACGTATTTGTAATAGTCCACCTCGACATCCACCATCTTGGCACCCAAATAATCCCGCTTGTTAAACTCCCGGATTATACTTCCCTCCGGATAACGGGTGGTGTCGGAAAGCGTATCCTCCCGACGATCGGTCAGTATACGGTGCCCGTCGCAGATGCCGAGTTTTTCGAGCCCGGGGACACGCGGAGGCATGTTGATCTCTGTGACGTGCTGCTCCGTGTAGGTATAGCCGGATATCATCGGCCCAAACAGCGCCAAAAGCACGATGATAAGGATAATGACGAGAGAGACTACGGAAACCTTATTTTGTCCAAGCCGGAGAAGTGCGTCTTTAAAGAAACCGATCGGTTTTGTTTTGAAGGTCTCGTCCTTGATCTCTTCGCGGCGAATAGGTTCAAACTCGGAGTCCGGTATATTCATCAGCTCTTCCGGAACCTGCTTTATATCGATGTATTTCATTTTCCGCCTCCAATTCTGATGCGTGGGTCGACCAGACCGTAGGAAATATCGACGATCAGCTCGGTGACCACTGAGACGGCGGAATAGAAGATCAACAGAGCCAGGGTCAGGAAGTGGTCGCCCGCTTTCGTGGATTGGATCAGCGTACCGCCCATTCCCGGAATGCCGAAGATACTTTCAATAACGAGTGAGCCGCCCAGAATACCGGTGAACATACCGATCAGCATATTCATCAGCGGGACCATCGAATTGCGAAAGGCGTGGCGGACGGTGGCCTGCGTTTGCGTCAAGCCCTTGGTACGCGCCAGCAGCAGATATTCGGAGTTAAGGTTTTCAATCAGCTCGCCGCGAAGATAGCGTGCCAGCGTCGCAATGGGGCCAAGCGCCAGCGCAATGATCGGCAGCGCCAGAGAGTACATCACCGCACCGAAGCTTACCGCCGTCACATTGTAAAGTGTCGGGAACACCGGCCATATGTAGGTCAGCGTGTATTGCAGCAGCGACGCGAACACGAAGGAAGGCACAGAAATAAATATAACGACCAAAAAGGAGATCAGATGGTCGGGCATCTTGTTTCTCTTCAGTGCGGATATCGTGCCGAAGATAATACCCAGTGGAAGTGAAATAAAGAGTGAAAAGACGTTGAGCAGCATACTGATGGGAATCTTCGACATAATGACCGTAAAGACCGGTACACTGGGACGGAGCTTATACGAAATTCCGAAGTCGAATTTCGTGACGATATCAGAAATGTAGTAGAAGTACTGGACATAGATCGGCTCATTCAAATGGAGTTTGGCCTCCAGTTTGGCCTGCAGTTCCTTGGGTGTTTCCGCATTGCGGAACACGTTCTGCGGCATGAGCTTAATCATGACGAAGGACAGCGTCATGATCAGGAACATCGTGATGACCATAGCCACTATGCGCTTGAGGATATATTTGAACATTGATTTCCCTCTTTTCTCGGACTGCGCAGCTGCGCCAAAGTCCAAGGACTCTGTATAATTATGCAGAACCCGACCCGCGGACGATCGGAGATTTAAGACAGCAGACAGTAGCCCGGAATGGCGACTGCCTGCTGTCGTTAATTATTGCTGCAAGTTCGTTGCCGTTAAGCTATCGGTTTTTTATCCAGCAATGTCCGCAAACATCACGCCGAAGCCGAAGCCGGGGATGTACTGCTTGCAGGGGAGAATCAGACGTTCAGAATAGAGAACATAGGAAATTTGCTGTGTAACCGGGATATTGATGACATCCTCAAGATAGATCTTCTCAAGCTTGGCGGTCTCCTCGACGACCCGCTGCCGGTCGAGCTTAACCTCTTCGGAGTCACAGATGGCGTACTGCTCGTCGAACCTTTTGCTGGTATAGGAGTTCGGACGGCCGGAATACTCGGTGATGAAGTAACGCAACGCCTTATACGGATAGACGCGGGAGACGGAAGCTGCCCAGTTGTCGCAGGTCAGATCCCAGTCGATTGCGCCTTTTGCAAAGTCAACCTTGTCATACATGGCGTTGGAGGGCAGGCCCTCAACAACCAGCTCAAAACGGTCGGCACCGAAGACCTTCGGGAGAGACTCGGCAAGATATTCGGCCATCTTCTTATAGACATCGCTTTCAGTGTAATACAGGAAGCGGATGCTGACCTTGCCGGTGACGCCGGCCTTGGCCATGGCCTCGTCCAGATATTTGTTGGCAAGCTCGGGATCATAGCCCTCGTTCGCGGGGTAAACTGCCTTGGCTTCGGGTGTCTCGCGATAGGTGATGCCCTTGTCGGGGAATGCGCCGGCTTCTGCGTTGATATAAGCGGCGGCAGGTGCATAGCCGACCAGTTTGGCCAGCTCAGGACGGTTGATCGCCCAATACAGCGCGCTCCGGATCTCTTGCGTCTGCATGATGGGATTCGGGCTCAGGGAGTTTACGTCGATATGGTCGACGCTGATATTCTCATAGGAGTACAGGCGCGGATCATCACGGAATTGCTCCAGCGTGTTGCTGTTGAGACTCAGAATGTCAACCTCACCCTTTTGCCACATGGTGACTTTGGCGTTACTATCGGCAACAACGCGCAGCTCCACGCGGTCAAAGTGGAAATATTTGGACATCCAATGATCCGGATTCTTGACAAAGACCTGCTCAGCACCCTGCTCCCAGGATTTAAAGACATAGGGACCGCAGCCCATCCACTGCTCCAGTGTCGCACCGTAGGTAGTGGCGGTGCGGTCTGCGTTCATGCCCGCCTCATAATAGGGTTTGTAGACGGGGTACATGGAACGGTCCGCGAAGTGCTGCTTGACGTCATTGACGGTAAAGCGGCCATCGGTGGTCAGCTGGAGGGTATAATCGTCGATTTTCTGCATGCCGACTTCATCCCACGCCACGGTTGCGGGATAGCCCTCGGTGCCCTGATAGTAATAATTCTTGGCGCCTTTAATACGGATGCAGTTGTCAAAGAAGAAGTTCGCCATCACGTTGACCAGTTTCGGATCAAGCAACATCTGATAAGAATAGATCCAAGTGTCGGCATTGATGGGATCGCCATTGTTCCACTTGCCGTTCTTATTGAGGTGAATGGTCCAGACAGTGCCGGTCGAGTCGACTTCAGGGTCACCGTCGGCGAGATCTCCCACATAGATGGCTGCAGTGCCGTCATCGCTGGGGACACGGCGCCACAGCGGGGAGGAGGCATATTGATAGGGGGTCTGTACATTAGAATCGGCGGTCGCATGCGCGTTCAGGGTCTCGATATCGGAGTCCATCGTTTCACGATAGACCTTTTCAGCAGCGGGTGTCGCGTTTGTTCCGGTGGTCGGGGTAGTCGTTCCGGTAGTCGGGGTTTCCGTTGTGCCTGAATTTTCTGTCGTCGGAATGCTGCAAGCGGTAAGAGCGGTCATGGTCATCATCATGGCCAGCAGCAGTGCGATCAGTTTTTTTGCGTTCATGCATTCAACTCCTCTTTTTTCTTCTTTTTCCTCTTCTTCTGTTGCGGGGGCTTTTATATGTACACCATATAAAACAAAGATATTATGGCCGCGGCACATGGTCAGATAACCCGGCTCAATACGGACAGCGCAAAGAACACCAGCGCGCTCACCATCAGCTGCGGCATATCTGTGAACCGTCTCCGGCCATTGCAGAAATCCACATAGCCGTCAATCATCTCCCGAGAGCTTTTCTGTTTCCCCTTAAAGACGGCAAATCCGCATTTTGTACCATAGATCAAACCGTTGAATGCACCAATGTTGTGGACCAACGAAACTAAACCGCAAACAAAAAAGCTCATTCCGATCCAGAACAATGTATCGGTTACAAAGACCGCCCTGCTGCCAACGCCTGTCCGCTGCAGAAAAAGCGAAAAGAAAACGCCGATCGTTATCAGCAGAACAGCTTTTTTCCAAAATCCAAGCAAAACCTCCCGGAACTTCCCCATTCAATCTTCCTCTTCTGCCTGCTGCAAATCAGTCCGGCTTCTTCGCTCAAAATGCATCATCAATTTCATAAATAACAAAAGGTTTAGATAATTATAACGAAATCATCGCTGTTAATCTATGTCATAAATTGCCGAAATATAAGATGTAAATATGTAAGTATTATCTAAATCCAAGTCCAATTGGTGGGTCCGTGTTCTTTGAAATTAGTAAAATTCTTGCATAAAATTGTATTACTTTAATAAAATTAAGGACTAGTAAAAAAACAACCCAAAGCAATTACAAGCCGCTATATAGGCGTTTCACGCCGAGTTTAGTGACCATTTCAGCGAGGTTTCCAAAACCATAACTATCGACAACGGCTCAGGGTTTGAGAATTTCGCTCAGACGAACAGTGGGGCACAGAGGCCTACTTTGCCTGCCCCCTACTCCTCGTGGGAACAGCAGCGCGTTATGCATCCGATCGCTTAGAAATTTCAGTGGCGTGCTGGTTTAGGCGAAGCGAATTTTAAAGTTTTTTCCGCCAACGGAACCCTGCCGCTGTTGATGTTTTTAGATCCTTCCAACTGCCACAAAGAGACGTTCTGATCATGTGTATTGTGTATCTCCCTATGGAGCAGGTTACATGACCGAATCCTCGCGACGATTACTTTTTAGCGTATCGTCCAAAAATCAGTTACATTATTTACCGGCCCAGCTATCTGCAACCTTTGCCTCAGCAACACAGGGAACGCTGTGCAGGATATTGTTTCCGGCCTGCTCCATCACTTCTTTTAGCAGCTCTGCTGTCGTTATGGCCTGCCCATCTTCTGCTTCCAACAATATTTCATCATGCACAATGGCAACGACTTTTATATTGGTCCCCTGAATCCGTTGACCCAGCAGCCCCAGCGCCGCTTTCGCAATGTCGGCGGCAGTCCCCTGTACGGGGGTGTTGTATAATCCGGAAACGCCCGAGTTCTGTCCGAAAATGAACTTCCTGCCGGAAAGAGTCCGTTCCTCCGTAGGCTTTACATTTTGAATTTTTCGATGCCAGTCGGCGATTCCGGGGTAGGCCCTGAAAAAGCCGTCTCTGAAATTTTCTGCCTGCGGCAATGTCATCTCCACGCCGTAGGATTGCCGTGCGTATTGCTGCAGCCCTGCCGCACCCATTCCGTAAATTAGCCCGAAATTTACTGCTTTGGCTGCTTGCCGTTGCGCCTTTGTCACTGCATTTTGCGGAATATCCGAAATCAGGGCGGCGGTCAGCCGATGCAAATCCTCACCGTTTCGGTAGGCAGCTATCATCCTCTTATCTCCGGAAATGTACGCTGCCACCCGCAGCTCGATCTGGGAATAGTCGGCCAAAATCAGTTTTTTGCCTTCCGGCGCGCAAAAACACTGCCGAAAGGATGTTTCTCTGGGTATTTGTTGGATATTAGGACTTCCACAGCTCATCCGTCCGCTCCATGCCCCGATCTGCCCGTATTGGGGGTGCAGACGCCCTGTGATAGGATTGATCATCGCCGGTATTGGGTATAAAAACGACGATAGCGCCTTGGAACTTTTACGGTAGTCGGACAGGGCCTGCACCAAAGGGTGAACGGCGTAAGGTAAAAGATGCTGTTTCGCCGTCGAGGGTACATCGATACCGTTTTGTCTGAGCAACTGCAGTATAAAGGTATTGCTTTCAAAGTTATGGTTCTCCAGCGAAATCTCCTCACCCCATAAAGATAGCTGGTAATATGGTTTGCCGCTGTAGGCATAAAGTCTTTCAAGCGCCTGCTGTCGTAGCGCCTCGCTTTCGTATGTAAGCATTTCCCACTGGGGCAGATTGAGGCAAATCCCGTGATATTCCATTTGCGCAATTGCTTTCACGCAGTCAAATTCAATCTTTGCAACTTTCTCCAGCCCGTTTGAAAATATCTGTGGAAACATGGCTTTCCGCAGCTGCAGCAATACTTCTGCGTCCCGAGCGGCATAAGAAAGCTGTACATCCGTCAACTTTTTCGTCCAGTCGCTTGGTTGCTCGGTTTTGTCTATGTGCCGATTTAGATAATGCAGGCAGATAGCGGCAAGGCTGGATCGGGCCGGGCCGCCTGAGGAGCGCAGCAGCTGCGCGGCCAACATGGTATCAAAAACCTGAGCGACCTCAATGCCCGCTGCCATTAAAAATTCAAGGTCAGCTTTGGCATTGTGAAAAACCTTGACGCCTGGACTGCCAAGTATCTTCCGAAGAACGGATACGCCGTCCGGCAGGAAATCAAAGCAGTCGAGAATCCATACCGCCTGATCCGGTAGAGAAATCTGCACTAGCCGCAGCCGATCGCGATGTGGGTCGAGGCCGGTGGTCTTGGTATCCACCGCCATGACTCTGGCTCCCACCAGCTCGCTTAAATAAGGCAGTAGTTCCTCCGCTTTGCGGATCAGCCTGTATCCCATCAGATGCACCTTTCTATCGAATGTCCCAGCGTGCCTGGTCGATTTGGCTGTACATAGCGTACCAGCCGTTTCGCTTTGCCAGATCATCAGGAGAGCCGCTTTCTACAATGCCGTTTTTTGCAACGATATGGATGGTATCTGCATCTATGATCCCACTCAGGCGATGACTGATGGACAAGATGGTTCTTCCCTGTGCGGTGGCGCGAATGGCGGTAAAAATACGCTGCTCGGTTTGGGCATCCATGCCGCTGGTCGGTTCGTCCAACAACAGCACCCTGGGGCTTGCGGCGATAGCTCGCGCAATGGACAGCAGCTGAGTCTCTCCACTGGACAGTCCGGCCTCTCCTTCGCCAAGCAGAGTATCATAGCCTTTTGGCATCGACTCAATAAGGTCATAGATCCCTACCGCTTGCGTTGCCTGTATTACTTGCTCCTGCGTGATGGACGGATCACGCAGAGTGATGTTGTCGGTTACCGTACCATCAAAGAGCTGTGGCATCTGCGGAACGATGCCGATTAGCTGCCGCCGCATAGATGGCGGCAGTGCAAACGGGTCAACTCCGCATACTCTTACACTGCCCTCCTTGGGCCGATAAAGTCCCGACACCAGATTCATCAATGTGGTTTTTCCGGCGCCGCTTCGGCCGATCAATACTGCTTTTTCGCCTTTGGCGATATGGAGATTTACATTTTGCAGCACATCAAAATCGCCATAGGAAAAGCTGACCCCTGAAAGCTCGATACCGTCTTCGGTGGATTGCTGCTCCCGATAATGATGTTCCTCCACCGGCTCGGCAAAGAATTCATTTACCCGGGCGATTCCCGCCATCGACTGTTGGATAGTCTGAAACTCGGTAGCCAGCTCATCAATAGGAGATAACAGCTTGCCAATGAGGTCAGTGACCGCCGCTAGGGTACCGACACTTAACCCCAGCGACAAAAAGGTACCATTATCCGCGCAGAACCACAATGCAGAAGCGATAACGACTGCCCTCAGCGTCTGCATCACACAGGGAAACCAGCTGTCATATGTAGAAATACTATTGACGGCAGCCAGCAAATCAGAAAGCAGGCCCTGAAATTTCTCCCTGCCCCTGCTTTCTGCCCCATAGGCTTTGACTGTACGAATGCCGGAGACCCATTCCTGGATGAAGGTATAAATGGCGGAAATTCGCAGCCGTACCATCTTTTGAAAGGCAAAGATATGTTTGCGAAAATAGTTTGCAAGAAAAAAGACGGCAGGGACGACTGCAACCTCCAGCCAAATCAGTTGGGGTGCGATCATATAAAGTGAAACCATCAGCCCGACGATTTTAAAAAGGTCGGTGATCGCATTGATAATGCCTTCTGAAAAGAGGCTGTCAATGGCGTCTACATCAGTAGTCAAGCGACTCATTATGTCGCCGGTTGGAGTCTTGACATAGTAATCGACGGGGAGTTCAGAAAGCCGCCTTGCCATTTTGGAACGGATGGACAGCAGGATGTTTTGCCCTAGCAACGTGGTAAACGCAACTTTAAGAAATTCCGCCACATTCGAGCCTGAAGTCACCAGCAGGTAAAGAAAAGCCAGCCGCCAGACCCCCTGCAGTATGCCTTTAGTAAAGTTTTCATCAATAATTTTGCGCAGGATAAAGGCAGGCGTCAGCTGCAACGCCATGGATGCAACGATAGCAAGAAAAAGCAGCGCTACATAGATGATTTTTTGGCGCAGCACATTTGTTACAGTGCGGAGAATGACATTATTTTTCATCTCCGTCACCTTCCAAAAACCTCTGTGCGGCATAAATGCTGCTATACAGCCCCTCTCGTGCGCAGAGTTCTTCATGCGTGCCTGCGTCCGCAATACAGCCATCCTTCAACAGAATCACTTTATCGGTATAGACAAAGGAGGAGAGACGATGAGAAAACAGAAGGATAATTCGATCTCCAACCTGCTTTCGCAAATTTTGCATTATTTTTTGCTCCATGGCAATATCCACCGCCGAAAAAGGATCGTCCAAAATGAGCAGCCTGCAGTCTGTAGCCCATGCGCGAGCCAAGGCGATCCGCTGTCGCTGTCCGCCCGATACCCGCACGCCGCGCTCCATTAATCGGGTTGACAGACCATCTTTAAACTGCGCAATATCATTTGTAAGCTCAGCAAGTTCAACAGCGCTGCCTATATCCGCGTGATCGTTGTCAAAATTGATATTGAACGCCACATCATCGGAAAATATGAAGTGCGTGCTATCCATGTAAGCGATGCGGGGGTCGCGTTCTTTCTGATAAAGGCCAGAGATGGCGGCGGCAAGAGCGCTTTTGCCCGATCCAACCGGGCCCGTAATTCCAATAATCTGGCCGTTGAGGGCAGAGAAAGAAATATTTTGTATGATTTCCGTACCGGCAAATGGATAACTAAATCGCAGGTTTTGTATCGTAAGCCCCTGTTCTTCCAGCAGGACAGCGGAGTCGTCTTTGCTTTGCCGACCAGCGCATTGCTCCGAGAATTTCTCACAGATCCTGTCCCAGGATGCTTTGGCGCCGTGCCATGTGTTCATCACCTTCGCGGCCTTATTGGTGCGGGTGGCCATGGCAATAAACATCGTTAGATAAGCGGTGAAGGTACCCACCGTCCAATTGCCAGATACGACATATTTTCCGCCCATTCCCAGCACCAGCACCACACCCAGATTTGCCAGCAGGATATAGAACGGACCCATACCGCTTTGCAGCAAGCTGGAGCGCACCTGCCACTTATACTGTTCCGAAAGCAGGAATGTAAAGCGTTCCTGATCGGTCTGCTCCAGGCCGAACAGCCGCAGCAACATAACACCTGTCACATTGTGTTGCAGATGGACATTAATCTTAGAAGCCGCCTTGCGCGATTTCAGTGAAAGGCTGTAGAGTTGATGCCGCAGTGTTTCGGCGAGCAGAAGGGCAAAAGGAATGGGAATACTGGCGATCAAGGTAAGTCTGGAGTTATAAACCATGCAAGCAACAAAGTAGGAGAGCATCAGCAAAATTGTATCCCATAATTCGGTGACAGTCGTCTGCACCGATGCTCCCACAGCGTCCACATCACCGACCATGCGGCTCATAATGTCGCCGGTCTTTTCGCTGCTGAGGGTGTCGAGTGACAATGAAAACAACGTGTCAAGGAGGCCTGCACGAATGTCGCAGCTCATCTTGTTTACCAGCAGCCGCATGTAAAAGCGTTTAAAATAGCGTGCCAGCTGGAATGTCAAGGTGAAGCCAAGAAACAGCAGTAGGTCTTTATAGAACAGCGGAAGCGCGGCTCTGCCTTCATATACAAGACCTGCGGCATCAATGGCTTTGCCGAGAAATACCGTACCAAATACGATGACGGTATTGTAAAGGATACCTCCGATCGCCTGTAGCCAAAAATCTTTTGGATATTTAAAAATGTAGGAAAGCAAGTTTAACTTATTTTTCGGGGAGTTAAACGCCCCGTCCGTCATCTCTTCTCCCATTTCAATAGAGCCGCCTTGCCTAAACCACGGTTAAGCAAAGATTCCTTCCTTAGAACATCGATCAGAATAGTAAGGCCGTAAATGGCATAGGTACGGGGTTTCTGCGACGTTTCCATCGGTTTTCTTGACCGCTTTGGTTTCAGAAACGAGTTCCCCGACGGCACCTATTCCATCTTCTGCTTTTTCAGATATGCATAGAGCGCATCATAAAGGTAAAACTCTTTTTCCAGTGTTTCGTGGTCGTTTTGAGTAATTAACCCGTACCCAGTGGCAAGCGCTTCCAGTGCAAACGCCAGCGGGCTTTCATCCAATCTGTCTGTATCGGCGAGCCGTATGATAACCCGCATCTTCGCAAGTACCGGCTCGTCCTCCAGGCCATACCGACGAATGACAGCATCAAAAGAGCATTCCTCGCCTTTGTGGTCAAGTTCGGCGCCAGCCATGTCAAATGGAATGGCATCGCCCAATGTTTTTACATCTGTCCCCCTTGGGACAAAGACAAACTCCGCATCTTTGTCCACAAATCGCTTAATCAGCCAGGGACATGCCACGCGATCCACGTGAACCCGTTCTCTTGTTGCCCATTCCATAGTTTTGTCTCCTTTTTATTTTTCTTGACGCAGCAGATATGCATAAAAGGCGTCATAAATCATAGTACCCTTGTTAAAAGCCTCGGAATCATCACTGGATATCTGCCTGACACCCAGACAGAGCGCCTCCAGTCCATAAGATTCCGGTTCGGCGACCACATCGTTCAAGCAATCTGCACCGTCAATTACTTTCGCCATACGGGCCAATACGGGATCGGCAAGGTTATACTCTCTGAGCATCGTCGCAAAGGTACAACGCCCTCTGCGGTGACTATAAAGACAACCGGGAATATCAAAATATGTTCCTGCAGTTTCATCTACCTTTGCTCCGTGTTCAATAAATAAAAACTCGGCGTGTCTGTCAATATATTTCCGGATAAGCCATGCACAGGCAATTCGATCAATGCCGACGTTTTGATATGTAATCCATTTCATTTTTGTCTTGCTCCCCATATTTAAAATCGTTGATTTTTCGCTGCAACGCCGAGATTTGTGTTTCTACTTCTGCGCACAGTTCACATTTGTAATAGTCATAATATCTGACCGCCAGAAAATCCCTCATCACGTGTTTTAGCTTTTTTTCATATTCATAGGGCTCCAGAGCCTCTAGTTCACACAGCGCTGCAAGTATCCCTGTGTATTTGGGACGAATAACATCGAGAAACCGCTCTCTCAGAGACTCGTCCTGACTAACCGAAAGGCTGTTGCTTAAAAAAACGCTGGCACTACCGTCCATCTCCTTGATTTCTGCCGCAAGCCACTGCATTTGCTCAAGGGTCTTATCTGAAAAAGGCAAAATAAACACAGCGTCCTGCAGTGCTACTGCATCGAGCTTTTTCAGCTTTCGCCAGATATTCAGCCGTTTACCGGACGGTTTATTTGGGATATCATAAATCAAAATGACCCATTGGCTCATAAAACATTTCCTTTGCAAAAGTGAAACTGCAGTTACAATGTAACTGCAGTTTCATTATATGAACCAACAATGACCTTGTCAAGCGGTGCGAATCTTTGTTGTCTGCTGAAAAAATTGCAGGATAGCCGCATCCTCAACGCTCACCGCTAAACTCTGTATCAAGACAGAGAACAGTTGCAGCCAACAAAAAATATATTGATATGGCAATACCATGATAACTCTATGGATATGTTTTATAAACACTATAGCTGTAATTTTCGTTTGTTTATTTTATTATTCTATTCCTATAGAGAGAGTGAGGGGCTGCCGGTGGAAGTCAGAGAGCGGATACGGTATTTCCGTGAGAAAAAGGGAATAACAGTCAATAAGCTGGCGAATGAGGCCGGGGTTTCGCAAAGCTTTCTGCGCGATATTGAGCTTGGGAACAAAAAGCCCACCGTCGAAACCTTATCTGCGCTCTGTTGGCCATTAGGAATCACACTAAAAGAATTTTTTGATGACGGAAGTCCTTCCCCACGGTCGGAAGACGGGTTGGAAGAAGCTATTTTTAAACTGAGCCCGGAACAGCGCAAACGACTTGCCGACTTTCTTAATTCGATGACGTAAAAAGACCGCCGAAATTCCCGGCGGTTTTAAGATGCTTATCATGTAGGATATGATGTAACCAGAGACTACTTTACATTTCCTTGTTATGCTCTGTGGGTTATGCGGGTTATGGCAAGATGTAATATAAGATTGCCTGACTGAACGAGTTCGTACGACGGATAAGAAAGCGAGAAGATTATGAGCATAACAATCCGTACTGCCACTGCCGCAGATGCGCGCGATTTTTCCTATGTAGTGTGCGAATCATGGAAGGCAGCGTATAAAGATATAGTAATACCGGAAGAAATGGAGAAGAACACCGATATTGAAAAACGTACGTCGGTTTTTGAAAAACGCATAACGTCCGTGTCAGACAAAGAACAGTTTTTGATAGCCTACGATGAAGATAAACCCTGCGGGATTTGTTGGACTCGTCAGTCATGTGATGAGGAAATGCAGGGATATGGCGAAGTCGTGGCAATATACACCTTACCGGAATGTTGGGGTAAAAGTGTCGGCAAACGGCTTATGGATACCGCAATGGATGGGCTGAAATCTACAAGGCTTTACAAAAGTCAGTCTATGGGCCTTTGAAGGAAAATGGCGAAGTCGTGGCAATATACACCTTACCGGAATGTTGGGGTAAAAGTGTCGGCAAACGGCTTATGGATACCGCAATGGATGGGC
>Ga0183099_1001174_pt1 | contig 15826 bp, 9 predicted proteins | sample Biomet1_FD_127788 | JGI IMG/M metagenome (GOLD analysis project Ga0183099, IMG submission 127788) | Microbial communities from bioreactor (seeded with anoxic lake sediment) at LBNL, California, USA - Biofuel metagenome 1 | ecosystem: Engineered > Bioreactor > Anaerobic > Unclassified ... | reverse complement strand
GTGGGCAGGGATGGATTCGAACCATCGTAAGCTAAGCTGACGGATTTACAGTCCGTTCCCTTTAACCACTCGGGCACCTACCCATATTTTGTTTTGGAGCTGGCGAGAAGACTTGAACTCCCAACCTGCTGATTACAAGTCAGCTGCTCTACCAATTGAGCTACACCAGCGGCTTGAAAACAATATTTATTATACTGATAGATGAGATGCTTGTCAATAGAAAAACTTATTTTTTATGCTTTTTATTTTTTTCGGGTTCGAAGCGCTTGCCTGCGGGATCGGCAGTCGGAGCGGCCTTTTTTTCCCAGCCGAGGTAAAGGAAGGCTGCTAAAGCAGCAGCAAAGGCGAAGAGGCTGGTCATCTGGGCCGATTTAAAGAGTCCCAGAACCAATTCGTTGTAATCGCCGCGCAGGTATTCCAGTCCAAAGCGCGCCAGGGAATAGAGCATGACATAAAGGGCAAAGGCCTGTCCTTTTGCGTGCTTGCCCGAACGGAACATCAAAAGCAGGGCGAAAATGACGATATCGAGCTGCCCTTCCCAGATTTCAGCCGGCCAGAGCGGCTGATCACCGTAAGTGTGGTAGGCCAGCGTTGTTGCCGGATAGATGATACCAAAAGCGCTGCCGGTCGGCGCACCGAAGGCGTCGCCGTTCAAGAGGTTGGCACAGCGGCCCAGAGCCTGACCGAAGATGATGGCCGGTGCCATAATGTCCGCCATGGCCCAGGTGTCAATGTTATGGCGTTTGGTATAGAGGATGCCGACGATGACGCCGAGGACGATGCCGCCCTGAATTGCCATGCCGCCCTGCCAAACATTAAAAATTTCCGTCAGGTGATGCTGGTAATAACCCCAGTCAAAAAAGAACACATCCCAAAGTCTGGCACCGAGTATGCCGCCGAGACCGCAGTAGATTCCCATGTCGACAATATGCGTGTGCCAGCGTCCGTCCTGCTTGGCGAGGAAATAAGCAACCCCCGTAGCTAAGATGATGCTCAGGCTCAGGACGAGTCCGTAGGCGCGAATGGGAAAGTCGCCGATAAAAAATAGATATTGATGCATGATAGGCCTCCTTTGATCTCTCTATTATAAAAGATTCATGGTAAATGTGCAATTTAAGGCTAGGATCTATTATCATGTCTTTGGCTGAAGAAAAGTGGCAAATTTGTTCAGATTTTATTTGAAATTTATGCTTGTCTGTGATAGTATAAAAAATATAAGTGTATAGCGAAAAGATATTGATGGAGACAGTACGTTTTAGATAAAAGTGCAAGCGAGCCGATGAGAGTGTGAGATCGGTACGAGTCGTCTATAACCGAACATCACTCTGGAGTTGCAGGCTGAAAGAAAACGAGTAGGCTGAGCCGGGTCCCACCGTTACATGGGTAGCATATGATGGTATGTGAAATAGGTGGTATAATGACAGCTAGGCTTTCATCCTGTTTGGGGGTGGAAGCTTTTTTAGTTTATGAAGATCAGGAAGATCTCATCCTGTTTACGGGATGGGGCCTTTTTATTTTTAAGGGGGATTCTAGATTGTATAACAAAGTAGAGACGAATCTGAATTTCGTCGAACGCGAACAAAAAGTTGAAAAATTTTGGCAGGATAATGATATTTTTAAAAAGAGCATTGCGCAAAGAGAAGGCGCGCCTTCCTTTACGTTTTATGATGGACCGCCGACCGCCAACGGCAAGCCGCATATCGGTCATGTTTTGACGCGCGTTATCAAGGACATGATTCCGCGCTTTCAGACGATGAAGGGGCATAAGATTCGCCGCAAAGCTGGTTGGGATACACATGGCCTGCCGGTTGAACTCGAAGTCGAAAAACAGCTCGGCCTCAACGGCAAAGAACAGATTGAAAAATACGGCATGGAACCGTTTATCCAAAAATGCAAGGAAAGCGTTTGGCAGTACAAGGGCATGTGGGAAGAATTTTCTGGCCATGTCGGCTTTTGGGCAGACATGGAGGATCCTTATGTCACCTACCATAACAATTTCATTGAATCCGAATGGTGGGCGTTAAAGCAGATTTGGGATAAAGGCCTTCTTTACAAGGGGCATAAGATCGTTCCATATTGCCCGCGCTGCGGCACGCCGCTTTCCTCGCATGAAGTTGCTCAGGGCTATAAGGATGTCAAGGAAAGATCCGCTTTTGTAAAATTTAAGGCCAAGGGCGAAGCCGCCTATCTTCTCGCTTGGACGACAACGCCTTGGACGTTGCCTTCCAATCTGGCATTATGTGTAAATCCAACGATTCCGTATGTGAAAGTAAAGCATGAAGACACGGTGTATTATATGGCCGAAGCCTTGGTTGACAGTGTGCTCGAAGGCGATACAGAGATTCTGGCAAAATTCCCGGGCAAGGAGCTGGAATTCAAAGAATATGAACCGCTGTATCCGTACGCCGAAAAAATCATTAAGAAAAAGGCATTTTTTGTCACCTGTGATGATTATGTAACGACCAGCGACGGTTCAGGCATCGTCCATATGGCACCGGCTTTCGGCGAGGACGATGCGCGCGTCTGCCGTAAATATGATCTGCCGTTTGTGCAGTTTGTTGACAGCAAAGGAGAAATGACTCCGGATACGGATTGGCCGGGAACTTTTGTCAAAGCTGCTGATCCGCTGATCATCAAGGATTTAAAAATCAAAGGGCTCCTGCTTAAGGCGCCGGTATTCGAGCACAGCTATCCGCATTGCTGGCGCTGTGACACGCCTTTGATCTACTATGCGCGTGAATCCTGGTTTATCAAGATGACCGATGTCAAAGAAGATCTGATCAAGAACAACAACACCGTCAACTGGATTCCGGCAAGCATCGGCAAGGGCCGCTTTGGCGACTGGTTGGAAAACCTGCAGGACTGGGGCATCAGCCGCAACCGATATTGGGGAACGCCACTGAATGTATGGGAATGCGACTGCGGCCACCAGCATGCGATCGGCTCGATCGAAGAGCTCAAATCGATGTCTGGCAACTGCCCGGAAGAAATCGAACTGCACCGTCCGTTCATCGACAAGGTGACGATCCATTGCCCGGAATGCGGCAAGGAAATGCAGCGCGTGCCGGAAGTTATCGACTGCTGGTTCGATTCCGGTTCGATGCCGTTTGCCCAGTGGCATTACCCGTTTGAAAACAAGGAAATCTTTGAGGAGAATTATCCGGCCGACTTTATTTCGGAAGCGGTCGATCAAACCCGCGGCTGGTTCTATTCCCTGATTGCCATTTCGACCTTGCTCTTTAACAAAGCCCCGTACAAGAACGTCATCGTGCTCGGCCATGTGCAAGATGAGAACGGCCGCAAGATGAGCAAGTCCAAAGGCAATGCCGTCGATCCGATGGACGCACTGCGGACCCACGGCGCCGATGCCATCCGCTGGTATTTCTACGAAAACAGCGCACCGTGGCTGCCGAATCGTTTCCACGATGCAGCGGTAAAAGAAGGCCAGCGAAAGTTCATGGGAACGCTTTGGAATACCTATGCGTTTTTCGTGCTCTATGCGAATATTGACGGGTTCGATGCCTCCCAATACGCGCTCGACTATGCTACCTTGTCTGTTATGGACAAATGGCTGCTGTCGCGCCTCAACACTTTGGTCAAGACGGTCGATGACGACCTGTCGAATTACAAGGTCACGGAGACGGCGAAAGCCCTGCAGGAATTTGTCGATGAGCTCAGCAACTGGTATGTCAGAAGAAGCCGGGAACGCTTCTGGGCCAAGGAGCTCACGCAAGATAAGATCAATGCCTATATGACGCTCTACACGGCATTGGTCACAACGATCAAAGCGGCGGCGCCGATGATTCCGTTTATGACGGAAGACATCTATCAAAATCTCGTCCGCAGCGTCGATAAAACAGAGCCGGAAAGCATCCATCTGTGTGATTTCCCGGAAGTCTGCGAAGCGCATATCGATGCCGTGCTTGAGACGAATATGGAAATCGTCCTGGAAATCGTCACGCTGGGCCGTGCGGCCCGCAATACGGCAAATATCAAGAACCGCCAGCCAATCGGCAATATGTATGTAAAAGCGCCGGTAGAGCTCGATGAATTCTACAAAGAAATCGTTGAGGATGAACTCAATGTGAAAGCCGTGGCTTTCAAAGAGGATATGGAAGAATATCTTACCTACAGCTTTAAGCCGCAGTTCAAGACGCTTGGCCCGAAAGTCGGCAAACAGATTGGGGAAATCAAGGCGGCGCTGGGCAAACTCAACGGCCATGCGGCGAAAGAAGAACTCGACCGGACGGGTGAACTCAAACTGGCGCTGCCGGGCGGCGAAGTCGTCCTTGTACCGGAAGATGTCGAAGTATCCATGGCACAGACGGAAGGCTATGTAGCAGAACGCTATAGCGGTGTAACCGTAGCTTTGGAGACGACACTGAGCCCGGAACTCATCGAAGAAGGTTTTGTCCGCGAAATCATTAGCAAGATACAGACCATGCGCAAGGAAAACAAGTTTGAAGTCATGGAGCGGATCACCGTCTATGCGACCGGCAGCGATAAAGTTGCGGCGCTGTTGCAGAAGAATGCGGCGACGATTCAGGATATCGTCCTTGCGGATGCGATTAAAATTGGCGAAAAAGACGGCTTCACGAAAGAATGGAACATCAACGGTGAAAAAGTCGAACTCAGCATCAAATAAAATAGTGGCCGACAAAAAATAATTCGGCAGTGGTCAAGACAGGCAAAACGTATTGCCTGTCTTGACTTTTTGGGCCGCTCCGGGCTATAATATTAAACAGTTGCACTTTAGGCAATCGTTTGTAATATTGTATAGCAAAAATCCGTTGAAACAGAATAGTAAATCTTTTCCTGCCTGCAGAAAACTGGCGGTTGATGCGAGCCAGCGGAAGAAAAGGTTGAACTCACTGCGGAGGAGCGGCGCAGCCGCCGTTGATCGCGTTAAGATTAGAGAGGACGGCTTTGGCCGTCAATCAGGGTGGTACCGCGATGACAATCGTCCCTGGCGTAAAAGCCGAGGGACGATTATTTTTTTTATTTTATGGAAGATATGGTTGATTTTAAGGAGGCAGAATTGATGAAAGAAAGATATTCTCCGCAGGAGATTGAAAAAAAATGGCAGAAGTTGTGGGAAGACAACCGGGTTTATAAGACGGAACTCGATCGCAGCAAACCGGAGTACTACGTCCTCGAAATGTTCCCGTACCCGTCGGGCAATCTGCATATGGGTCATGTGCGAAACTACTCCATCGGGGATGTCATCGCCCGCTATAAGGCGATGCAGGGATTTAACGTACTGCATCCGATGGGGTTTGATGCTTTTGGCATGCCGGCGGAAAATGCGGCAATCAAGCACCAGGTAAAGCCGTCCGACTGGACGTATTCCAATATCGAAAACATGAAGCGTCAGCAGCGGGAGATGGGCCTTTCCTATGATTGGGATCGCGAAGTCGAAACCTGCCGGCCGGAATATTATCGCTGGACGCAGTGGCTGTTTGAACTCTTTTATGAAAAAGGACTGGCTTATAAGAAGAAGGCTTCGGTTAACTGGTGCAACGAATGCAATACGGTTTTGGCCAATGAACAGGTCATTGACGGCCAGTGCTGGCGCTGTGATTCTGATGTGGTCAAAAAGGATTTGTCGCAGTGGTTCTTCAAGATCACCGATTACGCCGATGTGCTCTTGGACGATCTCAAGGATCTCAAAGGCTGGCCGGAACGCGTCAAGACGATGCAGGAAAACTGGATTGGCCGCAGTGAAGGCGCTGAATTCAGCTTTGCAGTGCCGGATTACGAGGAAAAGATACCGGTGTACACAACCTGCCCACATACCGTGTTCGGCGTAACCTATGTCGTCTTAGCCGTCGAGCATCCGCTGGTGGACAAACTCATCGCTGGCCGGGAAAACGAAGCGGCAATCCGGGCGTTTATCGAACGGGTGCGCAACCTTACGGAAATCGAACGGACTTCGAGCGAATCGGAAAAAGAGGGCGTGTTTACCGGTGCCTATGCGGTAAACCCGTTTAACGGCGAACGCGTGCCGATCTGGATCACAAACTACGTTCTTTACGAATACGGTACCGGCGCGGTCATGGGGGTGCCGACGCATGATGAACGCGACTGGATGTTTGCCGGGAAATACAATTTGCCGAAAAAGATTGTCGTGAACAACCCGGAAGGCACTTTGTCCTTGGATACGATGGAGAATGCTTATGTCGAGCCGGGAATTCTCGTGAATTCCGGTGAATTCAGTGGCTTGGAGAGCGAGAAAGCCAAACCGGCGATTATTCGCTGGATTGAAGAACACAAAGTCGGCACAAAACGGGTCAACTACCGTTTGCGCGACTGGCTGATTTCCCGCCAGCGCTATTGGGGCGCACCGATTCCGGTCATTTATTGCCCGGATTGCGGCGAAGTCCTCGTGCCCAAAGAAGATCTGCCGGTTAAACTGCCAGAAAATGTGAATTTTGAAGCCGGTTCGGTTTCGCCGCTGGCTCAGTCGGAAGACTTCGTCAACTGCAAATGCCCGAAATGCGGCGGCCCGGCTCGCCGGGAGACGGATACCATGGATACCTTTATCTGTTCTTCCTGGTATTACATGCGCTACACGGATCCGCACAATGAAAAGGAACCCTTCAGTGCGGAAAAGGTAAATTATTGGATGCCGGTTGATCAGTATATTGGCGGCATTGAGCATGCGATTTTGCATCTGCTCTATTCGCGCTTCTTCACCAAAGTGCTTAAAGATGCCGGGCTGGTAAATTTCAAGGAGCCATTCCAAAAGCTCTTGACGCAGGGCATGGTCATCAAGGACGGATCGAAGATGAGCAAATCCAAGGGGAATGTCGTGTCGCCGGAAGAAATCATCGGCAAATACGGTGCGGATACCGCCCGCCTGTTCATCTTGTTTGCCGCACCGCCGGAACGCGATCTCGAATGGAGCGACCAGGGCGTTGAAGGAGCGTATCGCTTCTTGAACCGCGTATGGCGCATCGTCGAAAAATTTGCCGAAACGGTCAAAAATGGGGCGGCGGAGTATGATGTTGCCGCCCTGACCAAGGAAGAAAAAGATCTTCGCCGCATTTTGCATGTGACGATCAAAAAAGTGACGGATGATATCGGCGAACGCTATACCTTTAATACGGCAATCAGCTCGATTATGGAGCTGGTCAATGCCTTCTATAACTTTAAGGACAGCACGGATGTCAATGCCGGGCTGGTGCGGGAAGTCGTTATCGATCTGCTGAAACTCCTGGCACCGTTTGCCCCGCATATGACGGAAGAACTTTGGCATGTGGTCGTCGAGGACAGCAGCGTCCATAAGGCGGCTTGGCCGGCTTGCGATAATGCGGCCATGGTGCTTGACGAAGTTGAGCTCGTTTTGCAGATCAATGGCAAAGTTCGCGATAAGATTGTTGTCGCTGCGGCCCTGAGCCGGGAAATGCTGCAGGAAGTCGCTTTAGAACAGCCACGCGTCCAACAGCTCATTGCGGGCAAACAGATTGTAAAAGTCATCTGCGTGCCGGATAAACTGGTGAATATCGTAGTAAAATAAAATATATGTTATATTGAAAGGGCCGCTGGCGAATTTTTTCGCCGTCGGCTTTTTCTTTTTCTATTCTAGCAGGAAAAGACACGGACATGTCAAAATAGTATTTAAATTATGAAAATTTACTTTGCGATATAGGGGCGTGACCAGTATGCCGATGTATAAGCGGTCAATGTTCGTGTTTTTGCTTTTGGCGGCAGTGGTTTTAAGTGGTCTGTTCTATGGATATGGGGAAAAAGATGAAGCACGGCAGCTGGCTTCTGCGGAAAAACAGGCGCCTGTTGAAAGCATTGCGGTTTATGTGAGCGGCGCGGTAAATAAGCCGGGCGTAGTCAGTTTGCCGGCCGGCTCGCGGGTGATTGATGCGGTCAATCGCTGCGGGGGCGTTTTGCCGTCGGCCGATGCTGCAAAAGTCAATATGGCGCAGCCGCTCAAAGACGGCGCGCAAATTTCCGTGCCAGAAAGAGCCGCGGCACTTCCCGGTGAACCAACAGAGGCGGCAAAGTCCGATGGCAAAATCAATATCAATCAAGCCGATGCCAAAGCGTTAGATTCTTTGCCGGGCATCGGCCCGGCGATGGCTGAACGAATCATTGCATACCGAAAACAGAGCGGCGGTTTTCAATCCCTCGATGAACTCAAGAAAGTGCAGGGGATCGGCGAGGCTAAGTTCGCCAAGCTGAAGGATAAAATAACATTATGAAGCAGCAGCAGCTTTTATTTATAAACGCAGTTTTAGCAGCCTTTGCCGGGGGCATATATGCCGTGGACAAAATTGTCCTGGCTGGAAATCTGCTATTGGCAGCGGCAGTTTTTTTGCTGGCTGTCAGTTTTTGCCTGATTTGCCAGGGAAAAAAGGCGGCGGCTGGCAGCATCTTCCTGCTGTTTCTTGTCCTGGGTTTTGTTCGCTGCAGTCAGTTGGATGAAATTCCGGCAACGGATGTGAGCGGGAAAATTGGTGAAACTCTTCGCCTGCAGGGAACGGTAGCCGCACAGCCGCAGGTACGGCCGGGAAGAGATGGCGAAAACAGGCTGCGCTATCTGGTGCGTGCCGAACAGATCACACAGGCAGAGAATTCCCAGCCAGCCAGCGGCCTGCTGTATGTCTATGCAAAAGCTGGAAACGGCAGCGTGCCGGCACAGACCGGCGATCATTTGCAGGTTTTTGGCGAAGTTAAGGCGCTGCATGGCTATCAGAATCCCGGGCGGATCGATACGGTGGCGGCAGCAAAGCGGCAGGGGATCAGCGCCTGCCTGCATGCGGGGAAACGCGGCGTGCGCATTGAGCGGAGCGAGGATTGCTCGTTTTTGCGCTGGGTGGAAACCGTGCGGGCAGCTTTGCTGGAATCCTTGCAGCGTGTTATGCCGGCAGCGGATGCCGCCGCTATTTTTGCGATGCTCTTTGGTGGCTATGAGGGAATCAAGCCGGAGCTTTTGGAAGCCTTCACGGCAACGGGAATTGTGCATATCCTATCGGTTTCCGGGTCGCATATTTCGCTGGTGGCCGGGACATTGGCCTGGCTTGGCAGAGCTTTGCGCCTGCGGCAGGCTGTGACAGCAGTCTTTGTGGCTATGGCCATCATCCTGTATGCAATATTTGCCGGCTGTGTGCCGCCGGTTTTGCGGGCGGCGATCATGGGCCTGCTGTCCTTTATGGCCCTTGTCTTAGGCCGGACGCAGGATGCCCGGCGGATTTTGAGCCTGGTCGCGCTGGGGATGCTCACGCTTACCCCGCGGCTCATCTATGACATCAGTTTTCAGCTTTCGTTTGCGGCGACGGCAGGCCTCCTCTATCTTTCGCCGCCGTTGCGCGACAAAATGAAGTGCCTGCCGGATTGGCTGGCGTCTAACCTGGCGGTTACCGTAGGGGCGCAGCTCAGCGTCATACCGTTTCTTGCCTGGTATTTCAATGCGGTTTCCCTGAGCTCGCTGGCGGCAAATCTGTTGGCAGTGCCGCTGGTTGAATACATCATTATCGTGGGGCTGGTTGCGGCTTTACTTGGCCTGGCAGTGCCGTTTTTGCAAACGCTGTTATTTGCCATTTGCAGCTTGACGCTGGGGTTTGTCTATGAGCTCACGCGGCTCATCGCCGCCTTACCCGGCGGCAATGTGTATCTGCCGACGCTTAACGCCGCTGCTGTTGGGTTTTATTATGTCTCGCTCGGATTATTTTTGGCTGAGGGAAAAAGGCAGAGACTGGGGCTGGCCGTTCGGCCTTATAAAAAGCAGATCGCGGCGGCGAGTTTGGCTGCGCTGTTGGTCGTTTTTTATATTTTTTTGCGGGCCGCTCCCCTGCGGGTCCATTTTATCGATGTGGGGCAGGGCGATGCCGCTTTGCTCATTACGCCGCATGGCCGGACGGTTATGATTGATACGGGCGGCAGCCGCGACAGCGATTTCGATGTCGGCCTGCGGGTGGATCTGCCTTATCTGCGGCATTACGGCGTGCGGCATATCGACTACCTGCTGCTGACACATGCCCATGATGACCACGCCGGCGGAGCGGCAGCTATCCTGCGGCAAATACCGGTGGAACATGTCATTATCGGGCGGGAAGATCGCCGTGAATACGCGAAGACCATGAAGCTCAATTTGGCAGCAGAGCCGGCAGTCTCTTTTACACCGGCATTGCCAGGCCAAACATTTCTTTTAGACGGCGTCCGCCTTGCGATTTTGCATGCTGGCGAGGCGGTGGGCAGCGGCAACGAGGCTTCCAGTGTGATTAAAGTGAGTTATGGCGAACACAGCTTTCTGTTTACCGGTGATCTGACGGCGGGCGAAGAGGAAAAACTGTTGGAGGAAGGGGCCGATCTCAGCAGCAGTGTGCTAAAGGTAGCTCATCACGGCTCGAAGACTTCATCTACGGCGGCTTTTTTTGGCGAGCGTCCACCCCGAATGGGCCGTCATTTCCGTAGGGGCCGATAATGCCTTCGGGCATCCGAGTCCGCTGGTCTTGGACCGCTTGCGGGCGCGGCAGATTGAAGTCTTGCGCACCGATAAAGACGGAGCCATTGTTTTTCAAAGTGATGGCCGGCATTTATCGGTGCAAAGCTTTGCTGCTGGGCAATAAAAGAAAACTTTGCGAAAAGTTCTTTGTACTATATAATAAAGGTACAGTACAGAGAAGACGGGTGTTAGGATGAAATACGGAGAAGCGATGGCGGCAATTAAAAAAGGGGAGTTGAAATCCGTTTATTTAATTGCCGGCGAAGAAACATATTTGACGGAAAAAGTAGAGAAGGCTTTGCTGGCGAAACTGCTGCCCAAGGGAGCTGCAGACGGGTTGCAAAAGTTCAGCGGGGATATTGATCTCGATGAACTGGTCAATTTAATTGATTCTGCGCCTTTCTTTACTGACCGCAATGTCATCCTGGTCCGCGGCAGCAATCTGTTTAAAGAGAAAAAAGCCAGCGCTGCCGGGACGCAGAAGGCAAAGCCCGATAAGCGGGAGGAGCGTTTTTTGGCGACGATCAGCGATATGCCCCCCTACAGTGTCCTGATTTTGGAAACCCATGAAAAGGCGGATAAAAGGCGTAAGCTTTATAAGGCGATCGACAAATATGGGGCCGCGGTCGAAACGGAAGCGCTGCACGCTTGGAATATCAGTGACTGGCTGCAAAGCAAGCTCTTTGAACTCGGCAAGCAGCTTGACCGCGAGGCTCATGCCTATTTGCTTGAAGCCATTGGCGCGATGCAACAGATATCGCTGGGGTTTCTTGACCAGGAACTCAGCAAATTGGAGCTTTATACGGACAAGAAACTCATAACAAAAGAAGACTTGTTGCAGGTGCTGTCGGGGATGCCAGAAGTTTCTATTTTTGCGATGCTCGATGCCGTCAGCGATAAAAATATCGGCAAGGCGTTGCACTTGCTCACAGAACAGCTGTCGGCAGGCGTCTACCCGCTGAATATAGCGGCGCTTTTGACCAGGCATGTACGCCAGCTTTGGCAGGCAAAAACGCTGGAGGCAAAAGGCTACAAGGGACGTCAGCTGGCTGCGCCGCTGGGGCTTGTTCCTTTTATTGCAGAAAAAGTCGGCCAGAAGAGCCGCGGCTTCAGCGAAGCGGCTTTGAAGCGGGCGATGCTGGATTTGGCCGAAACAGATTATAAGCTGAAATCGGGACAGGCGGAACCGGCCCTGCTGGAGCGGATTATCATTGAGCTCTGCCTGGGTTGAGTCCGGGAAGCTGCCTTGCGGCGGAATGGATTTTGGGCGAAAAGCAAAACAAAAAGACCAGCTACTCAAAAGAGTAACTGGTCTTTTTGTTTTGCAATCGGTTCCGCAGAACCAGCCGTCCGTTTCAGGGCTGTTCTAAAACAACCCATTTATTACATAAATGTAAAATTATTCAGCTAACGCTTTGTTAATTTTGCGAGCTAAACGAGACTTTTTGCGGGCTACAGCATTTTTGTGATAAACACGGCTTGCAGCTGCCTGGTCGAGCGTTTTGCTAGCAACGATAAGGAGGGCTTTTGCTTCGTCGACTTTACCGGCTTCAAGAGCGTCAACAACCTTACGGGATGCAGTCTTTACAGCAGATTTAGCAGCGAAGTTTTTAGCGCGACGTTTAGCGTCGGATTTCACACTAAGAATAGATGATTTAATATTTGGCAAGAATTTCACCCCCTTAATAGCTTGTTACCTAAATATTCTAGCATGGTGCAAATGAAAATGCAACACTTTATTTTATTCCAGCAGGCAGGGGGCTTTGGCTTGCTAGTGGAGTCGCTAAAATGATATAATAAAACCAATATTCGTAATTGGCTCGCAGGAGGAAAAAATGCAGACAAAAAATATTCGTAATTTCTCTATCATTGCTCATATCGACCACGGCAAGTCAACCCTTGCCGATCGCCTGATTGAATACACGGGGACTTTGTCCAAACGAGAAATGGAAGCGCAGGTTCTGGACAGTATGGATCTCGAACGGGAACGCGGCATCACGATCAAAGCGCAGACCGTGCGGCTGGATTACCAGGGAAAAGACGGCGAGATGTATGAGCTGAATCTCATCGACACGCCAGGCCATGTTGATTTCACCTATGAAGTTTCGCGGAGCCTGGCGGCCTGCGAAGGGGCTCTTTTGGTCGTCGATGCGGCCCAGGGCGTAGAGGCGCAGACGCTGGCCAACGTCTATATGGCGATGGAAAATGATTTGGAAATCATTCCAGTCATCAATAAAATTGATTTGCCGAGTGCCGAGCCAGAAATGGTCAAGCAGGAAATCGAGGATGTAATCGGCCTCGATACCAGCGACGCCGTGATGGCCAGTGCTAAGTCCGGCATCGGCATTGAAGCGATTCTCGACAAGATCGTCGAAAAGATCCCAAGCCCTGCCGGTGATCCGGAAAAGCCGTTGAAAGCCCTGATCTTTGATTCGAATTTTGACGCGTACAAAGGCGTTATCGCGCATATCCGGGTTATGGAAGGCTGCATCAAGCCGGGCATGACCTTGAAGATGATGGCCACGGGCAAGTCCTTTGAAGTGACCGATATCGGCTGCTTCCGCCCGGCACCGGTCATCATGCCCGAACTCAGTGCCGGACAGGTTGGCTTTATCGCTGGCAGTCTCAAGAACGTCAAGGATGTCCGCGTCGGTGATACAGTGACGAATGCGCTGGATCCGGCAGCGGAAGCTCTGCCCGGCTATCGCGGTGTCAATCCGATGGTCTATTGCGGTCTGTATCCGGTCGACAGTGCTGATTATGATAACCTGAAGGACGCGCTGGAAAAACTGCAATTGAACGATGCGGCCTTGATGTTTGAACCGGAAACGTCCACGGCGCTCGGCTTTGGCTATCGCTGCGGCTTTTTGGGCTTGTTGCATATGGATGTCATTCAGGAACGGCTGGAACGGGAGTACAACCTGAAATTGATTACGACGGCGCCGAGTGTAATCTATCATGTTTACAAGACCAACGGCGAAATGATCAAGATCGACAACCCTTCGAATTTGCCGCCGCCTACGGAGATCGACCATATTAAAGAACCGTATGTCAAGGCAACGGTCATCGTGCCGAACGACTACGTCGGCGCGGTTATGGAAATCTCGCAGGAAAAGCGCGGCGAGTTCAAAAACATGGATTATCTTGACGTGAACCGGGTCATGATCACCTATTTCATCCCGCTCAATGAGATCATTTACGATTATTTCGACCGTCTGAAATCCTCGACGCGCGGTTATGCTTCGCTCGATTATGAGCTGGCGGATTACCGCGAATCCAAGCTGGTCAAACTCGACGTCCTGCTGAACGGCGAAGCGGTAGATGCACTGTCCATCATTGTGCATGTGGATCGCGCGGCGATGCGTGGCCGTCAGCTAGCAGCAAAGCTCAAGGGCATTATTCCGCAGCAGATGTTTGAGATTCCGATCCAGGCAGCTATCGGCAACAAGATCATTGCCAGAGAAACGGTACGGGCGATGCGCAAGGATGTTCTGGCTAAGTGCTATGGCGGGGATATCTCGCGCAAGCGCAAATTGCTGGAAAAACAAAAGGAAGGCAAAAAACGCATGAAGTCCGTCGGCAGTGTCGAAGTGCCGCAGGAAGCTTTCATGGCGATTTTGAAGATCGACTGATGGCCGTCGGACTGTATATCCATATTCCTTTTTGCCGGCAAAAGTGTTTTTATTGTGATTTCCCCTCGGGAATTGGCAGTGAAGCGCTGCAGGAAGAATACACAGAAGCCTTGTGCCGGGAAATCGCTGCACAAGGCTCTTCTTTGTCCGGAGCGACGGTTGATACCGTCTATATCGGCGGGGGGACGCCGACGGCATTGCCGGATGAACTGCTCGCAAAAATTCTGCGGGCGCTGTGGGCGGCCTTTGTTTTTGCGGCGGATGTGGAATGCACGGTGGAGGCAAATCCCGGCACGGTTACCGCGGAAAAATTGCAGCTTTTGCGGGTGCTTGGCGCCAATCGGCTGAGCTTTGGGGTGCAGAGCTTTGATGATGCCTTGCTGCGCGGCATCGGCCGGATTCATACGGGGCAGGAAGCTGTCGAGGCGATTGCGCTGGCGAAAGCGGCGGGCTTTAAGAACATCAGCCTCGACCTCATGTACGGACTGCCGGGACAAGCGCTGGCCGATCTCGAGCAAAGCGTAAAGATGGCCCTGGCGCAGCGGGTTTCGCATATATCGATTTACGGTCTGCAGCTGGAGGAAGGAACCGCCTTTGCCGCATGGGAGTCGCAGGGGAAGCTTGTTTTGCCCGATGAAGCCCTCACCGAGCGGATGTATGATTATATGACAGAAATGCTTCCCGCAAACGGCTATGAACGCTATGAAATATCGAATTTTGCCCAAAAGGGATTTGCCAGCCGGCATAATCTCGGCTATTGGCAGGATCGCCCGTACATCGGCATCGGGGCGGCGGCGCATTCTTATGATAAAAAACGGCGTTGGCGAAATACAGTAGATGTGTCTGCATACAACCGGAAAATAGCTGCGGGACAAAGGGTCAGCGAGGCAGAGGAAGTTCTGTCCCGGCGAATTTTGATGGAGGAGTTTTGTTTTTTGGCGCTGCGGACGAAGCGGGGCATCCCGGCGGCGAAGTTTAAGGAGAAATTCGGCTGTTCGCTCTGGGCGGTTTATGGTGAGTCTATCCGCCAATTGCAGGCGAGGGAACTTTTAGCCGTCGACGGCGAACAGCTGTATTTGACGGCACTCGGCATGAAATACGGCAATATTGTTTTTGCGGAGTTTCTATTGGATGAAGAGTCTCCGGCAAAATGAAATGATGAAGCGGCGATTATTCCGCGAAACATTATTGACATTTTTCTGAAAGAGTGGTACATTTTTATTAGACATTAGCACTCACTTCTTCAGAGTGCTAACAATAGGGGGTGGGAAAATGCTTAATGAGCGAAAAAGACGCATTCTCCAGGCGATTATTAACGATTACATTTCCACCGCAGAACCTATTGGCTCTAGGACAATTGCTCGCAAATACGATTTGGGGGTAAGCCCGGCCACCATCCGCAATGAGATGGCCGATTTGGAGGTGCTCGGCTACATTGAGCAGCTTCACACTTCATCAGGCCGTATTCCGTCGTCGAAAGGCTATCGCTTTTATGTTGATGATCTTCTGCGGCCGGAAGCAATGACCCAGAATGAAATAACTTTGATCAGAAATTGGTATAAAGCGAAAGTGCAGAGAGTGGAAGAAGTTTTCCAGGAAACAGCTAAGATTATATCACGCATGACGAAGAACGTTTCATTAGTGCTTGCACCGCAGTTATCACAGGCTATTTTTAGGTCCCTGCAATTTTTACAACTCGATGCCAGCCGCGTTATTGCTGTCATCATGACGGATG
>Ga0183099_1001173_pt1 | contig 15828 bp, 16 predicted proteins | sample Biomet1_FD_127788 | JGI IMG/M metagenome (GOLD analysis project Ga0183099, IMG submission 127788) | Microbial communities from bioreactor (seeded with anoxic lake sediment) at LBNL, California, USA - Biofuel metagenome 1 | ecosystem: Engineered > Bioreactor > Anaerobic > Unclassified ... | reverse complement strand
AGGTTTAAGGCCCGTCCCCTCCCCCCATAGGATTCCCGCCAGCCTTAGGAATAATGGCTGGCCGGTACAACAACAATACAGCCGATGTAACAAGATGCTTCTGCTGGTCGCATATATGCCGTGAGACTTTGTTGATGCCTCGCCGGAAAACATCAGGAATAAATCTGGAATTCCAACGAGAGTCAAAACTTATCGAAGCATATTTGCCCTAAAACCAGAACATTCAAGAAAACTGCCGTTAAAAGAAGTAGCCGTTGATCTATATTCATCTTCTGATTATAAATCAACGGCTCTTATTTTTTTATATACTGTTCTATTATGCCCTTATTTCCATCAACACTACTAAACCGCCGGAGAATTCATTCAAAGTTATCTTTTCGCAAAAGTTATACAATTTCGCTCTTTTTTACTACAATATAAGGCACGATCTGCTGCATCAAAAAGGGGTTCCATGTTGATTGCATTTTCTGAAGACAGCACTACCCCGATACTTGTTGTACAGCCATGGAGTTTCGCCTCTGCTTTTGCACGAATCTCCTCTGTTATGCTTTGCAGTTCTTCCACAGATACATCCCGTAGCACAATAGCAAATTCATCACCACCGAAGCGAAAAACCGCTTCATCGCCCGCTACCTTCCGCAAAACTTGCGCAAAAGAGCGCAATAATTCATCGCCGTATAAATGACCATATTGATCATTCATTTCTTTAAAGCGATCAAGATCCAATAAGCACAGCCCGACGCTTTCGATATATCCGTCCTCAATTTCCTTACACACAATGGAACAAAGCTGATCAAAAGCTCTTCGATTGTACACACCAGTTAAACCATCAAGATTAGCTTCCTCTGCCAGACTCTTATAATCCTTTTCTAATCGCTGTACCATTTTATTGTAGACATGAACAATCTTCTGAAATTCCTGATTGTATTTTTTTTCATCCAGTTTCATATACGAGCCAGCTTTGGTTCGGTTAAAGGCATCTACTAATTGTTCCAACGGCTTTGTATACTGCTTGATAGTATATATAGCAAAGATAAGAAATATGATACTGCCAGTCACAGACAGTAGCAGCCGTTCATACATAATAATGTTTCTATTTGCCTTTATAACTTCTGTCGGCGTATTTACTGTTATGATCCAACCAATTTTTTCTACTTTATAATATCCTACAAACTGTTCAATTCCCAACAAATCTTTCGCTATCTCTGAACCGTTTGACTTTTCCAAAGAATTGAACACCAATGATTTTTTCCCAATTCTTTGCTTATCATGATGATATACAATATTACCCTGACGATCCGCAACAGAAATATATCCATCACGGCCAAAAATTTTATTGTCGAACAACCCACCCAGTGTGCTATTATCCAGGCGGACAATCCCCGCAACAACCCCGCTTACTTTCCCGTCTTTCAAAACAGGAACAGAAACGGCAACAAATTTATTTCCCGAAACAGTTTCATACACATCACTAATATACGTTTCCCCTTGCATCGCCTGATAAAAATACTCTCTACCCGACACGTTGGTAACAGGAATTTCCTCTTTGTTGCCAGAAGCTAAAACGATATCTCCTTTTTCGTTGAGTACGAGAACTACGTCCACTTCGGGAATAAACGAATTTATCTTATCGAGCATTTTCCCATTTTCTCTTATCGTGGCGTCCGCTGCCACGCCTTTTAAAGCGGCCTCAATTTTGTTAAAATTTTCAACAAGCTGACCACTCATATTTTTAGCAGCTTGCTCATTGGTTTCCAAGAACAGTGCATCTATATTTTTCACAAACACTTTATCAAAAATCATAAACTGTATAATACAGCTCATGAAAATTATAAAGCTTAACAAGAGCACCAATTTGCGCAAAAATGCCATATAACCCCCTCCTTCCTGTGTATTATCCCACAGAAAACAGACATCTTTCTTATATGTAAACTTTCCCAAGCAATAGGCAAATTCCTGCTGCTGCAAAAAAATGCTTTGCAATTCACCCTAAAAACAGCTTCCAACTCGAAGACGCTCAGAAAATAGGCCTCCACAGCAATCTGCTGAAATCGATAACGAAAACAGACGATTGAATGCTTCTTGCCTATTTGTTCAACCGCCTTATTAAAGCCCTGCAATATAAAATTTTATTTATCTAAATGAACGCTCCTGTTTAACAAGCAGCTGTTATCTCAATACTGCAAATGTTTTAATTCGAAAATCTCTAATTAACAATATAGTGTCGATTTTTCCAAGCACCGCTGCGCCAACGAAAAATAAAGATTACCGCCCGAGCGCATTCATCACAGGCCATTCCGATCCAAATTCCGATAAGGCCAAGATCTAATACGACGGCAAAAAAATAAGATAAGCCGACCGCCATACTCCACATGCAGATTATGCCAACGGTTACAGGGGTAGTGATATCTCCGGCGGCCTGTAGGGCACAAACCATGACGATATTGACACCCCGGCCAATTTCAAGAAAAATCTCAATGCATAAGATGATTTTACCTAATGCCAGCACTTGGGGATCATCCGTGAATATTCGCAGTATGTAATCGCTGCCAAAATAAAAAAATGTAGTGAGTCCTGAACAAATTACTACCGAAGCCAATACCGTCCGCCAGACTTTATGGCTAATCAAATCTTCACGACCAGCGCCAATTAAGTACCCGACGATAATCTGCAACGCCGAAGAAAGTGCAATCGCATACATGTAGCAAAATGTCGCTATGATTGCAACATAAACCTTCGTTGTAATGACTGTCAAACCAAATATATTGACAATTTTCATAATAGCCGTCTGCGATAATTGGTAAGATAACGTTTCCCCGCCGGAAGGTATGCTAATTCGAAGAATCTGCCGCAAGGAATCCCATGGAAACGGGTGTAAATATTTCCAGGATATTTCGACTTTCAAATAACGCTTAAAAATATAAGCCAAGGTGATAAGGCCGAGCAATTTGCTGCAATTGGTTGATATTCCGATACCAAGAACACCGAGTGCAGGAATAATGCCACAGCCAAAAATCAGCAGGGCATTACTGCCAATATGAAATACATTCATCCCCAAAGAAACAAACATCGTCGTTTTCGTCCACGAATGCCCGCGAAAGCAAGCGACTAAGGAAAAATAAAGCCCTTGTATCATAATCCCGCCGCCGACAATGCGCAGGTATAGGCTGGCCTCCTCAAAAACATCCGTCGGCAACTGCATCCATGTAAAAAGATCGCGATGAAAAAACAGCAGCAGCATACTGGCCGAAAAGCTGAACAGCCCATTGAAAAATAATGATACGGTGCAGATTTCAGCAATTTTCTCGCGATTTTGCGCACCGCGGTATTGGGCAATCAGGATCGTCGTCGCTGTCGTCATAACAGCCATCAGCAGAATCAAAACATTCATCATTTGGTTTGCATTCGCCACAGCCGCCACAGATTGCTGCGAATAATGGCTGATCATCAACTGATCAACGTTGCCCATCAACATTTGCAAAAATACTTCAATAAAGATCGGCCAGCTCATCTTTACAACAGACTGGCTGATCTCACGTTTTGTTTTTAACATAGCAATAACCTTCATTCTATAATTCCTAATGCACATAATAAAGTACACGAATAGGTAATATAACACAAAACATTAAAGTATGCAATAAACTTACATAGATTTTGCAAAGATAAAAATTGTTGCTTTACACGATTTCATCCAACCCAGTTGGTATTCACGGTGGTGTTTGCGAATATTTCTTGATAAGCTACTTTTTATCCATCTAAAAGAACAATACATGAAAAAAATACATCCCCTATAGTTAGATATGAATCTACTATAAAGGATGCATTTCATAAATTATAGTTCTTTTGCCAATGTATTCAGTCTTTGCGTTACATTGATTAATTCTTCAATGCTAGCAGAAATTTCCTGTGTTGCTGCTGCCTGTTCCTGACTCGTCGTCAAAGAAGTACTGCTTCGCTTATCCACTTCGCCTACATTTTTCTTAATATCGAGTGTCAGCTCTTTTATCTGAGACACGGTTTCTCCGGATTGTGTCGCTAATTTTCTGATTTCCTCAGCTACAACAGCAAAGCCCCGGCCCATTTCACCTGCACGAGCCGCCTCTATCGCAGCATTGAGCCCCAGCATATTTGACTGATTTGATACAGATGAAATAAATTCCGTGATCGTGTTGATCTTATCAATGGCAGTCGTAACATACTGAACGTATTTATATAAATCGTGTTCATTTTCATTGATCGTGGTAGCACTTTTTGCCAAATGTTCAATTGCCGTAGATATTCCCGCCAGGTTATTTGATAAACTTTCGGACATATCCTTTAAATTCGCGGCATGTTCTTTTGGTATAACGACACCTAGTGTGGCTACAATGGCTTTTTCTTCATCATATACGGGATAATTTGCAATGTAAACCGGCACACCATAACGTTCTGAACCCAACTCTACGATTTGCACATTACCAGAATGAATTGTTTTATAGGCAATATCTGTTTCCTTCAATTCATAGCCAACGGCCATCCCTGGCAAAGTAAATTTCCTGGATGACTGCACATACGCAATTTTTGTTAAATCTGACATATATAAAAATGCCCCTTCAGGAAACAATTCAACAATGATCGGCGCAAAATCAGGGAAACCACTTGCTATCGGATGCAGGCGCGGTAAAACTACCGAAAAAGCCCCTACCGGAATTCCTGCATCATCCACCAAAGGAATAGCCACGGTAGTCAAACGCATTCCATAGATTGACCTCGGTACTTTTTCGGTCAGAATTCGCCGTTCATTCATCGCCCTGACGGCAATACTGGTTTCCTTCAAATCTGAGCCAACACTAAATATGGACAAGTCAAAAGTCGGGGAAGCAGCTTTCCATTTTATCGTCCGCCCTTCCACAAACAAAAATACTGCCCCCCCGGGAATTACATTGGTCTCAAGCGCAGCCATCAGTTTTAAAGCCTCAACATATTTGATATGAAGCATTTTATCCGTATGATCCAAAATAAACAACTCCTTTTCTCCCATGCACATTTAAGCAGAAATACGTTTTGATCCCTGTCCCTCTACTCATTTTATCCCTAAGAATAAAATACGACAAACATGTCTCTATTCCTGCCCCCTTGTGCTATCATGCCTTAGGATGTTTTTACCAAATTTTTTGGCTTTGTTCATTTAAGTGCCTTATGAAAAAGCTCCTGCCTATGCTAAAGATGTTACTGCCTCTGCGCTCATAAAATCCATTTTATTTATTTCAGTAAATTTTTTATCTCTTCCTTATTAAGAACTTTGCCAAAAGACTTAACCTCGCCATCGACAACCAACGCTGGCGTTACCATAACACCATATTTCATAATTTCCTTGATATCTTCTACTTTAACAAATTCAGCCTCAATGCCAAGTTCTTTGGCAGCATCCTTCGCCGCTTGATCCAGTGTCTTGCATTTCTGACAACCCATACCCAAAATTTCAATTTTCATGATGATTCCCATCCTTTTCATATGATTTAATATAGCTGCCAACTATTTCAAGAAACGCCGCAGCGATTGACTATCTTCTATCTGTTTACTTAAAAGCTGTTCAGCCAAAACAAGCAAATTTTTAACCAGCGGATAACTCAGCCAGTAAATCACGCGCTGCCCATCTTTACGTGAATCAAGTAAGCCTTGTTTTTTTAAGACACTTAAATGCTGCGATAAATTGGATTGTTCAATATCAATTTGCTCAATCATATCACAAACACATAGTTCACCTTTATCTAATAATCGTAAAATTTTTATCCGAACGGGATGTCCGATCGTCTTGAACAACTCCGCCGAAAGTTTGATCATAATATCTTCTGCCATATGCTCACCTCTTTTTCAAAAAATCCAAACCGGATCTACAATCTATCGTCTTATATGATAAAGTTAAATAGATAGCCTGTGAAAATAATGGCTACCGCCAAAATCGCTACAAAAATCGCCAGCAGCTGCGGTTTTAACACATTGCGCAGGATAATCATTTCTGGCAGGCTCAGTGCCGTCACCGCCATCATAAAAGCCAAAGCAGTTCCCAAACTCATTCCCTTTTGAATTAATACCGTAACAATTGGAATTACCCCCGCCGCATTTGAATACAGCGGCACGCCAATCAATACAGCCAGCGGTACGGCCAGCACATTATCCCTGCCCGCATATTGCACCAAAAAGTCCTCTGGTGCATAGCCATGAATAAAACCACCGAGCGCAATCGCGACGATTACATACAACCAGATTTTACGCAAAATTTCCTTTGTATAGTCCCATGCATATTGAATTTTTTCAGGGACGCCTTGTTCTACAATTGGCACTTCGCCGACTTTTATTTCATAAACATAATCCTGAACGAATCGCTCCAGTTTCAACTTGCCAATCATATATCCACCAAGGATTGCGATAATTAAGCCCGAAACAATGTAGATTAACATAATCTCCCATCCCAGCAATCCCCAAAGCATAATGACTGCAACCTCATTAACCATCGGAGATGCAATCAGAAAAGAAAAAGTAATACCGAGCGGCACCCCAGATTCAATAAAACCGATAAAAACCGGTACGGCCGAACATGAACAAAACGGTGTAACGATTCCAAGCAGCGCCGCTGCAATATTACCAAAAAACTCCCGCTTATGACTCAAAATTTTCTTTGTTCGTTCCGCTGGAAAATAGGACCGTAAGATCGATACCATAAAAATGATTACAATCAACATTAAAAAAATCTTCATACTATCATAGATAAAAAAATTTAAACGCTTCACCTAACGTCGTTCCCGGCACTAATCCTAGTAAATCATAAACTACCATATCTGCAATTGTCTGCAACATCATAAACACCTCTATACCAATATTCATTAATATATTATAATAGTATAATATATTAATGATAAATAACCCCTTTTGTTGATAATTATTTTCTACCCTATACATTTCTGCCTGAATTCACTACATGTGACAAGCATATTATTTAACTTTCCGTTTCTGCTCACTCAGTTAAACGTACATCTAGTTGAAAAAACTTAAACCTAGCAGCCATTGATTTATATTCCACATATAAATCAATGGCTGCTAGGGTTTATCCAGACTTTATTATTATACCCTTCTCTTAATCTCGGTCAGTCCATCGAGCCTTTTCCATAAAACTCTTTATTCCAATTCTTTTGGTATGAACCACAAACCTTTATTATTTGCTTTCATATAAGCTTTAAATTCTTCAGAATGATATGCTGCTGCTATGTCTTTTGCCCACTGCGCATCTTTATTTTTATCTAATACGACTAGCTGAAGCAATAAATGCGGTAATATGTCTTCTGTTAACAATGCCGTGGATGGATCAATTTTCGCATTATATACGATAGAGCCTGTAATAACAATAAAATCAAAATCAGATCGAACTGCCGGAATCGTCAATGATTTCATTTCTGTAAACTGAATATGATAGGGGTTTTCCACAATATCCTGTTTGGTTACGGTAGATAAATCCTTACCTTCCGTCAGTTTGATCCAACCCGCTTTCTGTAGTAATGCATAAGCTCTTGATGTATTCGAAGCATCATTTGGAACCGCAATACGCACACCTTCCGAAATTTGCGACAAAGCCGTCTTTGCTCCTGCATAAATACCAGCTGGCACTGTTGGTATTGGGGTAATTCCCACTAAATGACCATTTTGTTTTTTATTGAAGTCCTCTAAATAAGCGATATGTTGCTCCACATTAAAATCAACTTCGCCTTCATTTAATGCCACATCCGCTTGTAGTAAATCAGACATATCTTTTGCCGTAATTTTATAACCCTGTTTTTCCAAAATCGGCTTAATCCCTTGCTCAAACAATTCGGAATATGGCCCTTGTGATTTGCTAAAGACCAATTCCTTTTTTGCATTCGTTCCAGTATTATTGTTGCTACTGCCACAAGCCGTCAAAAGCAACGTTCCGAAAGCCATGAGCAATAAAACTATGGTAAACTTTTTCAATCGCATAATAAAAATCCCCTTTTTTCGTATGATTATGTTTTTAACAACTTAATGGTTACGTATTTTTGAAGAAAAATAATTCCCAAAGGATTGGATAATCTGTACAAAGATTACTAATATTATTACCGTAAATAACATCAGCGGAAAGTTCAATCGTTCATACCCATAGGTTAAAGCTAAATCCCCTACGCCACCAGCACCAATAACCCCAGCCATCGCCGTTGCCCCCAGAAGGCCTATTGTACCTGTAGTAATTGATAAAATAAGCGATCCGCGCGCTTCGGGTAATAGAAAATACCAAACGACTTCAAAATGTGATGCACCCATTGCTTGTGCGGCTTCTACAATTCCCCCATCTACTTCCAACACGGAATTCTCGAATAACCGCGTTAAATACGGCGCAATAAAAATAACCAAAGGAACTAACGCTGCTGTTGTTCCTACTCGGGTACCTACAATTTCTTTGGTTAAAGGCAAAATAAAAACCATCAAAATAATAAATGGAACGCTGCGCACTATATTAATCATGGTATTCAAGACTACATAAATGTACTTGTTTTTCAAAATACCTTTCTCATTTGTCAGCACCAATGTTACCGCCATAATTATGGCAAACAGGGTACCAATAGCCAAGGAAACAAACACCATATAAACCGTCTGCTCCGCCGCCAGTACAATTTGTGAATAGGGCACTCCTAAATCCATCATACGATTACCTCCTGCCAATTTAGCTGATGTTGCTCAAGATAATCGATTACGTCCTGTATTTCAGCATTACTTCCGATAACTTGGACCATGAAAATCCCTAATACGGTCTGTTGCAATTCGTTGACCGAAGCAAATACTATATTAGTCTCTACATCAAAGGCCTTATTGATATGGTATAAAATATTATCGTTTACATTTTCACCTAAAAATCGAATCATGAAAATTTTATAGTTCCGTACATCTTGCTGTAACACCTGTATAATGCTTGCTGGAATTTTATCAGCAATAACAGTTTGAACAAATTTTTTGCTCATCGGTTGTTGTGGATTACAAAACACCTCTAAAACCGAACCGTGTTCTATAACTTTGCCATGCTCCATAACGGCTACTTTATTGCAAATCCGTTGGATTACATGAATTTCATGCGTTACGATAAGAATCGTAATATTTAATTCTTGATTGATTTTTTCCAACAAGCGCAAAATCGAATCTGTCGTTTCAGGATCCAGGGCACTTGTTGCTTCGTCACATAACAAAATCGATGGATTCGTAGCCAATGCTCTGGCAATACCGACTCGTTGCTTCTGCCCGCCTGACAATTGTGTTGGATATGCATTTCTTTTATCTGTCAGTTCAACAAAATCGAGCAACTCTAGCACTCTTAGCTGAATGTCTTTTGGATCTACACGATTTAATAGCAACGGAATAGCAATATTATCATATACTGTTTTTGAATTTAATAAGTTAAATTGTTGAAACACCATTCCTATACGCTTGCGGACTTGCCTCAATTGCGAAAAAGGCAATTTGTTTATATCCTGCCCATCTACTTCTATCCGCCCAGATGTCGGTGTCTCCAATGCATTTACCATACGCAGCAGCGTAGATTTCCCTGCGCCGCTAAAGCCGATTACGCCAAATATATCACCAGCATTAACTTTAAGCGATACATGCTGAAGCGCCGCTACCTGTTGCTTTTTTATGGTAAATGTTTTACTGATATCGATAAAATCAATCATTTTCTACAACTCCTGCTTATTTCCTATAACCGATTAAAAGCCTGTTCCGCCAGGCTTGCAATATACTCCGCTGCGGGAAACAGTGCCGCTGGATCTACCGCAAAACGAGGATTATGACCTGGATAAGATTCCCCTGTTCCAATATGAATAAAGACCCCTTTAATTTTTTCTTGATAAAAAGAAAAATCTTCACCACCTAATGACTCTGGCGACTCCGCGACCTGCAGGCCACATTTTATGGCCGTATCCGCAGCAAAGGCGGCCCAGGCTTCATCATTGATCGTTGCAGGTGGGCCACTAATCCATTGTACAGCAGCCTCTGCACCATAAGCCGCTGCTGTATGCTCTGCCATTATACGCAGTCGTTTCTCCACGGTCACTCGATCCTCTGGCACCAATGTACGAACTGTACCTTCTATATATGCTGTTTCTGGAATGACATTCCACGTATTGCCACTTTCAAAATGGGTGATACTAAGCAAAACCGGTGAAAAAGGATTCATATTACGGCTAATAATCGATTGTGCAGAACTGACAAAAGCAGCTGCTGTGGCAAGAGGATCAATCCCATCCTGAGGATGTGCCGCATGGGTACCTTTCCCCGTAAAGATTATGTTGAATTGATCGACAGCAGCGGTTACTGCGCCAGCCTTAATCCCAACCGTTCCAACCTTAAAAACAGAAGAACTGTGCAATCCAAAAATGGCCTGAACATCTTCTAATGCACCAGTTTCTATAACTTTAACAGCGCCGCCCGGAGCTTCCTCTGCTGGTTGAAAAATAATCCGTACTGTGCCACGTAACTCAGATTCACGCAATTTTAATAAATGCGCCACACCTAAAATCGTCGCAGTATGGAAATCATGTCCACAAGCATGCATTTTTCCCGGAATTTGCGATCGATATTCTAAGACTGTTTTTTCTTGTATTGGTAATGCATCAATATCACACCGGACAGCTATTATAGGCTTTTGGCCTGTGCCGACTTCCGCAACTAAGCCAGTCTGTAATGGTAAATCGAGTATTCGTATACCAGCTGTTGTCAAATTTTCTTTAATACGTGCTGTCGTTTCATATTCTTCATAAGATAATTCTGGATGTTGATGAAGCCAATAGAACTCTTCCATAATTTTATTTTTTATTGTTTGCTTTTCCAATAGCAGCGCCCTCTTTCTTACTATTCATATCTGCATAATATGTTTTTATTTAATACTAATGTATCTCGTAAAATTTGTCAAGCCGCAAAGGGAGATCCAGTTAAAAAATCACCCATTCAACAAGATCGTATATATAAAAAAACGAGATATATTTCCTCAAATCATAAGGAATATACCTCGTTTACTTGTATTGACTTTTTCAGGGAACTTTTTCACCAAAACAGAAATGAACGTCCTCTCATTTTTTAAGATATTATATTTTTGAGCAAACCATCAACGCCCTCTTCTTTGAATACTCTTTTATAATACTTGATTTCCTTCTGAATCAGCTCATCAATCACCTGCATGCCCAGAAGTTCAACTGGCGCTTTATCGTCCGTCAACAGGTAGTTTCCCTTGCTATATCGGTTCATATTTTCCTCGACTTTAAACATCAGGGCTTTTAGCTTCTCATCTTTTAGATACCTCGTATTCTGTACAAGATCCTTAGCAGCGTCCTTATTTTGCGTAGCGAACAGCTCTCTGTTGCTTGATCCATCTACATTCACCGTATATATTCCATCAAAAACAGTTCCTATCGTATCGGCTAAATACTGATTGATATTCCCCTCTTTTTCCGTATGCATGTTCATATTCACCACCATGACCCCGTCTTTTGTCAGATGTTTTTTAACCATCGCAAAAAACTCTACCGAAGACATCTGAAAGGGAATCGTTATATCCTGATAGGCGTCCACCATAATCACATCATATTTTTGGTCTGTGGCATTCAAATAGGCTCTTCCGTCATAGGTCGTCACCTTTACGGTCGCAGGCAGCTGAAAATACCGACTAGCCAAGTCCGTTATTTTTTGATCGATTTCCACGCCTTCAATGGATGCCTGCTCAAAATATTTTTGGCACTGCCTTGCATAAGTCCCCGATCCCATTCCCAGCACTAAAATTTCAGCATTTTCCTTCGTCATCAAGCCAGCCATAACCGGGGCCGCCAAAGCGTAATCATAATACATTCCCGTTAAGCTGTCATCTTTTTTCATTATGGATTGAACACCAAAAAGTACATTCGTGGAAAGAATCACACTGTTGTCTGTTTCCTTCACCTGCAAATAATTGTAAAGCGATTCGCCCTCATACAAAAGATTATTTTCCCAAAAAGCCACACTGTCAGAATACCCTGCTGCACTGCATAAAAGAAAGAAAACAACACTGAGCAGACATTTTCTTTTCTCCGTTTTTTTATGTATAAAGTACAGCAGACCGATCAGCAGTAGTATCCCCGAAAATATTAAAAATGTAGCGGATGTGCCAACTGCAGGAATCGTAACGAAGGTCGGCAAAAAGGTGCCAATGATGCTGCCAATCGTATTGATAGCGACCAGCATTCCAACGATCTTACCGTTGCCATCCAAACTGTCTACCGTATATTTCACTAAAGAAGGTGTCACTGTTCCCAACAAAAAAAGAGGAAATACAAAGATGATCATACAAGATAAAAAAGCCGCCAAGATCAAAAAGTCATTGCTTATCGTGAAGATCAAAGCAGCGGATATCGCTAAAATCACGTATTTCCCGACGAAAGGAATAGCCGCAATCCACAGTGCCGCTATGAGTATCCGCCTATACAATATGTCCGGGTTTGGATTTTTATCTGCACTTCTGCCGCCCCATACATTGCCTAATGCCATGGCGATCATGATCGTTCCGATGATAATGGTCCATACAATTTGTGATGAGCTAAAATACGGTGCCAACAGGCGGCTTGCGCCAAGTTCCACGGCCATCACAGAAACACCCGCAAAAAATTCCGTCAAATAAAGATAATATTTATGCTTCAATATCGTTTTCGTTTCCATTCATATCCTCCTTTAAAAGGCTATACGATGCTTTCAACAGCATCCAGAAAATCCTCTGCATTTAAATACCGTGGAGAAAAACTCAGTTTTCCATATGGTATTGGGCTAACTAAGAAAACTCTGAAAAACAAGCTGTTATTTTCTATATTCGATTCGTTTTTATTGCCTCCTGTTAAATGTACCATAAAAATCCAGACCAACCTTTAAGGATACGTTCAAGAATAGATTATTCTTCTGCAGTAAAAGAACACTGCTCTCTTCTACCGTTTGTAGATGAAGTAAAAATGATGTACAATGTTCCTTATACTGCCAAGTTATAGCAACAAGCCTGCTTATCGAAGCATTCATCCTGACATGATACTGCTACAATCAAAGAAAACCAGAGGAGGAATCTTTATGTCAATGACAATATATTATCTTTCCGCTACAGGAAATTCCCTGCAAATGGCAAAAAGGCTCGCAGCCTGCCTGGCTGCAAGCGAAGAAATTCGATTGCTTTCGATACCCGATGCCTTGCAAAATGGCGATCTGGCACCTTCAGGCGCCGTTGGCTTTGTCCTGCCGCTGCATTTTTTTGCACTGCCGCTTTTGGCAGAAGAATTTTTGGCACAAGTCGATCTATCGCAGACGACCTATACCTTCGGGCTTGTGACCGCAGGGTTTCACTATCTCAGCGATGCCTTTCATGAGCTTACCGAGTTGGTGCAGGCTGCCGGTGGACAGCTGCAAGCAGCCTTTTACCTGGATATGGTTTCTGTTTACCTGCCGCTAAACGATCTGCCAGCGCCGGCTAAAACGGAACGAAAATTACAGGCTGCTGAAAAACGATTGCCGATGATTGCAGCGCAAATCGCCGGCCGAAAAAAGCGGCTGCCACATGAATACCTGCGCTGGCCAGCGCAGCTGATGCACCATTTGGTCCAACAGCATCCGGAAAAGCTTGATGAAGAATTCTTCACGCAGGATTCTTGCACGGCTTGTGGACTTTGTGCGCAGATTTGTCCGCGGGAAAACATAAAAATAACAGAGGGTCGGCCACATTGGAACCGCCAATGCACGCAGTGCTTAGCCTGCCTGCATATCTGTCCGACAAAAAGTATAGAACTCGGCCACCGGACAAAAGGCAGACGGCGCTATCATCATCCGGCCATTGATGTAAAAGACTTGTTCCCCTCAAAAAGTAACTGATGAAGAAACCATTGAGGCAACAGCTTACAGGAATCATGCTATTTAATCGCTGTGCAGCATTTCCAAAAAGCTCAACAGCGGCGTTGTCAGCCACTTGTCTTTATGGTAAACCACTTCGGTAAACATTCCAAAAGCAGGGCCACCCCAAGAAAGTTCTGTCAACAGGTTCTGTTCAATTTCCTTTTCAACATAAACCTTCGGTAAAAGTGCCACGCCCAGCCCACTAATGGTAAATTGCTTTATCGCTTCAATATTTTTCACCTGCATAAAAGCCTGTGGATTTATCGCCCTATCTTTAAATATATTTTCCAAAAAATCACGATAGGCGCACCCTTCTCTTGTAACAATAAAGGTCTCTCCGGCAAAGTCTGACGGCTTTAATTTACTTTGCCCTCCCAATGGATGATCAATCGCCGCAATAAGCGCAAGCGGTTCCGGGTAAAGGATCTCCGCCACAAGACTTGCATAAGGAACCTTAGCGACAAGAATAACGGCCAAATCAATGACATTGTTTTTTAGATCCTCATAAAACCTGGCAAGATCGCCAAATTTCAGTTCTATTGCGATATCAGGGTGCTTGCTGCGAAATTTCCGCAGCAAGGCAGGCAGACGAAGCACGGAAAACGTTTCACTTACGCCAATAATAATTTTACCACCCGTTGCTTTTTCACCAACAGAAGCCACGGCTTCATCGCTGAGTTTAAGAATTCGTTCTGCATAACCGATAAAACGCTCGCCATCACGCGTCAGACGAATGCGATGACCTAGTCGATCAAACAATTTGACATTGAGTTCCCGTTCCAAGGCTTGAATATGTGCCGTCAACGTCGGCTGTGCATAACCTAAATTTTCGGCAGCCTGTGCAAAACTCCCTGCTCTATGAATGGCAATAAGGCTTTGCAATTGTCTAAATTCCAAGAAAACACCTCATCATTATTTTTTATCAATTTAATACATTCTATCAATTTTACATATAAATAATAGCATGGTAGAGTTGTTTATAGCAAATATTCCTATTTACACCAAGGAGGAAATCTCTATGAATACACTCATACCATCAAAACAAAGCCCCCGTGCCGCTAAAGCAATCGCTGCCCTGGAAAAAAATCATTTTCACGCTGCCTATTTTCCAACAGCCCGAGCAGCCATCGATGAACTCTGCCGTCTAATCCCCCATACTGCAAGCGTTGGCCTTGGTGGATCACAAACCCTGGAACAGTTAGCCATAAGAGAACGACTGGTGTCTCTCGGCAATATCGTTTATTGCCATAATAAACCGGGATTAACTCCCGAGGAAATATTATCTATTCGTCGTCAGCAACTGACCTGCGATATATTTTTGACCAGCAGCAACGCCATAACGGAAGACGGAAAATTAGTCAATACCGATGCCACTGGAAATCGCGTTGCTGCTATGATTTTTGGGCCCAAAAAGGTTATTGTAATCGCCGGGATCAATAAATTAACGGCTACGGTTGTGGATGCACAAAAGCGCATTTACACAATAGCCGCCCCACGTAACAACCAGCGATTAAAGCGTCCTAATCCCTGTACAACAACTGGCCATTGCAATGACTGCGAAGCCCCAACCCGTCTTTGTAATGTTTTCACCGTAATGCACAGATGCCCCACGGCATCGGATATTCACGTCTGGATTATCGGCGAAGAATTAGGCTATTAATAAAGAGACATCCTTTTAGCACAAAGCGCAAAACTATACATAAAGACAAAAAAATCAGCCGTTGATCCATATTCAGAAATGTAGTGACCCCATAAAGTTAGACCAAACCGTAGTAGCATTTATTGCTACTAGCGGTTTTTATATGCTGCGGACATAACGTAATCGATAATTCACAGGACTAAGCCAGCCGAGCTTAGCCTTTATTCGGTGTTTATTATAGTATTCGATATAACGACGAA
>Ga0183099_1001172_pt1 | contig 15829 bp, 18 predicted proteins | sample Biomet1_FD_127788 | JGI IMG/M metagenome (GOLD analysis project Ga0183099, IMG submission 127788) | Microbial communities from bioreactor (seeded with anoxic lake sediment) at LBNL, California, USA - Biofuel metagenome 1 | ecosystem: Engineered > Bioreactor > Anaerobic > Unclassified ... | reverse complement strand
TCTGTAAACTCTTTTTCATTAAAGTGAAATAAAATCTGTGTCATTGGAAGTGTTACTTCCTTTGGAGAAAAATCTGATTTCTCATGGCTCGTGGCCGAGGACGGCGAGTATCTCCTCCTCGCCCATGCTCGAGACGAGGGTGTCGTAGAGGACCCTTCTTTTGCTTCTGTAAACTCTTTTTCATTAAAGTGAAATAAAATCTGTGTCATTGGAAGTGTTACTTCCTTTGGAGAAAAATCTGATTTCTCATGGAAAGCCATTTCTTCAACAGTAGAAACTTCCGAATATTTTATAAGGTCTGTATCCGAAAAAGTTCCAGCATATGGAAATACTTTTGGTGCAAAAATCCGATAATTTTTTTGCAATTCTTTTAAAGATTCGTTAAAACTATCTTTGCTAATTGAAATTTTCATAAAACCTCCTGTAAAATAAATTAATAGTGAGTAGTTAATAGTATGAACTAGTTATACTTACTCTTGTTAAAGAGAAACAGCAATAAGGAAACGACTTTTTCCTCATTTTGCCATTTGAAGGCACGCGAAATCTCTTTTTTTACCACAAGATTAACACTAGATTTTCACAGACATACTTTTTATCCTGTGCCATCCTGTGGTTAAGCTTTTTTCTTTTAATCTTTGTCATTTCGACTGCAAAAAGAAATCTCTTATTTTTTTTCATTAAGCTCTCAATTATTAACTATTTTTCTCTCTTCCCATGTAAGCATATGCAATTCCCAAAAGACTTCCACCTATTATGTTTCCTATTGTTACCCAAAACAGATTGTAAATAACAGGAACCAATGTAGCAGTTGTATCTGGAATCAGAAGTGCTGCTGAAAAAATACTCATATTTGCTATGCTATGCTCAAACCCTGAAGTTATAAAGGCAAACAAGCACCACCAAATCATAATAAGTTTTCCACTTTCGCTTTTCATTCTTACGTGACATAAAACCGCAAGACAAACTAATAAATTACATAAAATTCCTTTTACTATTAATGCAATTACGGGAACTGATGTTTTAGCAAGAGTCGTAGCAATTATAAACTCTCCAACCTCTTTGTTAGGTTTAAGGTAAGACGCACTATAAACAAATAAAGCACCTATAATTATAGAACCAACAAGGTTTCCAAGGTAACTCCAAGTCCATATTTTAGCAAGATTCTTAAAACTAACTTTTTTGTTAAAAAGTCCAGCTGCCATAATCATGTTATTTCCCGTAAATAGCTCTGAACCTGCCATGATAACTAAGCTTAATGCAATCCCAAAAGATATTCCAGTGAATATTCTAAAATGTGGTCCAAGTGGTTTTGTTAATCCACCAACAGTCATAATAAGAAATATACCTAATCCTACATAAATTCCTGCTAAGGCAGAAGCAACAAAATATCTTCCAATCCCACTTTCCAAGAATTTAATTTTAGAATTTGCTGCATTGGATAAATTTTCACAAGTGTCTTTATACATAGATTTCCTCCTAAAATTTTTATATCTTATTGTAAAGTGTAGAAATAAAAAAAGATGTGACATTCATCACACTTTTTGAAGTTTTTCAAAAAATAGAATGTCACATTTATTTTCTGTAAAAGTTGAGTAAATCCTCTCTTTTTACTAATAATCTTTTATTTTCCCATCTAATTAAATCAAGGGTTTCAAGTTTTTTCATTTCTCTTGATATACTCTCTCTTGTAGAACCTAACATCTCTGCAAGAAAAGTGATAGAAATATTTTTATTTATTTGAGACCAACCAATACAGTTAGAGCTCTTATTTTTACATGATAAATTTTTAGCATAACAGTCCACGCCAAAACCATCGCTGAGCTTCCAGAGTTTTGCAGCTAATTTCTTATCAAGTCCAATTGGAGTAGCATTTTTTAGCTGTCTATAAAGTTTCCTTACTTTATGACCTGTAGAAGTAAGAAATGCATAGCTAAGGTCAAAATCTTCTCGCATAACATTCTTTAATTCTTCAATTGGAAAAGAAAAAATTGTTGATTTTTCAAAGACTTCGCAGTTAATAGAAGCACTTTTTCCATCAAAAATAACTTCATTTATTATTTTCCCTTCTCCCAAAATGAATACGATTCTTCTGTAATCTTTTAAGCTGTCTCTATACAAAAAAACTGAACCTTTACTTACAATATAGATGTTTTTTACTACTTCTCTCTCAAAAAAAAGAATCTCTCCTTTTTTAAATTCTTTTTTGATTAATATTGATGTTAACTTTTCTATAGTTTTTTCAGATAATTTTGAAAATATTGGAATTTTTCTTAATTCATTTTCCATAGTAGTAACTCTCATCTAAAGGTTAGAGTTATTTAAATACAGAGTATCTAAAAGTTCTATACCTTTTTTAGTTTTGAAAATTTTATTTTTTATTGATTTTATGGATTCCCTACTAATTTCATCTTCATAAATATTCACTAAAAAATCTGCTTCTACCAGAATCTGAAAATCAATTCCATCAATCTTGTCATAGGTATGATGATTCCCAATTAGATAAAAAATTCTATTTTTAATTTCCTCTTTTAGCTCTATATCTTTTAATAACTCTTTTGCTACAGAAGGACCTTCTATTTCTTGGAATTTCCCAGCAGATGAACCGTACTTTTCCTCAGCCTCATGGATGCCTATGTCATGAAGTATAGCTGCGTAAGCAATAGTATTAAAAGTATCTATATCACAAGCTTCTTCTTCAGCAATATTCACAGCAAAAAAATAGACTTTTATTGCGTGATTAATTCTTCTAACATCAGGACTATTATAGCTTATCATTAAATTTAACACTTTATTAATCAATAGTTTACCCCCTAAGTAAATTTATATCAATATAGTAGCATATAATCTAAAAAAATCAATATATAAATGATAGATTTTAAGTATCTTTATTTCAAATGATAACTATAAACTTGTTATATTTTATCTATTTTGTTATACTAACTAATATAGATTTAATAAGGAGTTGTATATGGACGGAACAAAAAGAGCTAATGTTCAAATTGGTTCAAAGGTTTTTGTAGTACAAAAGCAAGACCAAAGAACTGGAAAATTAACAGAGGGAGTTGTAGCGAGAATACTTACAAATTCTGCCAATCATCCTCATGGTATAAAAGTTATGCTAGAAACTGGTATTGTTGGAAGAATAAAAGAATAATTAAGTATTAATTATGTGATAATATTGGCGCCTAATCTTTTAAAATTAGAAAAAACAGACTCTTAAAAAAGTCTGTTTTAATTTTTTGATATATAAATAATAATATTAAATTTTTAATTATAGTTATGACTATTCTGTAATTCTTTTTGCATTTTCTATAAGTTCATCTTTACTCTCTTTTGATAAAAGTTTTTCAATAGCAAAAGATCCCAAAAGATAAGTCAATACCATTATAACAATATGAATCGTTGTAAATTTTATTCCCATTGCTGTACTCTCAAAAATTACTAATGGAAGTTTTACTGCTGACCAAATTCCTAAAAAGAATATTGCATATGCTATTCTAGCACCTTTTTTTATAAGAAGTGCTGCAACTGGAAAAGCTCCATAAGTAGGTCCTGCTCCAATAGTTCCTAGTATAAAAGCCCACATGATTCCCTTAAATCCAGAATCTTCTCCCATATGTTTTATAAAAATCTCTTTTTTTATCCATACATCCATAAGTCCAATCAGTATAAAAATAGGTGGAATTGTTAGAAGCATTGTTTTAAAGTCATTTGTTGCCAATTTAATTATATTTTTTCCATTTTCAGGACTATTTATATAAACAATTATAACAATCAATATAAAAAATAAAGAAAGCTTATATTTTTTTATAAATTTCATTTACATCACCATTCCTATTACTATTGCAAAAACTATTGAACCTATAAATGCAAGAATATTTCTATAAATAGTCGTTTTCTTTTTAAAAAATTTCATCTCTAAAAATATTGTAGATACTCCAACAGCCATTAAAGTCCCTAAAAATCCAGCTACTTGAGCATATCCAGCCCCTGCTTTAAGAAGATTGGCTCCCAAAGGAAAGGCTATAAATCCTGGCATCATAGCTATTGAACCTATAAGAAGTCCGTTGATAATTCCAAAGATACCTGAGTCTTCTCCCAAAACTTTTCCTATTGTATTTGGTGATACAAATGTTAAAAGTAATCCTACAAAAATTACCATTGCTATTAATGATGGCATTAATCCCATAAAAGATTTGTATGCTTTTATAAGAGCAAACTTTGTTTTCTGTTTATCTTTTACAAATGACACTATAACTAGAATTATAGCTATAGTATAAAATGTTATGCTTGCATTCATAGTTCTCCTCCTTTTTTAAAGTAAATATGATTTTTCATTATATTCTGCATGTATAATTTTGTCAATAAAAGCTATATTCTAACTATTCTTTTACACTCAGAATACTATTATTCTTTTGATATAGCTTTTACTGGACAATTTTTAAAGCATAAAGAACATGATACACAAGCATCTGTGATTTCATAAGCATGTTTAGTTTTTGTTATAGCATTTTTAGGGCAAACTTTACTACAAAACCCACATTCTATACATTCTGTTTTATCAATTTTATACATAATTCACCTTAATCCTTTTTTAATATTTTATCTAACATTCCTGTACCGTGACCCATTGGACAAACTTGACACCAAGCTCTAGGTTTAAAAAATACTCCTAGTAAAGTTCCAATAACAGTTGAAACTAACATTAATCTAAATATACCAAAACTGATTTTTTTAATATCTCCAGATGAATGGTACATAGAAAAAGAAAAAAATACTAGCATAATTATTAATATGAAATTTTTAAATGTTTTGGTTCTCATCCATTCAGGAAGAGGTTTATTTAAACTTATATGTGGCAAAAATTTACCAAATATAGAGCCTCTAGGACAATAATGTGAACAATGTAATTTACCATGACCTTTAAACGTATGAATAAAAGGAATAGTCATACAAATTAACCCTAATATTCCAAAGTAGATATTAATAATTGATAGTAGAAAAAATAATATCATTAATATCCATGACCAATCTAAATGTGATTTTTTCTTTAACAAAACTTTTTTCATATTGCCTCCTGAATTTCATTTTATAATTTATAACATACTTTTCATACTTTGTCAACTTTTCATACAAAATAAGATACGAGTCAAAAAATAAAACAATGCTCAAGATTTTGCTTGAGCATTGTTTTGATTATATAAACTTGAAATCTTAGTGAATATATTCGATAACTATTAAAATATTTTAGCTACCTCTATATTCAAGTTTCTAAAACTTAAAAAATTCTAAATCTTTCTTCAAATGATCTACTAATTTATTTAAATCATTAACCATTGATTGATTTTTAATTAATGCTAATTTTATATTATTTGAGATTTCTGTAGTCTCCGTACTAAGTCCTTCAATCTCTGTAGAACTTTCAGTAATATTACTTATTGCTATAGTAATTTCTGAGGAAGCTTGTGCTTGTTCATTGATAGAAACTGAAATGTTTTCGATTTCCATGCTATTTTTATTAGTATATTGTGCTATGTTTTCCATATCTTTTTTAGAAACTTCTGATAGTTTTAGACCTTGTCCGACTTTATCAATAACATTTTCACTACCTTTTCTAACATTATTAACCCCAATTTGAACTGATTCAATAAGTGACTCAATCTTATCTGTTTCTTTGTTAGTTTGTTCAGCAAGTTTTCTTATTTCATCTGCAACAACTGAGAACCCTCTACCTGCTTCCCCTGCTCTTGCTGCTTCTATTGCTGCATTCAGAGCTAATAGATTAGTTTGTTCAGCAATGCTATTTATGGCAGTTACTATAGTTCCAATATTATTAGAAATAGTTTTTAGATTTTCAATTTCTATATTAGTATTATTAACGCTCTTATTAATATCATCCATGCTAACTGACATTTCATGAATATTTCTTGCGCTTGAATCAGCTTTATTAAATGTTTCATTAAAAGAAGATTTTGTAGTTTTAATATTTTCGCTAATAACTCCAGAAGTTGCACTTATTTCTTCAAGGGCTGCTAAACTTTCTTCAGAAGAAGCAGTTTGATTTCTCACATTATCCAAAATTTGTTCGATAGAATCATTTAACTGAATGATTCCTTTATCTACTTTTTCATCAACTTGATTATAATAGTTACTAGAATTTCCATTAACTAATATATCTGTTGATTTAGTTAAAATATCATTTGATTTTACTACTTGATTAGAAAGTTCTTGAATATCTTTCATTATTAAATATACTTTGCTAATAAAGGAATCGAAATTTTGAGAAATATTACCAATCTCATCTTTATTTGTTATTCCTATTCTTGCATTTATATTCCCAACTTCACATTCAGCGATAGTCGAATTAATTTTATTAATTGATTTGTTTATATATCTAGAGATACTTAATCCTGAAATAGAGCTTATAATTATAATCAAAGAAAACATGCTTAATTCAATTATTGTGTTAATTTTCTTCATATAATCAATAGTAATTATAGCTTGTTCAGCTCCCAAATCCATAATTTCACCAATACTATTCAAAGTTTCTCTTGTATCGTTAAAACTTTGTTCATCAATCTTTCCTTCACTTACATTTTTTTCCCAGTTAGCCATTTTATTTTTAAAATCTTCATATACAGCAAATACATTTTCAGTAGTTTCAGGTTTGTATACAGTTTCCCAATTTTCTTTATACAAAGTTAAATTGTCTATTGCTGAACCTATTCTTTCTTTTACTTGTGCGATATTTTCATCGTAATCTTTTTTAGAGTTGTTATCTTTAGTTTTTTCGTATTTATTTAAGGCGTCCAATGCTTGATAAAAATCTCTATCAGCATTGAGAACTAAAGACATACTTTTGTAACTGTTTTCATAGAGAGTATTTTTCGTAACAAGCATAATTTTTTGTTGCAAAAAAACTACAAGTATTGATGTTATAAATAATAGTAAAAAAACTAAAAGTGTGTTTAAAGTTAATTTTGTTTTAATCTTCATAGTCGTTCTCCTTTGTCTAGAAATATTCTATATACTATATTTTATGACATAGTTTATATAGATTTCAATAGAACAATTACAAACAAAAAAATCATAGAAATTAATCTATGATTTTTTTATTTAAGAGAAACTTAGTTCAATTAATTTTGCTTATTTTTAACAAGTAATTCACTATATTTTTGATCTGTTCCCATGATGTGTTCGATTAACCATCTTTTTAGGAAATCCATAACTTCTTTTGATAGTTCTTTTTCATTATATTCAAAGTCATTTTGAAAATCTTTAATAGCATCAATAAATTTAGTGTGAATTTTTTTATGGTTATCGAAGTCAGTATAGCCATTCTTTTTTAATAAGCCTTCTTCATAATCAAAATGGAATACAGTATAATCAACTAATCCTTTAATAATTTGAGATATTTTATCTCTACCTTTTTCATATAACATAGCATTATTTAGCTCGTTTATTAAATTAACTAATTGCTTATGTTGATCATCAATAGAGGTTACAGAAACACTATATTTATTTTTCCACGGAATTGCATTGATTTCAGTAGCTTTTTTTCCTTTATCCACTGTAAAAACTTGTACAAGATTATTTAATGCATCTGAAACAACTGTTATTACTTGAACATTTTTTAATGAACCATTTAAGTATTCTGAAACTGAATCAAGAGCCTCATTATGTTGCATAGACAGGTGATTTATTTCAGTACTGTTGTTTGCTATTGTTTCCATAGTTACATTGATTTCATTAGTTGCTAGAGCTTGTTCTTTCATAGCAGTACTTATTTCTTCCATTTTATTGTCAGTTGTTTCCACTTTTTTTATAATAGTTTCAATATTTTTATAAGTATCTTGAGCCAATTCAGTTCCATGTTTAGCTTTTTCATATCCTGTATTTACAGCAGTAATAACTTCATATACTTCTTGCTGAATTATATTTATAAGTGAAGATATTTCTTGGGTAGATTTTTTTGAATTTTCAGCAAGCTTACGAACTTCATCAGCTACTACAGCAAATCCTCTTCCAGCTTCTCCAGCTCTAGCTGCTTCAATTGCTGCATTTAATGCAAGAAGATTTGTTTGTTCTGATATACCATTAATAATTCCTACAATTTGTCCTACTCTACTTGAACTTTCCCCAAGATTATGAGCTTTTTCTTCTATATTTTTAACTGTGTTTTGAATGTCAATCATTCCTTGTAAACTTTCAGCAACTTTAGATCCACCCATTTTTGCAAGTTCAGTTGTTTCTTTAGAAATTCCTCTAGTACTTCCTACATTTTCAGATACAGAATTTATCATACTTGAAATCTCAGTAAGAGAAGCAAATATTTCTTCAGTTTCTGCTGTTTGTGATGTAACCATGTTAACAATAGATTCCATACTATCTTTAACACCTCTAATACTTAAAGATGAATCTGCTTGTACTATTTGGTGCAGATTACGATCTAAGTCCAAAGAGTTATTTGCTAGTTTACTAGACACATCATTAATATTCAAAATTGTATTTTCCAGTCCGTTTAAAAAAGCATTAACATTTTCTTTGATAATTCCCATCTCATTATTAGGTATGTTTTCAAATCTTAAACTTATATCTCCATCTTCAATCTCTTTTAACGTTTTAGTTATCTCAATAATAGGATTTTTAATTGTAACTCTATAAACTATGGCTTTAATAATTAAAGTCAAAACTGACACTACAATTAAGCTGATTACAGAATTCATAAATAAACTATTTGGAAAAATAGTTCCCATAACATTGAACAAAATCGTCAGTAATAATAAACTGATTAAATTACTAATAAACATTGATGTACTAATTTTCATTAATTTTCTCCCTTTAAAATCAAATTTTGTATTTTTTATACCCTTTCAAATTTCTATAATAGTATACCTGTTTTTTTAAATTTTACTATGTTTTTTTTTATTTTTTTGAAAATTTTATATTCAGAAATTCAGTTATAATAGGGTGTATAGTGAAATTCAGTAAATATATTTTTAATATATATTTGGTAAATAAAATTACCACTTTTAAAGTGGTAATTTCAGATTAATATTAACTCGACTTGTTTTTAGTATTTAAACAATAGAATTTAGAGAAATTCAGTTAAATTTTATAAAATTTTTCCGAAAAATCAATGATTTTCACATTACGATTCTTACTTATATCAATAAATTCTCCATCAAAGGTAACTAAAAGTGGCTTTGTAATTTCAAATATATTAAGAGAGATAATTTTTGCTTTTTGATTATTACTGAGAATAACTTCAGAACCAACATAGTATTCTAAGAACTTTTTTATAAAAGTAATTACAATTAAATAATCTAGCTGTCCAAAAGTCTGATTTTGAAACATTTCTAAAACTTTAAAGGGTGAAACTCTTTCCTTATATACTCTATTGGAAGTCATAGCATCAAAAATATCTGCAATTGCAAGAATTTTTGCATAAAGAGGGATTTTATCACCTGTTAATCCTAAAGGGTACCCAGAACCATCTTCTTTTTCATGATGAAGTGTCACAGCCCTAATAATATCAAAGTTTTTATAGCCTAATTCAGTTAACATTTTATGAGTATAAACAGGATGTTTTTTTATCTCTTCAAACTCTTCTTCAGACAATCTTCCAGCTTTATTCAGAACTAAAGGATTAATCCGTAATTTTCCAATATCATGAACAAGCCCTGCCAAGATTAATGCGTTCAAATCTTTGTGACTAAGATTCATCCATTTCCCTATAAGACTAGATATGACTGAGACGTTTAGACTATGATTATATAAATATTCGTCAATGGCCTTAACATCAAGAATTTCATTTAATAATGCAGCATTAATTGTTAAATTGTTTTCTATTTCAGTAACAGTATTTTCAAGCTCTTTTTTTACTTCTTCACTCGTATTGTTTAAGCTTAATTTATCAAAACTGCTTCTTATAGTATCATGCATTTCTTGAAATTTTTCATGGATAATTATTCGTTCGTTATCTTCAGGCAGTTTTATATCCTCATGATTAATTTCTTGCTGTTCACCATTAGGAAATTCAATAATAGGTTTTATATTAACAAAATTTTGTCCAACATTAATATAGATATGTTTTTTATATGAAGTATTAATTAATATATTAAGAATATCGTTAGAAACTATAGTATTTTTGGGCAAAAGAAGTCTTCCATCTCTATCATATATGTCTTCTGCTAAAACCATTCCACTTTTTAGCTCAAATATATCCAATTTTATATTCATTGTCATCATCTCTTTTTATAAATTAATTATCTATCTATATTTATTATAGCCTATTTATTTTTGAAAATCATTTCAAAAATTGAACAGAGAATCTTTAGCATTATGAGCTTCTTAATAAAAATATAGATTAAACTATATTTTAATTTAATAAATGCAAGTCTTTAGAGAAATAAGTCAGACTAATCTGAGATATTTCAAAGGTTTTTTAACATTTGAATAGTAAAAATTTCTAGAAATTCATTTTAAAAATATTATCTTCTTAGTGTTTACATATAATTAACAAAGTGCTATTATATTAAATATATTGTTAGTAAATTTTTTTAAACACACTAGTTATAAAATTCACTATATTAAAAAGGAGAATATTAAAATGACTGATTTGTACGTCTGTATAGGAAGTGCTTGTTTTGTAAAAGGATCAGAAAAAATTATTGAACGATTAAAACAACACATATCGGAAAAAAATCTAGATATTAATATCAATTTGAAAGGCTCATTTTGTTTGGATAATTGTAAACATGGAGTTATCATTAAAGTTGATGATAAAATCTTTAAAAATTTGAGTCCCAATAATATTGATGAAAGACTAGAAACAGAAATACTACCATATATTAGGCAGTCAAACTTGGAGGTTAATAATGAATAAAAATGTTTGGGAAATAATTTGGGATTATGATCCCAATGGATTATTAGTAATTAATGAGAATCTTGAGATTCAAATTGTAAATCCAGCTTTTGCAAAGTATTTTAATCTAGAAAAAGTTGATATTCTAGGAAGAAAAGTAACTGATTTTTTTACTGATATTGAAGATTTCATAAGAATACTCGTAGGTGAAACTGACTGTATTCGTGGAGTAAAAGACAGAGAAGAAACTGGATTAACTTTTTCAGAGGTAACTTTTAAGATAGAAGATCAAGGCTTAATTGCTAAAATATTTCATAATGTGACTCCTCAAGACAAAGAAATACAAGAGCTTAAGCTCAAAATAACAGATGATGTTCAAAAAATAGTTGAGAAACAAATGAAAGTAGTTCAAGAAGTTGCGTCTTTATTGGGAGAAACAACAGCAGAAACAAAGGCTACAGTTGGTAAACTTTTAAATATACTAAAAAAAGAGGGTTAGATAAAATGAAATCAGCAGTTTTTTATAATAAAAGTCTAAATCATATTGGAGAAGAAGTTTGTGGAGATAACTTTCAATCGGGTAGTACTGAAGATTCAAAGATTATGGTTTTATCAGATGGACTAGGAAGTGGAATAAAAGCCAGTATTTTAGCAATACTTTCTACTGAAATAATAACTACAATGATAGAAAAAGGTGTGGACATTGAAGAGGTGGTTTATACCATAACTAAAACTTTACCTGTTTGTAAAGTGAGAGATATTGCTTATGCAACTTTTACAATAATTCAAATCTTTAATGACGGTAGAACCAAAATTGTAAACTACGATAATCCTCGAGCTATTATTTTTAAAAACGGAGAAATCCACAAAGCCAACTATACCGAAATATTATTAAATGAAAAATCTATCAAGAAATATGAATTTATTATGGAAAAAGAAGATTTCATATTTGTAATGTCTGACGGGGTAGTTCATGCTGGATTGGGAAATTTGCTCAACTTTGGATGGGGTGTTGATAATATTGAAGAATATCTATTTGGTTTGTATAGAAAGACTAATGATTTGAAAGAAATTGTAGACAATTTAATTGAGCTTACAGATAGTTATTACGGCTTTGAACCAGGTGATGACGCCACCCTTGTTGGGATAAAACTCATAGAAAAGCCAAAAGTAATGATTTTTACAGGACCACCTTTAGATCCCAGAACTGATAATGAATATGCTAAAAAATTTATAGAATTTGAAGGTAAAAAGATAATTTGTGGAGGAACAACAGGAAATATCATCTCTAAAATTGTTGGTGAAGAAGTCAAAATAGATATAAGTGCCAACAGAGACTTAGGACTGCCTCCTCACGGAGAAATGAAAGGTGTAGATATTGTTACAGAAGGAGTTCTTACTATTCAGGCTTTTAATAAAATGCTCGCTAACTGTAGAAAAGATATGTACGATTTGCAATGTAATCCATTGGCAAATGCAAATGGTGCTGAAAAAATGTTCTTGATTATAAGAGAGTGTGAAGAAGTCTCAATATTAATTGGAAGAAAAGTAAATGTATTTTATCACAATCCAGCATTACCCTTTGAAATGTCTATAAGGTCAAATCTTATTAGAGAGATGTCTTCAAACTTGGAAAGACTGGGGAAAAAAGTAATTTTGGAATACTGTTAATTAAAAAATTATCATAAAAGGAGAATTATGAACGTAAAAATATGTGTTGGAACAACTTGCCATTTAATGGGAGCTTCTACCTTAATAGAATCTCTTGAACTACTTGAAAATGATTTAAAAAGTAAAATAGTTATTGAATATGCTACATGCTTTTCTGCTTGTCAAGGGAACTTCACGCCTCCAGTTATTAAAATAAATGATGAATTCTTTGGAAATATGACGCCAGAAAGCTTAAGAAAACTAATTATAGATAAAGTAGTGGAAGGAGCAGAAAAATGAGAAATTTTGTATTTAATGAAGCAATGAAACTTAGAAGACAAACTTTGATTAAATTAGCAAAATTACATTTAAATGATAATTTAAAATCTGAGTTAGCCAAATTAAATAAAACAATACTTCCCGGCCCTCATCCTACATATAGAACTTCCCTTTATCATGAAAGAGAAGTTCTAAAACAAAGAATTAAGCTTTATTTGGGATTAGATTATGATAAAACTAAAGATTTTGAATTATTTGAACTAGCAGATAAACTAGAAGATTTTTTAGAAGGAAACGATTACTCTTCAACGGATAAATTTTTACAGGTTATAAAAGAAGCTTGTGATGCATGTCCTTCTGGAAAATATTATGCTACTGATTTATGCAGAAATTGTGTTGCTCATTCTTGTAGAACAGTCTGTCCCAAGGGTGCTATTGACATAGAACATGGAAGAGCTAAAATAAATTTTGAACTTTGCGTTGGATGTGGATTATGTGCGAAAGCTTGCAATTACTTTGCGATAGTAAAGCTAGAAAGACCTTGTGAAAGAGCATGTTACGTGAATGCCATAAAAAGTGATGAAAATAATGCAGCTGAAATTGATAGAGAAAAGTGTGTTAATTGTGCTGCATGTTATGTTGCCTGTCCTTTTGGAGCTATTGAAACTCCATCAGCATTATTAAATGTAATTACTCAATTAAAAAACAATACAAAACTCAAAGTAATTTATGCTCCATCAATAGTTGCACAATTTGGCCCTAAAGTTCAAATAGGTCAAATTAAAAAAGCATTATTGGACATAGGATTTAGCTCAATACATGAAGCTGCTGTAGGAGCTGACATGGTTGCAAAGGAAGAAGCAGAGTTTATTGAGACTGCCGAAACTTTAGTTACAACTTCTTGTTGTCCTTCTTTTGTAGATTACATCGAGAAACATCAGAAGGATTTTGTAGTAAACATTTCTCCTGCATTGTCGCCTATGTCAGAATTAGCTAAAGAAATTAGAGAATCTAATGAAAAAATTGTATTTATTGGCCCATGTATAGCTAAAAAAATGGAAGCGTATAAAATAAGGAAAGTTGATTATGTTCTTACTTTTGAAGAATTGGCAAGTTTATTTGCTGCTAAAGGAATAGAACCTTCACAACTAGAAAATCTAGAGGTAGAAGGTAGTTTTGATGGTTGGAACTTCGCCCAATCAGGTGGAGTAGCAAATGCAGTAGTTAATTTATGCAAAAAAAGTTTAACTATTGAAAAAATGGATGGATTATCAGAAGGAAATGAGTTATTCAAAAAAGCTAAAACTGGAAAAATTAATTTAATTGAAGGAATGGCTTGTGAGGGTGGATGTATTTGTGGCCCTGGAATAATGGTAAATCCATTAGTTGCAAAAGCAAATTTAAAAAAAATGGGTATTAAATAGAAGAATTTTAACTGCTTAGAGATATTAAAAAGCTTTATTTAAGATGTTATTTTTCGGCAGTTTGTCATTTCAAGGTACGAGAAATCTAAAGATATCTCCTTTGTCGATATGACAACAACAAGTCATCTAAAATGAAAATTCCTTAACTTAATAACATTATACCTAAGAATTACGAAGTTTTATAGAAATAGTTCACATAAAATAATAAACCAGTTAACAGTATTATTGTTGACTGGTTTATTTTGTATTAAACTCAAAAGTTTTTTTAAATTTAACTTCAACTATCTGTCCTTTATACATTATACTTGAAAATTCATATGAACTTAAAGCCTTTTCCACTGCTTTGTCAAAGTCATACTGCTTGTATTTACTAAAATCTGATGAGAGATTAATGTCTTTTACATCTCCTTTGGTATCTACAGTAAACTCAGCAAAGATTTTAATATTTTCTTTTAGGTTCAAAATTTGAGCTTTTTTGGGGTAGACTGGATTTACACTTTTAATAATCTTATATTCTAAATCAGTGTTTTCTTTTACTAATTTTACTGAACCATTAGATAAGATATTCTCATCTTTTTCATTAACTATTTGAGCTTCAAATGCTTTATTATTTGTATTTGAGCTCTCTATTTTAATAATTTCAGATGATGATTTTGATTCAACAAAAGAGTTCGAGATTTTTTGAGGTATTTCACTATTTGATTCTGTTGGTTTAACCAGTTCTTTTGTGTAAGCAATAGCCTCAATCTTTTCATTTGAAATAGCACTTTCTTTTATGCTAGGAGTAACTGGAATATTTTCAGTATTATAATTAATATTTTCAGCGTTTTCGGTAGGTTTGTTGATATTGGGTTTGACTTCAGAAAATAAGTTATTATCTGAATTGGAAACTCTATTTTTCTGAACACTATTATTAGTTTTAAAATTTATTCTTGTTAAATCAAGATTTATACTCTCTTTCACTTTTGTAGCTTTATTATTTTTAGAAAGAGGTATTTGCAAAATTAATATATTTAAAATTGTAGATATTAATAACCATTTTTTCATTATATACTCCTAAATTCTTGTAAACCTTACACATAAATACTCAGAGTATTATAGTATAGTTTATGTTTTAGAGCAAATCTTTTATTTGGACATTATTTTCTTTAGTTAACAAAGTTATCCATTGAAATATATATAAAAACTTGTATTGTTAATAAACATAAAAAACTATTTCAGAAAAAATTTGCTTTTTTTACACGTGTAAGCTATAATCATGTTATAGAAAATAAAAGTTTATAACAATTATTTACACGTGTAAATTAAAAAAACTTGGAGGCAGTTTTTATGAGACCTACAATTAAAAAAATCGCAGAACTTGCAGGAGTTACTCATGCTACTGTATCAATGGTTCTAAATAATAAACCAGGTCCAAGTGAGGCTATGAAGGAAAAGATTCTTAAAATAGTAGAAGAAGTTGGTTACGTTCCTGATATGAATGCTAGAAATCTTGCAAAAGGGAAGAATAATACAATAGGAATTTTTCTTCTGAACTTTCCTGAGCGTAAAGAAGACAGAATATTTTACTATTATATGGAATTTTTTACAAGGCACACAGGGGGATAGG